>OGRF01001509.1_pt1 | contig 15138 bp, 12 predicted proteins | sample 1553381 | NCBI WGS metagenome assembly OGRF01 (sample SAMEA2580060, study PRJEB22360) | human gut metagenome | biome: human gut; feature: human-associated habitat; material: faeces | place: Denmark | collected 2008/2010
AATAATGTGCACAAGCCGGGAGGCGCTATCCTGCGTAACCTTATTAATGGTGGTTATACCGGTGAACTTCGTGCCGTGAATCCGAAAGAGACAGAAGTGCAAGGTGTAACAGCTTATGCCGATGTGAAGGACATCCCCGATACGGAACTTGCGATACTCGCTATTCCCGCACAGATGTGTCCTGATGCCGTAGAAGTGCTTGCTGCTGAGAAGCAGGTACGGGCGTTTATCATCCTTTCCGCCGGATTCGGTGAAGAGACACATGAGGGCGCTCTGCTGGAAGACCGTATTCTGGAAACGGTAAATAAGTACGGTGCCTCCCTGATAGGGCCGAACTGCATCGGACTGATGAATACCTGGCATCATAGTGTGTTCAGTCAACCCATTCCGCAATTGCATCCGCAAGGAGTCGATTTGATATCCAGCTCCGGTGCGACTGCCGTTTTCATTCTGGAAAGTGCCGTAACAAAAGGTTTGCAGTTCAATTCTGTCTGGTCTGTGGGGAATGCCAAGCAGATAGGTGTGGAAGATGTGCTGCAATATATGGACGAGAATTTCCAGGCAGATAAAGATTCTAAAATAAAACTGCTCTATATCGAAAGTATCGGTGACCCGGACCGTCTGTTGTTCCATGCATCCTCTCTGATAAAGAAAGGCTGTAAGATTGCTGCCATCAAGGCAGGTAGCAGTGAGAGTGGCAGTCGTGCGGCATCTTCGCATACGGGTGCCATTGCCAGTTCGGACTCGGCAGTGGAAGCTTTGTTCCGTAAGGCAGGTATTGTACGTTGTTATTCGCGCGAGGAACTGACGACGGTAGGCTGTATTTTCACCCTGCCGGAACTGAAAGGAAAGAATTTTGCCATCATTACCCATGCCGGAGGTCCGGGCGTTATGCTGACTGATGCGCTGAGTAAAGGCGGACTGAATGTGCCCAAGCTGGAAGGCTCGGTTGTGGACGAATTGAAAAGTAAGCTCTTCCCCGGTGCGGCTGTAGGAAATCCGATTGATATACTGGCTACGGGAACTCCCGACCATCTGCGTCTTTGCCTGGAATATTGTGAAGAGAAATTCGATAATATTGATGCTGTTCTGGCTATCTTCGGGACACCGGGACTGGTTACCATGTTCGAGATGTATGACGTATTGCATGAGAAGATGCAGACATGCAGTAAACCGATCTTCCCCATTCTTCCCTCCATCAATACTGCCGGAGCGGAAGTTGCCGCTTTCCTTGCCAAAGGCCATGTGAACTTTGCTGATGAAGTGACGTTGGGTACGGCACTATCACGCATCATGAATGCTTCCCGGCCTGCCGCCAATGAGATCGAACTCTTTGGTGTGGATGTGCCGCGTATTCGCCGCATTATAGACTCTATCCCCGAAGACGGATATATTCAGCCCCATTATGTGCAGGCATTGCTGCATGCTGCCGGCATCCCCATGGTTGAGGAATTTGTGTCGGCCAATAAAGACGAGGTGCTGGCTTTTGTCCGCCGCACGGGTTTCCCTGTAGTGGCAAAGGTGGTGGGACCTGTTCATAAATCCGACGTAGGCGGTGTGGTGCTTAATATCAAGGGGGAAGAGCATCTGGCGTTTGAATTTGAACGTATGATGCAGATTCCCGAAGTGACAGGTATTCTGATACAACCGATGCTGACGGGTACGGAACTTTTCGTAGGCGCCAAGTATGAAGAGAAATTCGGGCATGTAGTGCTGTGTGGTTTGGGTGGTATTTTTGTGGAAGTGCTCAAGGATATTTCTTCCGGTCTGGCACCGCTTTCGTATGAAGAGGCTTACTCCATGATCCATTCTCTCCGTGCTTACAAAATTATCAAGGGAACACGCGGACAAAAGGGGGTGAATGAAGATAAATTCGCTGAGATTATCGTGCGCCTTTCTACTTTGTTGCGCTTTGCTACGGAGATTAAGGAGATGGATATCAATCCGCTACTGGCAACGGAGAAATATGTGGTTGCAGTAGATGCGCGTATCCGGATCGAAAAGAAATGAAACAACGTATTCTCCTTTTTCTCATCTGCCTGATACATGCTTTGGCGCTTTTTCCGAAAAGTGCGGATCGCTTTTTCAGTCAGTACAACTTTAAGTTTATCACTGAAAATGCAGGGCTGCCTTATAGCTTTGTAAGTGATATCTTTAAAGATTCCGGAGGGTACGTCTGGGTTGCCACACATTATGGTATAGGCAGATATGATGGTTACCAGTTCCTGAACTATGGCACACAAACGGAACCGATACGCCTGAAGAATGACTTTGTACATAAGATTTGTGAAGATAACTTCCGGCGATTGTGGATTGCAACCGAAGGTGGGATAGATATCCTCGACCTGGATACTTATGCTTTGGTAAAACTCCCTGTTCCACCGGGTAGTCCGCTGCAAAAGTTGCTGAATGAAAACGTCAGTACCATTTATAAAGACAGACAGGGAGATTTATGGATTTCCGGCAATAAAGAACTGTGGTGCATTGATTTGGACGATCAGGGAGATATAAAGACCTGGTATCGTCTGAAGAGCGAATACGAATCTCCTGTACATGCCATTCTTGATATAGGCTGGGCAGTTTGTGCAGGTATTGACAACCAGGTATATCGTGTCGAGAAGCAACCGGATCATCTCTTAAAGGCGGATATCTTGTCCGATAGTTTGGTTTCTTTCAGTGAAGACTGGCGGATTTCCTGTATGCAGGCGGATGGGGATGCTTTGTGGATTGGCTCTAACCGTGGTTTATTCAGATATAATCATGCCGAACGAAGTCTGAAGAGGTATCGCTACTCCACTCATCGTCCCGGAATGTTGAGCCAGGCCTATATAACGGATATCAAACTGACGGAACGGGGACACCTGATCGTATCTACCCTGAATGGACTGAATGTGTATAACAAAGATTCAAAAACTCGCTCACATACGGATGGATTTCAGAGGAATAATGCAAAGTGCTTGGACGAGAAAGGGATAAGTCGTTTTGTTCCACATTCTTCCATTTGAGGTTTTTGACCTGTTTTTGGGGAGTTAGGCAAACAAATCGCTACTTATCCGTTGCCTTTTCGGGATTGAAAATAGGTATGAAATTTACTTCCAAAACTGTTTTTCTACCCCTGTTCACCACCGCAAGAACGCTGTTCTGTCTGTTTTTTGCTAATGCAAAGTTAGTCAAAATTTTCCGTATCAGGAAAAAATACAGTCTCAGATTGGAAGTCAAGGGGGCTTTTTCTATATTCCGCTATATTTTTCATGCCATTCATTTGCTCGCTATATAATAATTTTGCAAACAAAGGAATTAGTTATGAATCAGGCAAATGTAAAGGTATCGTTCTACCTTAAAAAGAGCGAGGCGGATGTTGACGGAAACTGCCCTGTAATGGCTAAGTTAAGTATCGGGAAATACTCGGAAGCGGCATTCAGTGTGAAAATGAAAGTGTCACAGTCGCGCTGGACTTCCGGACGTGCATCCGGCAAGAGTGTGGCGGCAAAGGAAATAAACAACCGTTTGGACGAGATTCGTGCGATGGCTTTAAGTATCTACTCAGAACTGTCGGCTGTACGTGACGGTGTGACAGCAGAAGAGGTAAAAAGTATTCTGCTTGGAATGGCCAGCGGACAGGAAACTCTTTTGGGCTACTTCAGACGATTTATCAATTGTTTTGAAAAGCGTGTGGGAGTAAACCGCACCATAGGAAGTCTGCGTGCTTACCGGAATGCCTACAAGCATATCGAAAGATTCTTGCAGGCAAAATACAAACTTTCCGATATCCCGTTCTCTGCGCTGGACCGTTCCTTTATTGACAAGTATGATTTGTACCTTCGGACAGAACGCAATCTCGCCCCCGGAACAATCATCAATCTGACCGTACAACTGAAAACGATTGTCGGCGAGACCATCGCTGACGGTATCATTACCGCCAGTCCGTTTTTGGGATACGAGCCGGTGCGTCCTAAAGCCGTACAGAAATATCTCACGGCAGAAGAGTTACACAGAATCATGACCACTCCGCTTCACAGACAGACATTATACCATGTCCGTGATATGTTTTTGTTTTCCTGTTTTACCGGGATTTCATATAGAGACATGTGTCTGCTGACTAAAAGCAACCTATGTTCAGCAGAAGATGGGACATGGTGGATAAAAAGTGCCAGACAGAAAACCAAAATAGAATTTGAGATTCCGCTGCTTGATTTGCCGCTACAGATTCTGAAGAAGTACAGCGACACTGCTCCCGATGACAAGTTGCTGCCGATGTACTGCAATTCCATGCTGAACCATTATTTGAAAGAGATTGCGCAAATCTGCCACATAAACCGTCCGTTGGTCTTTCATGCCGCCCGTCATACATACGCTACGGAAATAACCCTTTCTCATGGCGTACCCCTTGAAACAGTCAGCAAAATGCTTGGACACAGTCAGATAGAAACCACCCAGATTTATGCAAAAGTAACCGATGACAAGATAGATGCCGATACAAAGGCACTGAACCGGAAAATTTCAGAACGCTTCTCTGTCGTCATTTAATAAACCCTTAAATGGAAAGTATATGGAACAGCATATTGAGAAACAGAATACCAAACGCCGCAGCACATTTGCCGTGCTGTTTTACATCAACCGTACAAAAATACGCAAGGACGGGATGTGCCAGTTGTTGTGCAAGGTGAGCATCGATGCCGAATGGGCTCAGATAGGTACCAAAGTATCTGTCAATCCGGCTATCTGGAATCCGGAGAAAGGGCGTGCAGATGGACGAAGCGAGAATGCCATTACTGTGAACCGCGCCATAGATGACCTGACAAGCGAGATAGCCGGACATTATGATCGGATAAAGAACAGCCTGGGTTTCATCACGGCAGAACTGGTCAAGAATGCAGTCAAAGGTATCGGACAGAAGCCGCTTACCTTGCTGGCTCTCTTCAGGGAGCATAATGAGGAATTCAAGAAACGTGTCGGGATAGACCGCATACGGGAGACATACGAGTCCTATCAGCGTTCATACAAACATCTTTCCGCATTTGTACGGGAAAAGAAGGGTATGGAAGATGTCACGTTGCGAAGTCTTGACAGGGTGTTCTATGACGATTTTGAAGTTTTCCTGCGCACCGACCGCAACCTGAAGCCCAAAAGCGTGCATGAGCATCTGTACCGCTTGAAGAAACTCACGGTGCGGGCTGTCAGCCAGGGTACATTGAGACGGGACCCATACTGCCGTCTGCACCCCGAACTCCCCAAAAGAAGAAGCCGCCACATGAAGTTGGAGGACCTCAAGACATTGATGACTACTCCCGTAGAGAAGCCGCAATTACAATTCGTGAGGGATATGTTCATATTTTCGACTTTTACCGGACTGGCATATGCGGATTTGAAGAAGTTGTCAGTAAATGATATTACGCAGGCAGACGACGGCACTTGGTGGATTCATATCCACCGCCAAAAGACCGATACGCTTTCCTCTGTGCGTCTGCTGGATATTCCTCTCCTAATCATAGAGAAGTACCGTAGCCAGAGAACCGGGGATAAGGTGTTCAACATTTACGGACGCTGTTATTTTATCATGCTGACAAAAGAATTGGGAAAGACCTATGGATTTGATTTGACCTTCCACCAGGCCCGGCATAATTACGGAACCCACATCACTCTCTCGTTGGGTGTCCCGATAGAGACAGTAAGCCGTATGATGGGACATACCTCCATTTCCACCACGCAAATTTATGCGCAGGTCACGGACACAAAAGTGGATGAGGACATGAAACGCTTGAGAGCCACCGGCTTCGGTAACAGCATAGAATTATGTGAAGAGGATTTCACGACAAAGAAAAAACGGAAACGGAAATCGCAAGCCGTATGAAAAGGAGAACGGAGAAACAACCGCAACCCGGCAGGTCGTTTCTCCGTTCTGACTTTAATGATGCCAGCTATACCCAGCGTTGTTCTTCCCGGCACCGCTTATAGGCATCGTCCAGTATTTTCATAATGTCGGACTCTTTATAGAGAGCCTTTCCCTGTACCAGGTAGTAAGGGATTACACCGGATGTACGGTATTCCTGCAATGTGCGTCTGCTTACCCGCAGGACATTGGAAAGTTCTTCATCCGTAAGGAAGCGTTCACCGTTGAAGAGCGTTCTCGGGATTTCCTCCAATACCGAAAGCATCTTCTCCAATTTCTCCAATCCCTGAAACATCACATCAATGTGCGGGTCTTTCCTGTCTATGAAATGATAGCTCATAATCTGCTCTTTATTAAAGGGTGATAACTCAAATCCAACAATCTCTGTATATCTTCCGGCTTGTAGAAGAGCTTGTTCTTTATACGGCTGAAGGGAAGTATCCCTTTGGCCCGATATGCCTGAAGAGTCTTTTTGTTGATGCGGAGCACATCGCACACTTCCTGGTTGTCCAGCCAGTTTTTCAGGCCGAGGTCCTCTACCGGTCGGCAAATGTGTGTCATCCGTTCCTCAAATTTGCAGAAGCGGATACGCAGCTCTTCAAAAGTCTGTTTGTCAATACATACAAGTTCCATATTCTTTTCAGTTTAATTATTCCACCTGGTTTTTCAGTCTTGCCGGCATACGTTTCCCCTTCTGGTTGAGGAATGCCTCTACCTCAGAAGACTTGTAATAGGTACGCCCGTCAATCATGTAATACGCCACGAGTTTCTTCTGGCGGTACCGTGCGAGGGTGCGCTTGGTTATGCCGAGCAGTTCGCACATGTCCTGATTGTCCAGCAGCTTGTCGCCGTCAAGGGCGGAAGTCTGGCGGTTCATGCGGTTCAGCCTGTCTTCAATCTTGTCGAACCGTTCCATAATCTGATGAAGCATCATCTGGAAGGTCTCACGGTCTATCTGTATCATAATACGGTCTGTCTTTGAGTGTAAATAATCGAGTGATTACACCTTGTCGCGCAACAGGTTATATCATGATATAGGGCTAACGGCATGCCAATGGCATCATATTTCATGGAATGGCATCGATATTCCATTGAAATACAGTGAAATAAAATTTATCAGAGAAAAGAAATGATGGAAATAAAACCTTGCAGAATGCAAGAAATCTCGCAAAATGCAAGTTACATCCTGCAAGGATTGCGGTAAATCAGGCGGCAGATACCGTTGGAAAAAGCAACGGCTTTATGCAACTGCCACTGCCGGGAAGGAAGAATGTTCTGTACGGAATGTCCCTTTCCCATAGAATAAGGAAACAGATAAACTATAAATTCATCCACAAGATTGTAGTGGAAAAGTCCCCGCAGAAGTTCAAGGGATTCTGCATCATGAACTTCTGCCAGATAGGTAAAAGAAGCGTTTTTGTGGTCTTTCTCACAGAGCAGATCCAGAATGGAGTGAGGTAGAATCCAGGCATTGCAGTGTTCCCGCCAATGAACAAACCCTTTTCTATGGTTCATTACCCATTGCGTCAGCACGTTGTCAGGTTCCGGCAGGAAACCGTCCAGCGTCATTACCGTTACTGCTTGGATTTTTGACATATAAATCCTGTTTTAAATCCGGACCGGTAGCCGTTCCAAAAAAGAAGCGTGCAAACACACTACTTCTAATGGAGGCTCTGGAATGCCTTAACAGGAATAGGTGAATGCACGCTATGCGTAGGCATAGCATAAGCAATCACGCAATAGTTCCTGTTAATGTTAATTTTCCAGATTCCCATTAGAAACGCCTTGCGGTCTTATGTTATATACAATCGGCAACCGTCTCACAGACGATGTGCCGTTTTTTCTCTATTTACTTGCAAATGTACACATATTCAGCGAGATTTGCATTAGCTACGGACGTCATTTTTTAATTCAGCTCGTATTTTTTCATCTTTCTGTACAGCGTTGCCGGATTGATCTTGAGCATCGCTGCCGCCTGTTCCCGGTGTCCGTTGCAGGCTTTAAGGGCATTGATGATGTTCATTTTCTCCTGCGTTTCGTCTTTCAGCGGGCGGATAGCAGGTGTGGCAGTTGATTCATTATCATGCTGATGGATTTCTGTATCCAACCCTTCCATTTCCAATACCGGTGATTCCGAAACAAGCACGGAGCGTTTCACCCGGTTTTGCAGTTCACGCACGTTACCCGGCCACGGATAGGCAAGCATCCTGCTTCTGGCATCATCGGAAAAATCGCTTGTTTCTCGTTTCAGCTCCCTTGAAAAGCGTTCACGGAAAAACTCGGCCAAAGGGAGAATGTCCTCCGGGCATTCACTCAACGAGGGCTGGCGAATCTCAAACTCGTTCAAACGGTGATAGAGATCTTCTCTGAACCGCCCTTCCTTGATAGCCTGCTGCAAATCCTCGTTTGTGGCAGAGACTATCCGCACATCCGCTACCCGTTCCTTGCTGCTGCCGATTGGCATATAGGAACTTTCCTGCAACACACGGAGAAGCATGGATTGAATTTCATAGGACATTGTTCCAATCTCATCCAAAAACAATGTCCCGCCTTTCGCCATGTCGAAGTAACCAACCTTGGCGGTATCGGCACCGGTAAATGCCCCTTTCTCATGTCCGAAGAGAAGCGAAGCCGCCAGTTCACGGGGCAATGCTCCGCAATTCACCGCCACGAACGGCATGTGCCGGCGTTCACTGCCCTGATGAATATACTGTGCCACCGATTCCTTGCCGGTTCCGTTGGCACCGAGTATCATTACAGCCATTTCTGACGGAGCCACCAGTCTTGAGTACTTCTCTACCTTCAGAATTTTCGGGCTTGTCCGATGAAACAGAACCTTCTCCTTCTCCCGTACAGTGACCATAGGCTGGAACACATCTTCTGCCAATTCCAGCAGATGTTCCCTGTGTACCGGTTTGGGCAGATAGTCTATCGCACCCATTTTGATGGTACGTACCACATCCGGAACCGATACATATTCGGTTGTGATGATGAATGGGATTTTCTTCTTTTCCTTGCGGAGCCATTCCAGCAGGGAGATACCGTCCCCTTCCGGCAGACGCACATCCGAAAGAATCAAATCAAATGCAGTCTTACGTATCAACGAGCGTGCTATCGGTTCGTTTATGGCTGTTACCACATCATAACCTGCTTGTGCAAACCAGTCTTTCTGCATCTGCGACAAACTTATGTTATCTTCAACTATCAGTATTTTCCGTTTCATTTGTCAGTCTTTTTATTTCGTTTTCAGCCTCTATTATCAATACGCCGGTGCACTCAATGATTTGCTGTGTATATTTCTGTATAGCATCATCATTTGTAGTAGAGTCTCTCAGCAGGACCCGATAGGCAGACAAGAGCTCCTTCATCCGTAACAGTTCCCACATCGGCTGCATACGATGAGTGATTTCCCGTAATTTTTTTCGGTCTTTGAGTTTCAATGCCATATCAAGTTCCCTTTTATCCTTCTCTGACTGGCTAATGAAAGAGTCAAGCAGTCTTTTCTTATCGCTGACCTCGGATAACATCGCACTGAAATCTATCCTCTTTCTTTCAACAGGAAGAGATGTTGTTATGGTTGAAAGCAGGCTGATTAACTCCGAAGATGAGAACGGTTTGTAGATACAGGCTGCGAATCCGGCTTTTAGAAAAACTTCATTTCCCCGGTCACCACGCGCAGTCATGGCTACAACGGGTATTGTACGAGAGTTTCCGACAGTCGAGTTGCGTAAAAGATCAAGCAGCTCAAAACCACTGGTGCCTATCATCTGAATGTCAGAAAGCAGCAAATCATAATCTTTCTCCCGCATAGCCTTGACCACATCTTTTGCTGTAGAGCATGTGATACAATCCACCCCGTTGCGTTCAAGCATTTCCTTCATCACTGCAAGCTGTAGCGGATCATCATCTATGGCAATTACTCTTTTCGGGAGTATTCCTGAAAACGTCCTGACGGGAGAAGGAATTTCCTTGTTTAAATTCGTTTCCGACATAGGGATGGACACTTCGAAGCAACTTCCTATCCCTTCCGTACTCGAAACAGATATTTTTCCTCCGAGTAAATTGACAATCCCTTTGACAATGGAAAGACCCAGTCCGAATCCTTCAGCCGATATATGTGGAGCCGCCTTCTCAAAAGGATTAAACACCCGTCTTATTGTAAGCTGATTCATGCCTATACCGGTATCCTGCACACGTAGCAACAATATTCCTTGATGATATGAAGCCTGTAAGCAAACGGTTCCGTCTGGAGTGAATTTGATGGCGTTCGATATCAGATTGTCAAGTATCTGTTCAATCCTGTCCGGATCATTCAGGACAGCTGTCGGCAAGTTATCAAAAGAATACCTGAAAAGAAGTCCCTTTTTATTCGTTTCCTGTGAATAAAGCGAAACAATGCGTTGCAACAATTCCTCCAGATGGAATGGAACCAGGTTGGGTGTTTCTTTTGATTGGTTAAGTCTTGACAAATCAAGAAGATTGTTTACCAGCTTGAGTATGTGTCGTGACGTGTCAAGAATATTAGTGATGTAACAGTTTCGTTTCTTCCTGTCTCGTGTATTTTGAGCCAATTCAGCACTCCCCGTAATTGTATTGAGCGGACCTCTTATATCATGGGATACGGTAAGCAGCACTTTTTCTCTCATACTTAGCAACATCCGGTTTTGCTTAAGACTCTCTTCAAGGCGCTTCTGGATTTCTATCCGTTGTCTGACATCACGTTGAATCAAAACATATGCGAGAACCAGCAACAGGCAGGTTGTTACAATTATTATGGAAATCAAGTTCATGGAGGTCTGTCTCATTTCATCAAGATTACGTTCTTTATTCCGGAATTCTTTTCGTACTTGCGAATCAAGGGTAGCAATAAGATTCAAGAGTCGGGCATTTATATTGGCATTATCCTGACTTATGCGTCTGGAACCGTCCTCAAAATCAAACATCCTTTTCTCCTGAGTCCTAATAAGATCCTCGTTCAGAAATTTAAGTTCCATAATCTGCGGCATTGGAAACAAACCGGATTTCCCGTTTTGTGCCAAGCCGTCAATTGCATGGCTATTGATTGTCTGTAGTCCGGTTATCAGAAGGCTATCTGATTTAGATAGTCTATGGAAGGCTCTCATAAGCAAGTACATATGCAACTCTTTGGTGTGAAGCAAGGTTCGTAACGAATCTATCTGCTCTGAAGGAACACAGGAAGGATTTCCCTTGCTAATTTCATGAAGAATACTGTCAACCAGAAGAGTTGTCTTGTGATAGTCGTCATAATCCGAACAGTTCCATCCGGCTACTGTTTCACCTAACATGGCAAGGCGCGTAATATATTGATGTGCATAATAAATATCCCAATGGGTCTTGCGTGCAGCTGATGTGTTTTCTTCTATTTCCATCAGACGCTTTCGCTCAATGAACACTATCCCTGCCATACAGACTATTACCAATACAAAAAAAGCAAAGGAAAACGCTATCTTTCTATGCAAGGCTTTGTTTGTCATTTCAGGTTTCATTTTCGACATATTCATTTTATTTTTTTGCTGATATTCACAAATTTAGCAAGTGTAGAACATATATCTTTTACGATTCGTGATATTTTTTACGGATTTCTGTTCATGAAAGGTAAGCCACAACCCAATCACGTTAAAAAAGAGATGCGGAGATACAATCTCAGTTTACAGCGTCCTCAAGAGCAACTCCGTCAGCGTGCAATAGAATTGGAGAGAATGAGGAAGTAGAAAGAATCAGAAGAAACGAGGAGAGAGTGATGGAGAAAATGGAAGAAACGGCTTGGTTTAGCTGATTTTACAGAATATAACAATCGTTTCCATTTCTATTATATGCATTTTTCTTTTTAGTGATTTTCTTAAATGGTATTAGTTTTTGTGTTTTAGGATTGTTCAACGACTCATATAAGATTCACATAATGAAAGTCTTATATGGTATATTTTTTACTATTTTGGGCACAAAAGCCTTAATAAAGCAGCTATATTCTATTATTTTAAAGACAAAAAATAGACCTAAATGTCGATATTTTATATAGCTGGCAAACCTGCAACAAGCAGCAATATACGTACTTTGTTTTTTTCTGCTTTCATTTTTCAGATAAACTGTTACACCTATGGTTTGTAAAGGTACGAAATAGTATGAATAAGTTCATGAGCAGATAATATACAGTGGAAATTACAGCAAACCACCCAAGTTTTTTGGGTTCGGCATCCTGATAGCAACCTGCATCATAGATGAAATACCATAACTCTGTATCTCTCAATACTATCTCAATAGCAGAACCAAACTTCTGGCTATGATTCTGATTGTAGATGGGCGGTCTGTTTCATAACTGTTTAAAAATATGTTTTACAATAAGTTGTTTCCATCTTGTGATGATTTTATGTTTTTGTATTCGGGCGCATTTTCTGGTAAGCCATTTGTTTCCAGTTACCCGATCCGCCGGACTGAGTTGCCCGACTCGGAATTGCGAGTACCCCTTCTCAAAGTTCCGAGTACCCTTTCTCAGAGTTTCTGTATTTCTCAAACTCCGGGATATCCGGCAGTTTCTCTTCCTCCATGTAGCGATGTATGAAGCGTGCAAGGCGCAAGGCTTCGTCGGTGCGGCCCGGCATCACGGAGATTCCATGCGGTAGTCCTGAGGGATTATAGATTTTCACCTCGTCAATCTTGCTTTTCATGTCGTGGTAATATGAAAGCTCCGCTTGGTCGTAGGGAATGATCTCTGTCTTGTTCATCAGCAGACTACCGGGAATGGTTACGGTTTTGACAGTACGGTCGAAGACAATGCGTTGCCGGGGATTCAGCAAGGCATAGGCCATTCCCCATGCCAATATAACGCCCATTTCTGCAAAAAGCAATGCGGAGCCGTAATCTTCTGGCGGAACAGTAGAGTCTGATAGGAATGACCAATAGATGAAAAGGCCAAACATGAAGGAAAATAATAGAAAAACGAGGATTCTTCCACTCGTGCTGTCGTTGTCGATAATGATTTGCCGGTCATCTACCCGGGCCAGACATTCCGGTGGTATCGGGCAGGTAGCATCATCGTGCGTCAGTTCTCTGTATATCAGTTCTCCGCCCCGCCACAGCCAGTGTCCGTCGTTCTTCATCGGTATTTGGATGCTGAGGTTATAGGCGGGTCTGCAGAGTAGCCGCAGAAGCAGCCAGCATGCACCATTGAGGACCGCCAGCCCAACCGCCACATTGGCTGCGGTGAGCGGAATGTCGCTAACTATGATGAATAATATCAGTACGCTGAACCCCAAAAGAGCACCCGCTATGATGGCATGGTTTTTCCATTTGTGTCGCTTTACCATGCTTCGGTACTGTTTGTCATGGATGGTCTCTTCGCTGTGTCGCTTCTTATCGCTGTATCTGTTATGTTTGCTCATAATTGGGTTGAAGTTTAAAATTCATACTCATATATATGTCGTAAAAAACTTTTGCTCGTCATCTTTTGGCAAGTTACCTCGCCGGAGGCTTGTTTATAGTATCATCTGAACAGCCATTTCCCTTCGTGAAACCTTATCCAAAGCATAAATATCATGAAAGCGGAAAATAATAAGTTTACGAATGTCATGCCGATTAATCCCCATAAATAGTTTTTGCGTGCATTTTTAAATGCTTTGTCCCAATTGACATAGGGCATTTCCTTTTTTCTCTTTTCCGTCACATTCTTCAACAAATTCGTGTAATCATAAGAATACGTCTCATACCCTCCTATTATACCTATAAAGAATGTGGGTACAATAGTAATTGTGCCTAATACATTAAGAAGCGATCTGCATTGAATTAAAAGAAGTATAACCATGATTGTTGCATTGGTAAGGCTCCATACTTTTATCATTTTGTATGCTACTTCTGGTTTCATGTTACTATGATTTTTAGTTACTTAATATATTTTACCTCGTCCGTCTCACTGTCGCACAGGAAGCAGTCTCTCAGTACTGCATCGTCCGGGATTATGATGTATTCTACGTTTTCTGGAGCGAAGAGCTTGAATACAAACTGCTTTTTCCAAAGGCCGATTAATACCAAGTCGTTGTCATTCGGTATTTCAATCCCATGTTCCTGACAATACCATGATACTCTGTCGTAGTAATGTACGATTCTGTGCTTTATCTTGGAGAGCCTTTGCTTGAACTCATACGTGCCGTATATATACCCCATGTATGCGTCTGTTACGAGGATGGTATTGGGATATATCGGTTTGGGGAAACCTGCCGCCTTTCTGCGCAGGAAGTCCTTCTTGCGGTAAGGGTCGAACACGTCGCCTTGCGGCAGCGGGCGGTTCCTGTCCATGTAGAGCACGTAGAACGGCCACCAGTCGGAATCGGAATCATACGCTCCGAGAACGGGGATGCCCAGCTTGGTTCGGGGATGCGCAAGGCAAAAATTGTGTCTGGCATATATCGGAGTCACTTTAGAGAAGGGAACCGTGCAGCGCGGAAAGAACAGATGGCGCGGAAAGGTAATGGTTCCGTTCATCCTGTCCAGCACAAAACGGCGACTGCGGGTAAACCATTGGTTGGCCAGCAGGATAAGGGGGAGCAGGATGAGTAACCCGCTCGAAAGAGGCTCATAAATATCACTGTGCGGGTCGTCCATCTCTGTGCAGAACATATATATTCCGGTGCATAAAAGAAATGCTTCGAGGCCTATCAGAAATCCGCGCAGCACGGTGGGCGCATCGAAGATAAGGAACCGGTCGTCGGCCCGTTCCGCCTTGTAGAAACCGGCTATATCGGAGGTCAGTACGGCAGGGAAAGGGTATATGACGTGTCCCGGACTTTCGCTCTTTCCGCCCCATATTTTCACGGCGGCAAATATCAATGACATCGATATTCCTATGGTTATTATGACTATCATTCCGGATATGAATATGAACGCCAGCTTTCCCCATAAGTGCTCAAAATACGGGAATTTCCGGGGAGGATAATGATTCATGAAACAAACCATTCCGTCAAGACAAATCCAGAATATCAGAATGTAACATAGCATAACTAAGCTTCCGGCTATTATTCTGATTGTAGAGGGTCTGTTACTGTCTGTTTTTGTTTCCATATCTCTTTCTGTTTTTATTCTACATTTATGTATTTTTCATATTCAGGACCTTCGTACGGTGGGTCACCAAAACCTCGTGAGTTAATGTCAATATCAAAGTGTGAGATATCATTACCGTCATCAGACTTCTTGATACAATAGGTATAATATTCTTCTCTGCGGTGTATAGGTGCTTTGGT
>OGRF01001515.1_pt1 | contig 15079 bp, 13 predicted proteins | sample 1553381 | NCBI WGS metagenome assembly OGRF01 (sample SAMEA2580060, study PRJEB22360) | human gut metagenome | biome: human gut; feature: human-associated habitat; material: faeces | place: Denmark | collected 2008/2010
ACTAAGATTGACATACGGCTTCGCGCGTGGTAAAATAAATGTGGTTAGTAGTTACTAACCTCGTGAGAATAAATCATGCAGACTTCTCTATGATGACAAGAGCGAAATGTCGTCAGCCCGAATGGTGGTGCGTTCGGGTAGTCTGCATAATATTAAAAAGGAGCTTATATTATGAACTATCTTGAGATCGTAAAAGTAATCGGACGTGAAATTCTGGATTCCAGAGGAAACCCAACTGTTGAAGCTGAGGTATATCTCGCAGACGGAACAGTGGGCAGAGGCACTGCACCAAGCGGTGCGTCAACAGGCGAGTTTGAGGCTCTTGAGCTTCGTGACGGCGATAAGGGCAGATATGGTGGAAAGGGCGTAACAAAGGCAGTTGAGAACATCAACACTGCTATCAATGACGCAGTATGCGGTCTTGACGCTTCTGACATCTATGCCGTTGATAAGGCTATGATAAAGGCTGACGGCACTAAGGATAAGTCAAAGCTTGGTGCTAACGCTATCCTCGCTGTTTCTATCGCTGCTGCAAGAACGGCTTCTATCTCTCTTGATATCCCTCTCTACAGATTCCTCGGCGGCATATCAGGAAACAGACTTCCTGTTCCTATGATGAACATTCTTAACGGTGGCGCTCATGCTGCAAACACTGTTGATGTTCAGGAATTTATGATAATGCCTGTTGGTGCACCAAGCTTTAAGGAAGCTCTCCGCTGGTGCGCTGAGGTTTTCCACGCTCTGGCTACCCTGCTTAAATCAAAGGGACTTGCTACTTCTGTAGGCGACGAGGGTGGCTTCGCTCCTGACCTTGCAAGCGACGAGGAAGCTATCCAGTATATACTCGAAGCTGTTAAGAATGCAGGTTATGAGCCGGGTAAGGACTTCATGATAGCAATGGACGCTGCTTCAAGCGAGTGGAAAGGCTCAAAGAAGGGCGAGTACGTTCTTCCAAAGGCTGGCACAAAGTTCACTTCTGTTGAGCTTATCGAACACTGGAAGAAACTCGTTGAAAAATACCCTATCATCTCTATCGAGGACGCTCTCGACGAAGAGGACTGGGAGGGCTGGCAGCTTCTCACTAAGGAGCTTGGCGGCAAGGTGCAGCTCGTTGGCGACGATCTGTTCGTAACAAATACAGAAAGACTTGCAAAGGGAATCAGCCTTGGCTGCGGCAACTCTATCCTTATCAAGCTCAATCAGATAGGCTCAGTTTCTGAAACACTTGAAGCTATCAAAATGGCTCATAAGGCAGGCTACACTGCGATTTCTTCACACCGTTCAGGTGAAACAGCAGACACAACTATCGCTGACCTTGCAGTTGCTCTTAACACTTGCCAGATAAAGACAGGCGCACCAAGCAGAAGTGAGCGTGTTGCAAAGTACAATCAGCTTCTCAGAATTGAGGAAGAACTTGGCGAAAGCGCTGTTTATCCACAAATGGGTGCATTTAACGTAACCAGATAGTTTTTTGTCATAGAATCAAGCGAAAGCTCAGAAAAAGCAGTCCGTTGGGGCTGCTTTTTTTGTTGGATAAATAAAGTGCAGGGGCAACAATAGGTCGCTCATCACATTCAAGTGACAATGGGCATAAAAAAATCACGCCCTAACAAAGTAAGGCGTGATCTTGACTAAGGATATTTCCCTAGTGGTGAGCTATCGGGGATTCGAACCCCGGACCCTTTGATTAAAAGTCAAATGCTCTGCCAACTGAGCTAATAACTCATATCGTCCTGCAACGACTTAATTATTATACCAATTTTCCACCCATTTGTCAAGGGGTTTTCGAGAATTTTTTCACTTTTTCCAAACTGCACATATTTATTCCCCATTTAGCATACTTTTATGCGTTTTCTAACAAAAAACGCCCCTGAAAATCAAGGGCGTTTTATCTGCAAAACTTTAAGATCAGTTTATCTTGTTGCCGCAGTTAGGGCAGAACTGATTTCCAGCCGGAACTTTGCCTCCGCAAGTAGGGCAGAACTTTTCACCCTGTGGTGCGGCCTGAGCCTGTGGCTGTGCATATGTCTGCTGTGGAGCGTTCTGCTGTGGAACAGAACCTGCATACTTCTTGAAAAGTGCATAGATGCCGCAGATAACAAGAAGAACAAATGCTATCCAGAACAGTACATACATGAATGTGTAGAAACCGCCAGCCAGCTTGCTCATACCTGAAAGATAGCTTCCTGCTGCATATGTAACTGCAAGACCCAGAACAACACCTGCACCAGTAGTTACCGGCTTGAGGTACTTGTCAGCAATTTTGAAAAAATCGTTCATTAGAGAATGCCTCCTAATTTAATAATATATATTTATTATACAATCGTTATGTCATAAAGTCAATAGATTCGAGTAAAATTTTTCACTTATTTACGTTTCTATTTGTTTGCTGTAATGACAGAAATAAGCATAAAATTGCTATTTTCTTTACCCTCTGTGTCAATAACTATCTCAACAGTGTGTTCTCCCTTTGCTCCGCTGTATATCTCCTCAAGACAGCAAAGGTCTCCCCAATCCTCGTCAAAGTTTGCGTCAAGAAGAACCTTGTTCTGCCTGTCACCGTCTATGACAGCATATGCAACAGGCGCAGGCTTGTTGATAGTCTTTCTGTATTGCAGCATTATAATACTTCCACTAACGTTGAATTTAATACAACTTCCCTGCTTGTGAGCTATCCAACCGCCCTTGAATGGATCGCTCCACTGCTCTGCCGCATGAGTATCAGGCTCAAAGCCCTCCATAACGGGCGAACAGCTATAGTTCTGAAAACGCTGTGCGTCCTCATATCTGCTTGCTGTAAATGGCTCAGGAAGTGAAGGCTTCTTCTCTGCGCCGAGCTTCTTATAGTATGAATATTCTGTATCAAGCAGATTGCAGATAAGATCAGCTATCATCTTGTGACCTAGGTCTGTAGGGTGGAGCATATCCGCTGTGTAGTCTGCAAGACAAACGTTTCCAAGCTGTATCTCAGGGAAAATGTAGTTTCTTACACTGACGATAGGCAGGTCATAATGCAGACCGATAGCGTTATGTATACCCTGTGCATTTGTGCCTGTATCGTAAAAAAGATTGTTTATAAGCACAACTGCCTTGACGCTCTCAGCTTTCAGCAGACGTCTTACAAGGCTCTCGTATGTTTCCATAAATAGGGGCGAACTGCTGTCGTTTACCGAAAACTCAACGAAAACAAGGTCTGGCTGTTTGTCAAGGACGTGTTCCTGCACTCTTGCCACCCCAAACTGCGAGGTAGTTGCACCAATACCAGCATTGAAGTAGCTTATCTCAGCGTCAGGAAAATTCGTCTGCCACCATTTTGCACTGCGGTCAACATATCTTAACTCAGTTTTTGTAGCATTACAGCCCATTGTTATCGAGCCACCCAAATAAACAATGTTAAGCTTTTTTTCATTCTCTATCTTTTTGAATACTTGTGGAAGATAACCCATACTGCCGATATTCATGATAGATACGTTTTTGTCCGTCATATCCATTTCTCCTTTTATTTCTATAATGGTCTATTATAGTATTATAGCATTTTTCAAAACAAAAGTAAATCATAACGGGCAAAAATATTTTGCTTTAAGCTACAAAAAGCGGTAATGTTTTTTGTTAAAATCGTGCAATGTAGATGTTGACGAAAAGTAATGATATGTTGTATAATAAAGAATAAATATAAAATATGAAGAAAGAAGTGTTCATAATGCACGATTTTAAGGCACTCTGCCGTCAGGCACACACATTAGTAATATTTAAGAGCTTACATGAAGTTCCTGTCTTTGAAAAGCTACTTGAAACACTTGCTGTATGCGAATCTGACAGCGACAAGGCTATAGAAAAATACTCAGATTTTGTGGCTGAGCTTTTTGCATATTCGGATAATCTTACAGAATATATGCTCAAACTGGTTCTTGAAAATGAAAACCTTTTTATGCTTAAAAAGGGAGAAGGCAAGGAGACAGGTGCGCTTTTGGAGGAATGTCTTGCAAACGAGCTTGCCGTTATCGAGGAGCTTTCACAGATACCAAGTGACGAGATAATCTCAAAGATAGACTATGACGGCTTTCTGCCGAGATATGCTACACAAAAGCTTGACTTCTCGCAGATATATGCCGACCGTATACACGCTATCGGTCAGTACGGTTACGGCATCTATTCTCAGTATCATGTATTTGTCATAAAAGACGGCAAGATAGTTCCGGTGGAGTATCCTGACGATATAAAGCTTTCCGACCTGCACAATTACGAACGTGAGCGTCAGGAGGTTATAAATAACACTCTTGCACTTTTGAAAGGCAAGCCTGCCAACAACGTTTTGCTTTATGGTGACTGCGGTACAGGCAAGTCCTCAACTGTCAAGGCCATAGCAAACGAATATGCCTGCAAGGGTCTCAGACTTATCGAGCTTAAAAAGAAGCAGCTCCATGAGATACCAGCCATTGTAGAAACGGTAAGCAAAAATCCATTGAAGTTCATTATCTTCATAGACGACCTTTCATTCACAGAGGATGATGATGATTTTGCGGCACTGAAAGCTATCCTCGAGGGAAGCGTTTCATCAACTGCGGACAATCTCTGCATTTATGCTACCTCAAACAGAAGACATCTTGTACACGAGACGTTCTCATCACGTGAGGGTGACGAGATACACTTCAAAGACACTATGCAGGAGCTTCTTTCACTGTCAGATCGTTTTGGACTTACTGTCACATATCAGAAGCCTGACAAGAAGATTTACCTTGATGTAGTTGAGAAACTTGCAAAGCAATACGAGCTTAAAACTCCTATTGATGAGGTGCTTCAAAAGGCTGAGGCTTATGCGCTTTCAAGAGCAGGACGTTCACCGAGAGTTGCAAAGCAGTTCGTGGAATACATGAAGGGCATGGAAGACTAACATTTAGCTATACAAAAGGCGGTATTCACCAAAAGAATATCGCCTTTTTCTATGTCTGCATATGTCATGTGGAATTAAATCTCGCCCTGTATTCCGCTGGTGAAGTCCCCACTATCCTGCGGAAAAGCCTGTTGAAATTTGACAAGTTCCTGAAACCGCAGGAAAACGCCGCAGATGATATGCTTGTTTCCCCAGCCTGCAAATATCCGCAGACCTTTCTTATACGAAGCCTGTTGAGATATTCTATAGCTCCCATGCCCGTTTTTTCACGAAAGCGCAACATGAAATAGCTCTTGCTGAGAAATGCTTTCTCAGCAAGCATTTTTACCGTGATGTTTTCGCAGTAATTGTCTGTCATGTACTCTATCACCGTGCGAATTTCAGGGTCATCACTTGCCGCTTGACCGCTTTCGGACACCGCTCCGCTCTCCGTTAAAAGCCATATGAGCCGTAAAAGCTCACTGTGCAAAAGTATATCCGTTACAGCACAGTTCAGCTTGGCAAGCTTTATGATCTCCTCTGTTGTCGTTTTTATCTCTTTGTATCTTGCATTTGCGCTGTCTATAGGAAAATCTATTCTCCTACCGCCAGTTATGAGCGGTGTTATGACCTCTGCACTGCCCCTGTCCTCCGTTACACTCAACAGCATATCAGAGCTGAACACGAGAGTGTCATAACGCACATGACCTGACGAGTCAATGGAGTGTATCTCATTGGGACAGATAATGAAAATATCCCCCTCTTTCGCCTGAACAGCCCTCTCGCCGCACCTGAACTCCCCTGCTCCGCTTAAAATGTAGTTTATCTCAAACTCCTTGTGCCAATGGCTTGGCACATAGGGAAAATATTCGGGTATGTCGCATTTGTAATAGCTGTACGGCACAAGCACTGAACTGTGCTGTCTGTTTTCATGGGAACGTGTCTTGCTTTCCATGTTCTTGCCTTTCATAGTATTATAGTATCAGTAATCAGTATTATTTTGCTTGAAATAAGTTATATTTAGTAGTATTATATCATATAAGAAGTAAGAAAACAACACTCTTACAGTTTTTTTAAGGAGGAATTATCATGACAAATCAGCCACAGTGGCTTGACAACGCAGTTTTCTACGAGATCTATCCACAATCGTTCAATGACACAAACTCAGACGGTATCGGTGATATCAAAGGTATTACAGAAAAGCTTGACTATATCTGCGAGCTGGGGTGTAACGCTATTTGGATAAACCCATGCTTCAAATCACCTTTTGGCGATGCAGGCTATGACGTTGAGGACTATTACACAGTCGCTCCACGTTATGGCACTAACGAGGACTTGGTGGAGCTTTTTAATGAAGCTCACAAGCGTGATATGCATGTTCTCCTTGACCTTGTACCTGGTCATACTGCCGTTACTCACAAGTGGTTTAAGGAATCAATGAAAGCCGAGAGGAACGAGTTCACAGACCGCTATGTGTGGACAGACAGCATATGGGTAGAGCCTGACGGCATGGCTAGTATCCGTGGTATCTCCGACAGGGACGGCTCATGTGCCGTGAATTTCTTCTCACATCAGCCTGCACTTAACTACGGCTATTATAAGCCTGATCCTGATAAAAAGTGGCAGCAGTCCATGAATGACGAGGGTCCGAGAGCTACACTTGAGGCTCTCAAGGATATAATGCGTTTTTGGCTCAGTGCCGGTGCAGACGGATTCAGAGTGGATATGGCAGGCTCTCTTGTAAAGAATGACGAGAACGGCAAAGGCACTATTGCACTTTGGCAAAACGTAAGAGAATTTCTTGATAAAGAGTTCCCATATGCCGCTATGGTATCAGAGTGGGGCGAGCCTGACAAGTCAATAATTGGTGGCTTCCATATGGACTTTCTGTTGCACTTTGGTCCGTCACATTATAATGACCTTTTCCGCTGTGAAGAGCCTTATTTCTCAAAGCGTGGCAAGGGTACGGCTAAAGAATTTGTTGAAGCATACAAAACCAATTATGCCAAGACAGACGGCAAGGGTCTTATCTGTATCCCGTCAGGCAACCACGATATGGACAGACTTGCAAGAACCCTTGATACAGACGAAATGCGTGTTGCATTTGCTTTCCTGCTCACAATGCCGGGCGCACCCTTTATCTACTATGGCGACGAAATAGGCATGAGATATGTGGAGAATCTGACATCAGTTGAGGGTGGCTATGGCAGAACTGGCTCACGTTCGCCTATGCAGTGGAACAAGGGGCTTAATGCAGGCTTCTCATCAGCTAAGGCTGAAATGCTCTATGTACCGCTGGACAGCAGTAAAGACAGACCTGACGCTGAAAGCCAATCCAAGGACAGCACCTCACTTAGAAGCGAAGTCAAAGGGCTTATAAGCTTCAGGCAGAAAAATCCTGCACTGCAAAGCAGGGGCGAGATAGAGTTTTTGTCAAGCGGATATCCTCTGGTATACAGACGTAAGGGCGAGGGACAGAGCATACTGGCGGTCATAAATCCAAAAGACGAAACGACAGAGATCAAAAACGTCAATGGCAAGATAATTTATACAGTAGGTCATGGCGCAAGCCTTGAAAACGGAAAGCTTATTATTAAAGGCTCGGCCGCTGTATTTGTTGAAGAATAAAATAACATAAAAGAGGTCAAGGACACATTTCACATTCCTTGACCTCTTTTGTTATGCCGTCTAAAGTTTATCCGCCGTTGTCAGAGCATACTCCGAAACTCCGTTGGAGTTTTTCCAAAGTGCATTTTAAACCGCTTCATAAAACCATATTCATTAGTATAACCGCACCTCTCAGCCACTTCCCTTACGCTGAGATTTGTCGTTGCAAGAAGCTGACTGGCTCTTTCCATTCGTGCGCTTATAACGTCTGTCATGACGCTCACTCCAAACATTTTCTTATACATATGCTGAAAACTTGATCTGCTTATACCCATATCCCATGCCATGCTGCCTACGTCTGCGATGTCCTCAGGCATTGCGTATATGTATGCTCTGAGCTGCATAAAGCGGCTGTTCCTGTCAGTAATTATACAGGACTTCTTGTCTGTACACTTTAGCTGTCTTGCAAGCTTTAACAAAAAGATCTCCATATAGCACCGTGTTACTTCCTCATGCCCCTCTTTCATGAGCTGATACTCATATGCTACCGAACGCATTATCTGACTAAGCTCATCGATATTTCCAAGGTATACCAGTGTGTCTTTTGGAACATCAAGCCTTTCAAATTTTTCATTATCGCCCTGCTCATAATTGAAATACAGCCAATCATCGGTATAAAACTCTTCTGCGGCATGGTATTTCACAGGGGTATCTGGCGAAAGCAGGATAAAAGAATTTTTCTCTGCCCTATGCTCGATACCATTTATAACGAACACCGATGGTTCTTTTATGAGCAATATAAGGGGACAGCCCACCCCATGAGGGCAATCCATGATAAAATCTTTTCTATGGCGATAATTATAGCCGACCGCACCCACAAGCATTCTGATCCCTCCCTGCTTTTATCAACTTTATTTTACCACACCGCTACATTCTTGTCAATGAAAAAAGAGCAGACGCTTTGTTCTGCTCTTCTTTCACATAATTCTATAATAGTATTACAATTATCCCCAATAGGTTCTCCAAACATTGAAGTAACCCCAAGGAATTTTAAATGAGTAAGCTATCTTGCTGCTGTTTGTCTTGTAGCTTCTGTTGCACCAGAAGTAAACATTATAGTCATTAGCAATACCGTTAAGGTGAGTTTTGCCATACACTGCACCAAAAACAGCCTGCTTTACTCTTCTGGAAACGTTTGAATAATTTGCTCCGTCCCTTGAAAGCTGTGCAGATGACATAAATCCGCCGCTCCTATAAATGATATCCTGAACATTGTTATATCTTGCATAGTAGGATCTCCACATTGCATTCTTTGTGTACTTTGCGGCAACATACTGGTTTGCAACACAATCTGCAACATAAACGATAGGCTTATCCCACTCTGAACCTGACATCTTACCAACCTCATGATAAACTATACGGCACATTGCTTCCCAGCCTGCCTTATTGAAGTCCATTCTTGCTGTCTTTATTGTCTGTGTCTTTGAGTAAGCAGAAGCGGCAGAGCCATTTACAGCCTTAACTCTGAACTGATATGAAGTCGTTCTCTGAAGACCTGTAACAGTGCAGTTCGTATCCTTGACTGTCTTGTATTTCTTCCAGCTCTTATATTTGCCACCCTTGATGTATAGCTCATAGTTTGAAGCACCTTTTACCTTGCTCCAATGCACCTTGATAGTGTTTGTCTGCTTGTTATACGGATGAGTGAACTCACTTCCATAGTTAATCTGAGCTGTCATCTTAGGAGTCGAAAGCTTTGCCGCAGCAGCATCGGCACTAAATCCCTCTGTCATTACCAAAAATGTCATAAGTGCTGCAATGAACATCACTATAACTTTCAGTGACTTATTCTTTGCTGAAATAAAACTTGCTGAATGATCCATTAATAATACGGCTTTACAACGCATACACGCTGCATTGCCAATTCACACCCTTTCTTTTAATTAGCGGCGGTCATGTCTGTGCCGCTATTTAATTTTATTACGGTCGATTAAAATTATGTATCAATCTGTAACGATAACGGTTAAGAAAGTTACAAACTGATTACAAATTACTACACTATTGTAACACGCACAATTGCATTTGTCAAGCTTTTTTATAGTTTTTTTGATTTTTGTTTATAATTTGAAGCAAAGAATATAAAAATTGTACTAATATTTCAGCACATTGAATATTAATTTACTGTATCAGCAAGAGTTCACGCACAATTATTACAAAGAAAATATGTGCAGAATATGAACAAAATCAATGGATCAACCACAGAGATCCTGCTGTTTTAAAAAAATCTGTGGGGAAAGAGGCAAAATAATGAAAAAATATTTACCTGAGGGCAAGATCTTCAATAGCCCTGAAAACCGATATTATCTTCAAAGCGAACGAACAATGGCTGAGGCAATGGCTCAGGGATTGATACTGGAGGGTCATGCTGTGCTTTGTGACAGCGAACACAACATAATAGTAGAGCTTCCCTTTGGCAAAGGGATAATCCCAAGATCAGAGGGAGCGATCGGAATACAGGAAGGCAAAACAAAAGACATAGCATTACTTTCTAGGGTAAACAAAACGGTATGCTTCAAGGTGACAGATATTGTTCACGAAAAGGGCGAGGTCATATGCAGGTTGTCAAGGCGTCTTGCACAAGAAGAGTGCATTGAACGATATATAAGTACACTCACATCAGGGGACGTTATACCGGCAAAGGTAACACACCTTGAGCCTTTCGGGTGCTTTGTTGACATAGGCTGTGGTCTTCCATCACTTATACCAATAGACGCCATATCCGTTTCACGCATCACCCACCCAAACGACAGATTTTTCAACGGTCAGGACATATATGCTGTGGTAAAAAGCTGTGACGAGGACAGGATATGCCTTTCTCACAAGGAACTTTTAGGCACATGGGAAGAAAATGCGGCATTGTTCTCCACAGGAGAAACTGTAGGCGGGATAGTACGCTCCATTGAACCATACGGTATTTTTATAGAGCTTGCTCCGAACCTTGCAGGGCTTGCAGAACCAAGAGAAAATGTGCGTGTGGGTCAGGCAGCAAGTGTTTACATAAAAGCTCTTATCCCCGAAAAAATGAAAGTAAAGCTCATTATCGTAGACGTATTTGAAAACAGCGTTTTTCCCTCAAAGATAAACTATTTCATCACCAGCGGCAGGCTCACAAAATGGGTCTATTCCACCAATGAATGTTACAAAAATATATGCTCTGAATTCGTGTGATAAACGTACATATTTTTGTACTTGTAATTTTATTTGTACTATAATTTGTACTTGTTTTCACAGCAAAACAAGAGATAAAAAAAGGCATTGGCTTCCAATTGAAGCCAGTGCCTTTTTACTTGTTAGAATCATTAAGAGGAATACCCTTTTTTCAACAGGTCAACTATTATAATATTCCCTCCCTGTCCCTATATTTTTTCAGAGCGTTTCAAGAAGCTCTGCGATCTTTTCTTTTTGAGCAAGCCCGTCAGAAAAAGCGGTCGCACCGCCAGCGGCTGTACCAAGTTTAAGAGCATATTCATAATCGCCCTGCAATATACCAGCGGTAAAGCCTGCCACCATTGAATCGCCTGCACCAACGGAATTTTTCACCTTACCATTACATACTCCACAGCGATGTATTTCACCGTTTTCGTCAATAAGCATTGCGCCGTCCCCTGCCATTGAGATAAGCACGTTCACAGCACCCATTTCTTTAAGCTTACGTGCGTATTTTTCTATCTCCTCATCATTAGTGAGTGTAACTCCGAACATCTCGCCAAGCTCGTGGTTGTTAGGCTTGATAAGGAAAGGTTTATATTTAAGCACATTGAGAAGCAGGTCTTTTGTTGCGTCCACTACTGTTCTGATATTCTTGCGTGCGAGCCTTTCGAGTATCTTCTCATAGATATCTGAAGGAAGCGAGGCAGGTATGCTTCCTGCGAGTATAAGCGTATCTCCGTCCTGAAGCTTATCAAGCTTTGCAAAAAGCTTATTCACAGCCTCATCATCTATATCAGGACCCTGACCATTCAGTTCTGTTTCCTCAGCAGATTTTATTTTCAAATTTATACGGGAATTACCGTTTTTGAGATGAACAAAATCTGTATCAATTCCCATTTCCGCTAGTCCGTTCTCGATAGCTTCACCTGTGAAGCCTGCAGTGAAGCCAAGTGCCTTTGACTGAATGTCCAGCTCTCTAAGAACTATAGACACATTTATACCCTTGCCACCGAAATACATCTCTTCCCTATCTGAGCGGTTGGTAGACCCAAGCTTCATTTCCCCTGTATGAACAACATAGTCGATAGCAGGATTGAATGTTACAGTATATACCATTTTACATTGCCTCCTTGATATTTGCTTTTGTAAGATATTTTTTGTCTTGAAGCTTGTCGGTGATTATCTTCACACGTCCAAGCTGAGCGAAAGTGACCGCAGATATCTGATCGAATTTAGAGTGATCTGCAAGAATATAAACAGTTTGACTGTTTAACACCACGGTAGACTTCACTCTTGCCTCGTTTCTGTCCGGTGTTGTTATACCACCTGACAACGAAATTCCGTTTGCTCCAAGAAAGCTTTTGGTGAAATTGTAGCTTTGCAGACTGCTGACACATTCAGCACCAACGATAGCCTCCGTTGTGAGCTTTATCTCCCCTGCCGGCATATAGACCTTAAAGCCACGCTGAGCAAGCTTTTTGGCATGAACGAAAGCGTTAGTCACAAAGGTAATTTTCTTATCCGGCAGAAAGTCTATCATATAGCCTGTAGTCGTTCCGGCGTCGATAAAAATGAAATCGCCGTCATCAACAAGAGATGCTGAAAACCTCGCAATTGCAAGCTTTTCATCGGTAAAAAGCTTTGAATTTGACTCAACGTCCTGTTCCTCCGGATTGAAAGAATGTTCCTCGGCAGATATAGCACCACCATGAACTTTTTTCAAAAGACCCCTTTCATCAAGCACCGTCAAGTCACGGCGTATCGTTGATTCAGAAGCTTTTAAAAGCTCGCACAACTCCAGAAGCTTCACACTTTTATTCTGCTTGACTCTCTCTAATATAATAGAGTACCTTTCCTCTGTAAGCATTTTATCACCTTTTCAAATTTCAATAATGTTTTTTGACGTCAATTGAACGATATTGATTGCTTCTGATATTAAAGTAACATATTGTACAGCAAAAGTCAAGCAATTTCGCTCAAAATCATTCACACAGCATTATTTTTGGCCGTTTTTTAAATTATGAATAAGATGTTTGTGCATTTTAACAACATTCAATCAAAAGCAGTCAGATAACATCATTTTCGCTTTTGCGACGTTATATTTTTTGCAATTATTATTTGGATATCCATATCACCTTGTTTTGCCACCAATTCACTTTGTGCTTTGAAATGTGGTTTTGCAAAATGAAATAGAAAAAGCAGTGCTGAGATTTTTCTCAAGCACTGCTTTGCTTTGTTTTTTTGATTTTCTTATTTTACTGTCTGGCTTACGCATATTAAGTCTATGCCTCAAGCCATGACAAGGCTTTGCTCGGTGATTGTCACTTACCTTCTGCTAATTTATCGTCGTCGCTTCTTAAAATGCAGAGTGCGATAACAAGACCTGTCAAAGCAACAAACACCGCTTTAGTTTCAAGCAATTCTGTGACAAATGCACCCACTGCCGCTCCACTTATAAAGCAAAGGATTATGCCATAATACTGCATTGCATTACTAAGCTTTTGCTTATCCTTAGTTTTCAAATACTGAAACAGATTATCCGTACCGCTTCTAAGATTGCCAGTACACATCGTGGTAGCGAAAGGCTTTCCGTCCATTTTCCTAAAACCCTCGACCTGCATTGCACAGGTAAAAGAAACTAGGATATTCGCCAATGTGTTAAGCGTACCGGCAGGGATAAATCCCACAATAGTCAGCACCACAAGCTCCACACCGATTATGATCCTATGCCAATGTATCCTCGGGTGTTCATTGAATTTAAGCTTCACAGTTTCCACTATCAGCACGCCAAGCATAAAGGACAGTATAGGCATGAGATAAAGAAAGACCTTCAGCCAGCTTCCCTCTTTGATATTGATAGCCAACAACACCATGTTACCCGTCTGAGCATTTGCAAAAACGTGATCACGACTGATGTAGGTATAAGCATCAAGATAGCCACCCACTATTGCGAGCATTACTCCAACACCGTAAAACTCAGCTATATGTCTTCCGTTCTTCATTGTGCAGTCCCCAGTGGCTCAAGCTCATTAAGATCATATGGCGTTTTCTGATAAATGCAGTAGTTGAGCCAGTTTGAATAAAGCAGATTAGCCGAACAGCTCCAATTGAAAATAGGCTTGTTTTCTGGATCATCGTCAGGAAAATAGCTATATGGTATCTGTATAGGCAACCCCTTTTCCTTATCTCTGAAATACTCTTTTGCAAGGGTCTCACGATCATATTCCCAGTGGCCGAACAGGAAAAACTGTCTTTGCGTCTTATCTGAAACAAGATGCACACCTGCCTCGTTTGACACTGCCACCACTATAAGATCGTCCACCTTTTCGATATCTTCACGACGCACCTCAGTATGGCGTGAGTGCGGACAATGGAAAACATCTCCAAAGCCTTTAAGAATAATGCTTTCGGGATAGTCGATATGGTGCTTGAAATTGCCAAACATCTTCTCTTTCAAAGGATATTTGGGAACGCCATAATGGTAATAAAGCCCAGCCTGAGCGCCCCAACATATGTGGATAGTTGAGAAAACATTGGTCTTTGACCATTCAAAAACTCTGCAAAGCTCGTCCCAGTAATCAACGTCTTCATACTCCATTTGCTCAACAGGCGCACCAGTGATGATAAGACCGTCATAACGATTATCACTCACCTCGTCAAAGTTCTTGTAGAAAGCGAGCATATGCTCCAAAGAGGTGTTTTTTGACATATGACTGCTCATCTGAATAAGGTCGATGTCAACATGAAGAGGTGTGTTGCTCAAAAGACGCAGAAGCTGCGTTTCTGTCGCAATTTTGTCAGGCATGAGATTGACAATAGCGATCTTCAAGGCACGAATGTCCTGATGAGCGGCTCTGTCATCGGGAATAACGAATATATTCTCCTTTTCCAACGTTTGGAACGCAGGAAGGTCATTTGGTATTTTAATTGGCAAAGTATATCCCACCTTTTAATTATACTCTAAAAGATTATTATAACACGATCTCTGTTAAAAATCAACCAAAAGAGAGATTTATTCATATATTATTGAGAAAAAGGGAGCGACCTAAGCCGCTCCCTATGTGTATCAACAGTATGTAAATCCGTACAATTATTCGTAAAGTGGATATTTCTTGCAGATAGCGTTTACCTTTTCTCTGATCTCATCAGCCTTATTGTCAAAGTCTGTTGCTGTGAGATACATACACTCTGCAATAACGTCCATGTCCTCCTCAACAAGTCCCCTTGTGGTAACTGCCGCTGTACCAACTCTTACACCGCTGGTTACAAATGGCTTCTCAGGGTCGTTAGGGATAGCATTTTTGTTTACAGTGATATAAACCTCGTCAAGCTTCTTCTCAAACTCTTTGCCTGTGATGTGGAAAGGTCTGAGGTCAACAAGCATAAGATGAT
>OGRF01001519.1_pt1 | contig 15055 bp, 10 predicted proteins | sample 1553381 | NCBI WGS metagenome assembly OGRF01 (sample SAMEA2580060, study PRJEB22360) | human gut metagenome | biome: human gut; feature: human-associated habitat; material: faeces | place: Denmark | collected 2008/2010
CAGCCGGTGGGTTAACGCACAAAAATGCAGCCTTCTCTATTCGAGAGAGCTGCATTTTTTATTTTCTGCCATACCGCACAAAGCTGCGTTTTGCACTTTGTGCGGTATTTTTTGAATATCAATATAGTGGAAGTTTTAGTCAATGCGTTTGAGGAAATCAAACGGCAAAACGATTATGATAAAGATATAGGCGAACCTTGCCCGGACTGCGCATGCGCAAACTGCGTGCGGAACGCCTTCGGTGCACAGCCGTAGCGCTCCGTAAATAAGCGGTAAAACCGGCTTAAGCTGTTAAAGCCGCATGCACCGCAGATTTCAATGACGGGCATGTCTCCCTGCAAAAGCAGCTGCGCCGCCAAAGACAATCGCTTGCCGTTGATGTACTCCGTCGGCGTCATGCCGATGTAGCGGCGAAACGACCGCGTAAGGTGCTCCTGCGACATATTTGCAAGCGCCAAAAGACACGGAAGACCTGTGATGTAATTTTCGCGCCGCTCCATTTTTTCAAGCAGCTCCGAAAACCACGCGGGCAAAATCGCTTCCGGCGCGGGTGCTGTAAGAAACAGCTGCACCAAATACGGAAACAGGCTTAAAATGTAGCGGCATGCCGTTTCGTTATCGGCAAAGCGGTTCGTGTTCAAAAGCTTTTCCTGCACATCCGTTAAGGTGTGGCCGGAAAGCACACAATGTAACGGCAGCTCCGGCGTATCAAATATGGCGCGGTCAAGCCGCAAATAATCGCACAAGCGCTCAAATACCGTGCGCGGAATACCGATATCGAGCAGCTCGAAATCCGCGTTGTTGAAAAAATCATAGCGGTGCACGTCCCTCGGGCGCATCAAAACGAACGAGCCCTCGGAAAGCAGCTGCGAGCGTCCATTCACGGCGTGGATGGCCCCGCCGTGCGAGACGAGAAACAGCTCGTAAAAATCATGCGTGTGAATTTTATACGTCGCCGGCACACCGCACTGGTGCAGAACGCGCGCACCCTCACCGGTGTGCAGATTTTCTTCGGAAAAATGCAGAAGTTCAACGTCGCTCATTCCGGTACCCCCTTTCTTCTGCTATTATAACGCGTCAAAAAAACGGAATCAAGAAATTTTAAATATAAATTGGGGAGGATAACGGTATGTTCAAGACCGATGTTCAAAAACTGCGCAATGCGTTGGAATTCACGCGCGTTTACAAAGAGAACGCAAACGACATTTACCTGCGTGAAGCCGTCTGCATGGATTTTCAGCTTCGTCATATCTTAGTGCCGATGGATGAAAACGACGGCATCGCGGGCCGCTATGAGCACGACTTTGTGGGCTTTTCCTCGCAGGTCGGCGGCATTTACACGTATTACTTTAACGAGCATGAATTTTTGAACGCATACATGGCTTGTAAGCAAAACGGTGAGATCACCGCTGCGGAGGACTACGCTTTGCAGGCTGTGCAGGCCTATTGGCACGAGGAAAACACCGCGCGCAAGGTTGAATTGGAATTTTCGAAGCGCTACGGCTATGTGCCGCCGAAAGCTTTTCCCGGTGCGGGCGTGGGCAACTGCGACTGCCGCGTGGCAGGTACAAACCTCGATTTTGAAAAGCTCATCCGTCTCGGCTTTGACGGGCTCGATCAGGAGATCGACCGTGCGGCGGAAGTGAACGGCGCGTCTTCGTTCTACACGGCTTTAAAGCTGTGGATTGAAAGCTTGCGCGGCGCATGCGAGCGTTACCGCGAACAGGCATTGGAGCTTGCCGAAAAAGCAGAGACCGAAGAAGCCAAAACGCGCTTTACAAAGCTTGCCGAAGCACTTTTAAACATTCAGCACAGCACACCGAAGACGTTCCTTGAGGGCGTGCAGCTGATGTGGATCTACGCTGTCAGCAGCGACATTATGAATTACAGCCGCATGGACGATTACCTTGGGCCTCTCTACGCCGCGGATATCGACGCGGGGCGCATCACGGAAGAAGAAGCCGTGCAGACCGTGCTGTATCTCTATAAGCACTTTAAAGAGATTAACAAGATCCATGACTGCCGCGTAATCATCGGCGGCGTGGGCAGAAAGCACCAGAAGGAAGCCGACCGCCTCGCCATCGTCATCATGGAAGCTTCCCGCCGCTTCCGCGAGACTGTGCCGCAGCTCACCCTGCGCTATTACAGCGACATGGACGAGACCGTTTTCCGCAAGGCGATGGAAGTGAATGCGGAGGGCACTACGTTCCCGATTATTTACTCCGATGAGACGAATGTACCGGCTGTGGAAAAGGTCTTTGGCGTTTCGCATGAGGAAGCCGAGCAATATGTGCCGTTCGGCTGCGGCGAATACGTCATGGTCGGTTACAGCGTAGGCACACCGAACAACGGCATCAACGTGCTGAAAGCGCTGGAAATTGCGCTGCACAACGGCCTTGATTTCTACCAGAACGTTTCCTGCGGCGAAAAGACCGGCGACCCGGCGCAGTTTGATACCTTTGAAAAGCTGTATGACGCCGTGCTTGCACAGCTCAAGCCGACCATTGACCGCTTTGCTGTACACAAATACCTCAACTATAAAATTGCAGGCGAAAACGCGCCGTATTTGCACCTCAGCCTGCTTTTGAACGACTGCATCGCGCGCGGCAAGGCGACGTTTGAAGGCGGCGTGCGTTACCTGAATGCTTCCAGCGAAATGTTCGGCATCATCAGCTGTGCAGACAGCCTGACGGCCATTAAAACGCTTGTTTACGACGAGAAGAAGCTCACTTTGCCGGAGCTCATCGATGTGCTGGATCACGATTTTGAGGGGCACGACGATATTCGCCGCATGTGCCTTTCCGCACCGAAATACGGCAACGACGACGACACGGCTGACGACATCGCAACGCGCCTTTTCACCGATATTGCCGACCTTACCATGGCGGCAGGTAAAGCTGCGGGGCTTGGCCACTACAATATTGTCAGCGTCAACAATTCCATGAGCGCAGAATGGGGCAACTTCTGTGCGGCGTCTGCCTGCGGCAGAAAGGCCGGCAGCCCCATGGCAAACGCCAACGGCGCTTCCATCGGCGCGGATAAGTGCGGCATTACGGCGCTGCTCAACTCCATGTCGAAGTTTGACAATACAAAGCACGTGGGCGTTATCAACAATGTGCGCTTCACAAAGGAGCTCTTCAAGGGCTCTATGGATAAAGTAGAAGCCGTCTTGAAGGCGTTTTACGACAACGACGGCGCGCAGACGAACCTGTGCGTTATCGGCAAGGATGACCTTGAAAACGCCATGGTGCACCCGGAAAACTACCAGAACCTCCTCGTGCGTATCGGCGGCTTCTCCGCGAGATTCGTCACGCTGAATCCTATTGTGCAGCGCGAGATTATTGAGCGTACGACCTACGGCGCGTAAGCGGAGGCCGATATGCGGGATCTTATTTTTGATATTCAACGTTTTTGCGTGTATGACGGGCCGGGCATTCGCACCACCGTGTTTTTCAAAGGGTGCAACATGCACTGTGCGTGGTGCCACAATCCGGAAAGCTTTTCAACCGATGCCGAGCTCTTGTTTCGCCACGAAAAATGCACGTCCTGCGGGGCATGCACTGCGGTATGTCCGAACGGAGCGCATGAAATTAAAGCAGACGGCACACATGTTTTTGACCGTGCAAAATGCGCGGCGTGCGGCAAATGTGCCGAAGTATGTCCGAACGATGTCCTGGAGCTTTCCGGGCGCGAAATGACGGTGGAAGCCGTGATGAAGCAGATCGACAAGGACGCAAAATATTACCGCTCGTCAAAAGGCGGCGTCACCTTTTCGGGCGGCGAGGCTTCTTTGCACTTTGAACTCCTGAAAAAGCTGCTTACAGCCTGCCGCGAAAAAGGGTACCACACCGCGCTGGAGACAAACGGTTTGATCTCTGCCGCACATTTAAAAGAACTGATACCGCTCACCGATCTTTTTCTGTTCGATTTTAAGCACAGCGACCCCGATGCCCTCAAAAAATGGGCAGGCGCGCCGCTTGCGCCGATCCTCGAGTCCCTGGCAGCCCTTGAGGACGCGCATGCACATGTGTGGTTGCGCTGCCCGGTCATTCCGGGCGTGAACGACACGGACGCGCACTTTGAGGCGATTTGTGCGCTCAAGCATCAGTATACCTGTATTGAAAAGGCCGAGATCATGGCATACCATGACATCGGCAAAACGAAATGGGACGCGCTGGGAATACCGTATTCGCTCGCCGCGCTGAAGACCGTTTCGCCGGAACAGAAACATATTTGGGAGACTAAAATAGCCGATTAGCGGCACTTTTGGGGATAAGAGAGGGAACGCTTCGTTCCCTCTCTTTGCTTTCTCTCCCACATTTTTTCTAAACATTTGACAGATTTCCCGGAATATTGTATGCTATGGAAAACACCGCAGATTTTCTCTGCGGGACCACAAACATTAGGAGGTCACTTATGTTTTGTATATACTGCGGCGCCACCTTGCCGGAGGGCGCGAAAAAATGCACGCTCTGCGGCAACCCCGTTGTGCGCCTGCCGGAAGCCACTGCACAACCCGTAAGCGAACCGGAGTCGGAATCTGCCCCCGCACCGGAAACGCCCACGGAGCCGGCCGTGGAAGACATCTCCTCAAATTCGACAGAGAGCCTCTCCGAAGCGGAACCGACACCCGAAGCTGAAGATACCCCTTCAAACAGTCCGGACAGCGAAGATATTTACAGCCACCCCCCGACGGACTTCACGGAGGATATTTTCTCCGGCGATGCGCTCGGCGACAAACCCGAAGGCATGGAGCACGAGGGCACATTCACCGTTTCCCCCACCCCGGAGGAGAATTCAGGACCGGAGCCGCGCGTGCAACCCATAGAATATACGTATAACGACGGCTACGCCTATGAAGAATACGACGAAAAGCCGAAGAAAAAGCGTTCTTTTAAATGGCTTTTCATCGTGCTGCCCATTCTTATCGCCATCGGCGCTACAATCGGCGGCATTTTCTGGTGGTACAATGCACCCATGCAAAAGCTCACCCGCGCGCTTGACGCTTACGATTATTCCGCTGCGGCGCAGGTACTTCCCACGCTTTCAAAGGACGAACTCGCTTCGGTCTCCGACCAAATGCAGGAATATGCCCAGACGGTCATCGACCGATACAATAAAAACGAAGCGAACTACGACAGCTCCTATGAGCTGCTCGACCGCCTGCAAAAGCTGTTCCCGAACATCGGTCTCGACGATCAGCTCGACGGCATTCAATCGCTGAAAGACTCCAAAGAGGCCTACAAAAACGGCAAAAGCCTGCAGGCACAGGGCGAAGACGGCCGCGCCATTACGGAATATCAGAAGGTCATTCACGCCGATGTGAACCACGACGACGCGCAGACGCAAATTCAAAACATCCGCACCGCGTACAAAGAAAAAGTGTTAAGCGATGCGCAGAGCCGCGCGGACGAGAAAGATTTCCTCGGTGCCGAAGCCATTTTGATGAACAGCGCCGATATCCTCGGCGATGATAAAGACATCCAGGCTAAGCTGGAAGAGATTAAGGACGCAGAGCTCAACAACTACGTGGAAACGCTGCTCAGCACCGCCAAAACGCTCGCGGATGACGGCGACCTGCCCGGCGCTGTTAACGTGCTGCAGGACGCCACACGCAACGACAAGCGCATCGACGCGCAGATTGCCACCTACAAAAACCAGTATAAGCAAAAAGTTCTCGATGCTGCCGCAAAGCAGGCCGGTGAAAGCCGCTATTATGACGCGGTGGAAACGCTGCAAAACGCCGATGACATCCTCTCCGGCGACAACGACATTGCGGCAAAAATCGAAGAATACAGGGCGCTTTACCCCGTTTCGCTGACAGATCTTTCTCCAAGCGGCGGCGAAGATTGCAGCCAGAACTGGACAGCCTATGACGCAAACGGCAATGCGTACAGCAACGGCCTTAACTTCTCGCTGTACCCTGTCATCGCAAAAACCGTCTACACCGAATACGCCCCGAACGGACAATATAAGCGCCTGACGGGAACATGGGTCGTGGAGGGCGATACCTCCGATGATTTTATCGGCACGGTTCGCATTTATGTGGACGGCAATTTGCAGTATGAAGTTTCCTCGCTCACGGTGAACAGCCCCGCAAGCGCACTGAGCCTGAGCATTTCCGACGCTTCCACCGTTCGCATTGAAGTGAAGGGCGAGTTCGCCTCGCTGCGTGCCGTCGGTTATCTGTACCTTGCAGATGCGAAATTTGAAAACTAAACCGCTATAAAAAGAGATACCGCACAGGGTAAACTCACCTTGTGCGGTATTCTTTTGCGCAAAGCCTGCCGTGCGGTCTATGCGCGTGCAGCTGATCCTTCCACAATACAGAAAAACTCTGTGGAAAACACAACGCGCATAAGAAACGGGATGTCCCTTTTTGGGGGACATCCCGTCTTACTTTGGCTTACGCCTTATGCTTTTGTTCCATCACGCGTTTGCTGCGTTCTCGTCTTCGTCGTTTTCGTCCTTCCTCTTTTTGCAGAGGACCATAACAACGACCTGTACCAGCGCGATTACAACATGGAGGATTGTCCACTTGTCGACGAAGATCATCGGCAGGGTCATGTCTTCGGTGAAGATGAAGACGATGATGGCAATCAGAGCCGGGATGATGCTGATGAGTCTCCAAAGGCCCTTCTTGTTCTTTTCGTACTCCATAACCTCTTTGCCGTTCTCATCGAGAACCACGTTGCCGTCTTCGTCTTCCAACGCCTTCTTTTTCTTGCCGATATAGCCGATGAGAAGGAGGATGGAAAGGAGGGTCGTCACGATGGTGAGGATCAGGTTGATGAGTGCCCAAGCGCCCGTGCCGAGACCTGCGAGCGGCGTTGCGTTATCTGCGATATCTTCACCGTTTGCAAGCGGTGTTTCGTTATCGTTGATCGTTTCGCCTATTTCGCCGTCATTATTGCCATCGCCTTTTCCGCCGTTATCGCTCGGCGTTGTGGAAGGTGTGGCAGTCGGGGTCGGGGGGGGGGTTGCAACCGTAGCCGGAACGACCGGAGCTACCGGCGTCGGAGTAGGTGTTGCCGGGTTCGGATTCGGGTTCGGATTTGGAGCCGGTGTAGGTGTAGACTCTTCTGTCGGAGCCGGTGTAGGTGTCGGCCCTTCTGTCGGAGCCGGAGTGGGTGTAGGCCCTTCTGTCGGAGCCGGCGTAGGTGTAGGCTCTTCTGTCGGAGCCGGTGTAGGTGTAGGTTCTTCTGTCGGAGCGGGTGTAGGTGTAGGCTCTTCTGGCGGAGCCGGAGTGGGGGTCGGCTCTTCCGACGGAGCCGGTGTAGGTGTAGGCTCTTCCGACGGAATCGGGGTCGGCGTGGGATTTGCTTCCCAAACAGCCTTCAGCACAACGTCCTTAGCCGGCATCGTGAACGCATCGTTCTCGATCGTAACCTCTTCGCTTCTCCAACCCGAGAACTTATAGCCCTCTCTGGTCGGGACCGTCTTTATAACTTCTACGGTTGCTTTGTACTCATACGGGAACTCGTTGGTCGTTTCAGTCCACTCGCCGCCGTCGAGATCGTATGTTACTTTGTAGATGTTTGCCTTCCACTGCGCCGTCAGAGTTACGTTCTTTGCAGGCATCGTGAACTTGCCGTTTACTACTTTTACTTCTGCGCTCGTCCAACCTGCGAAGGTGTAGCCTTCCTTCGTCGGGTCTGCTTTTACCTCAACTTCTTCGTTGTACTTCTTCGGGTACGTGTAGGTCGTATCGTTCTCCCACTCGCCACCGTCGAGGTCATACGTCAAAGTATAGGAATTCGCTTCTTTCGTATACGTTGCCTTATACGTTGCATCGCCGGTAACCGTCTCGACTTCCGGCGTCCAACCCTTGAACGTGTACGTATACTGGGCATCTGCTGCCTTTGTCGGCTCCTCGCCGTCGTATTCCGGGTCTGCTCCATACGGAACATCCTCGTCTTTTTCAAGCTCTTTGTTATCCCAGTTTACCCATGTTACCGTGTACGTCTTCACCTGCCAAACCGCATAGAGATTGTTATCGTCGTTAGCGTCAACAAAAACTTTTTTATTCGGCTGATATTCAACATTACCATTCGGCGTGGTTGCCCAGCCGAGGAACTCGTAGCCTGTGGGGGCGAAGAAGCCGACATAGTCATACGATCTTACGGTTGCGGTCGTATTCTTCGGGTAACCGCTGTCTATAAAGGGCTGCGTGTTGTCCCCGAAATTATAATGATACGTAATCGCCACGGTTTGGGGCTTATTGGTGTAGACTGCCGTCAACGTGGTGTTCTTTGTGACGGTAATCTTATCGCCCGGGTAGATGAGCTTGTTGTCTTCCATTTTCCAAGCGCGGAAGTTTTCGGAATTTTCCGGCGGAAGTACGCGGGCGGAGCTGCCGCTTACATACTTCTGGTTATCCGTTTTTACATTCGTACCCTCAACGTATGTGACCGTGAAGCCATCCTTTGCGGAGGGGAAGAACGGGGAAATCGTAACGGAGCTGTAAAGATTGGTATCTACATTGAACAGCGCGCCGTTGGAATCAATCCAAGCGGAGGGCTGTTCCGGGAGCGTTTTAAGCAGTTCCTTAAACTTTTCGGAATCCGAAAGCTTTTTGCCGTACAGAATTTCAATCGTTTTAAAATCTCCGTCCGCAGAGGCCGTCAGGTAAACCGTAGCTTCAATAACCGGCGCCTGCCACTTTGCGTAGAGCGTAATGTTCTGTGCGGGCATCGTCTTGCCGTCGAAGACATATGCCGTGCCTTCGCAAGGCTCGTTATCATACCAGCCTGCAAACGTAAAGTTTGCGGGTACACTGGCCGGTTTGTTAGGTGTGTAGTTGGCATTGGAAATACCCTGCTGATACTTGCGGCTAACCTCTCTATCCTTCGCACCCTTATTCATGAATACGATATTATAGGAGTTGCGGGTATAGTAGAATTTGGCATTATTGTATTTGCCGCGAATAGGAGTACTTACATTTGCGTTAAAAGTAAAACCTGTAATCGGATACTGATCTTCTTTTGATACAGTATAACCCGTACCGGGGCTTGTATCCGAATGATGCAGTTTATACTGAACTCCATTATAGGTTGTAGTGCCACTCTCACCGGGGAGAACTTCCACATAATAATATGCAGTCTCACTACCATAACCGGTCTTCGGTCCATAGAACTTGGCGCCGCCTAACGGCATTGTATCAATGTTAACCTGGCTTGTATTACTATTTTTGCCAACATACCATGTATTGCTGCCGTTATAGGTAGGCCACTTCTTACTGATGTTCGCGCCATATTTGGCCGAAATTCTCAGATCTGTGTATTCTTTTTTTCCTTTACGATCATAGAAATTCACAATGTAAACATTTCTCTTATAATAAACGTTTACGATTGTGGAACCGTCACCGGCAATGGTTTTCTGCTCAATCGTCTGTGCGGTAAAGCCGAGATAAGATTTTGCTTTAGCATTCGTTGTGCTGTTTGTGGCGCCGGTCTTTTTTTCAATATCCTTTGAGGAATACTCGTTATCATCTGCATTTTCCTGCCAATGGATAACGGTGTATTCCGTCTTATTGCTTGCTGTCCAGTGTGCGGTGACGGTAGCCGTTTCGGAAACCGTTGTAACCGGGTTGCCTTCTGCATCATACCAACCTGTAAAGGTGTAACCGCTGCGGGTGGGGGTGACCGTGCTCAGGTTCAGCGTTTCCATTCGGAACTGCGGCGCCACATAGTCGCCGCCGTCGGTATTGAACGTGACCCAGAAACCGATTTTAACTACCGGGTAAACGTATGTATCGCCGGCTGCAAATGTGATGGTTTCGGCTGTTTCGCTGTCAAGCGTGGTGCTCCAGCCGACAACGCCTTTCTCTTTGCCCATGGTGAGCTCAACCTTAGCGGTCGCGGCGTTCAAATCTGCTTCCGCAACGTTTTTACCGGCTACGCCTGCGGCGGTGTAATAAACCACCTTTGTACCGTCTTCATTCATGAAGTATACGTAGCTGTACTCCTCAAACCTCGCCGTAACGGTCACTTCCTTGCCGCTGACAGTCGCGACTGTGCCGAAGCTTAACGGGGTCTCACCGACATACCACCCAACAAAGCGTGCGTTTTCCTTTGTCGGTGCAGGCGGCTCGAGGAGCTCATCGCCTTCGGCGACGGTCTGCTTCCACTCGGTCAGTTCCTTGCCATCTGCATCATCTGCATCATAGAAACGGTAGGTATCGACCGTGGGCTTCTCGTCGTCCGGACGCAGCATAGTCATTGCAATGCCCGTTTCCGCGCTCTGTTTCGCCGGTGCAGTTTCCTCTGCACCTGCGGCGGGGGTCGCCTGTGCTTCCACTTCAACGGGAGCCGGGGTCTCTACCGGGGCGGGAGCAGGTGTCTCCTCCGGAGCGGGAGTGGGTGTCTCCTCCGGCGCTTCGGTCGCCTCGGGCGCGGGCGTCTCGTCAACGACCGACGTTCCCCCCTGCATAACATCCCCTGTTGCAGTGTAGGTGTTTGTTTCCTCATCACTCATTGCAAACGCGCCCGTAGGACATGCCGAAACCAGCATACATGCGCTCAGCAACACGGCGATGATCTTCTTTTTCATAGTGTTTTCCTCCAATCCTGTGATTTGTCCGTTTTATAACAAATATGGATTCCTAAATTGATGTGTGTTACTGTGCCAAAACCGTTTCCATTTGGATGAGCAGCTCCAGCACACTGCGGAACGCGGCCTCTTTGCCGCCTTTTGTCCACCGCAGTCTTCCCTGCCAACTGTAATTCTGGCGGAACAGGATGTCCAGTTCAAACGTGGGTGTTTCCGTACATTTTATGGGAGAAGCTTTCGGCGCGCCGCCTGTATCCATCTGCTCTTCCAAAAGCAGGATCAGACGTGAAAGACTTCGGAATAGGGTTTCCTCCGGAAACGTCCCGCCGGAGACCCTGCCGCGGATGACACCGTCCTCCGCTTCATCCACAAAGATACGGAAGGTCTCTGTGCCGATCGGTAGCATACGATTTTCTTTCACCTAACCCCTCCCTTTTGTCTTTTGTAATTACATTTTACACAAAGGTGCTATGAGAACGCTATGATTAAGAAGTTTTTTTATAGAAAAACGACCCATTTTCTCATAAAAAAGAAAATAGGTCGTAGTTTTTTTGTTAACCGTGCTGCGTCAACCGGTTTATTTTTTTCAGGTGACGGTTTTAGGCCTTTCGGCGCTCCGTTTTCTCCGTTGCTTTTTCTTCTGCGCGCATATGTATGTGGCGCAGGTCGAGCGATTTAAAGGTGTAGGCCGCACCGCTTTTCGGGTATTCCTTTTGGAACCGATTGAACACACGGCGGGAAACGAGCCCGCCGTTTTCGCCGGTCGCACCCGGCAGCAGCACCCAAAACTGGTTTGCGCCCACCTTTGTGAACGGGTCGCCCGCGCGCAGTTCGTTTAAAAGCGTCCCTTCCATCTGCTTCATATATATAGCACGCTTTTCCGGGTCTACCGAGCGGTTTGCAAGCCGCACAATCATCAAAGCCGCAGGGGTATCGTTTCGGCGCATCTCGCGCACATGCAGGTTTACAATCTCGCGGAAAACGTTGTTATCGCAGCAAAACGCACCGGGTTCCTGTTCTTTTTCAAGCAGGAACGTGTGAATATCGTCTTCACTCGTCTCGCTGCCGTAAATCTCCTGCACCGCAAGCGCCTTCTGCGCCTCCAGCTCCGCCGAAGGCGAAACACCGTAGACCTCCCGGTACAGCGAAGCGATGTAATCATAGTGTTCCAGCGCTTTTTTCGGGTTTTTGTTTTTTATGAGCGCCTGCATCAAAAACACGCTGAATTCCTCTGCGGCGGGATCTAAACGGATAACGCCCGTGCAGAGCTTTTCCGCATCCGTAATGCGTCCGAGCTTCAAAAGGCGATCCACCGCCGCGCGACATAGGCGCGTATAAAGCGAGCGGTAATACGTGTTGAGGTTGATGCACCAGAACTCCGCTGCGCTTTCCGTAAGAAAATCGCCGGTGTAAAGCGCCACGGCTTCCTGCGCCAGGGCAACCGATTTTTCCATATCTTCTTCGGCAAGCGCTGCCTTTGCAAGTGTTTCAAATTGCTCCACGTCAAGCTGCGTCTCGCGGTCCGGCGCCCAACGATAATAGCCCTTTTCGTTATGGATTATAACCTTTGCGTGTGTAAAGCCGAGCTCTGCCAGCGCAGCCCTTGCGCGGCTGACATTATTTTGCAGCGTGCTTAACGGGTTATCGTTTTCGGCTTCTGGCCACAGCAGGTCAATGAGCTCCTGTGCGGAAACACCGCGGTTTCTGTTCAGAATAAGGTACGCCGTAAGCGTCCACAGTCTTCTGGAACGTCCCGTGAGGCTCACAGTGTGCGGAACCTCCATACCTTCCTGCTTTAATGTAAACTTGCCGAACATGGTCACATCGATCTTCGGCACAACCTGTATCGTTTCACCGTTCTGTGCTTCACACGGCAGCCCGGTGGTTTCAATTTCTTTCGCTGTTCGACTCATGAACGGTTCATCTCCCTCTTTCAGAAATAACAGTTCAAAATATCACCCCGGCTATTGCGAAAAAAATAATATTCCGAACTTGTTCTTTTTATAAAGTATAGCACGCTTCACGGCATTTGTAATCCACCGAAAGGTGGAAAATGCGATTTTTCTCATAAGTATTTACTTTTTTGTCGGAGAAAATACCTTTTTTGGCGAAAGGTCGCGCTAAAAACTATGACTTAAAGTAATTGCAGACGTTTTTGCATTGTCTCATAGTTCGTGCAGTAGTAAAGCGCCGTCTCCTCTGTGATGCGCTTTTGCCGTACAAGGTCCGCAAGCGCCATGTCCATGGTGCGCATGCCCTGCGCCGCGCCGGAAGCGATGGCGGCATCGAGCTGATGCGTTTTACTTTCGCGGATCATATTGCGTATCGCGAGTGTGGAATACATGATTTCAAACACCGGGATGGGTGTGCCGTCTACGCCGGGCACGAGCTGCTGACTGATGACCGCCTGCAAAACCATGGAAAGCTGTAAGCGGATCTGCGCCTGCTGGTTCGGCGGAAATGCGTCGATGATGCGGTCAATCGTATTCGCCGCGCCGGTGGTGTGCAGGCTCGAAAGCAATAGCTGCCCCGTTTCGGCGGCGGTCATCGCGACCTCCATTGTCTCTTTGTCGCGCATTTCGCCGAGCAAAATCACGTCCGGGCTTTCGCGCAGTGCACTGCGCAAAGCGGCGACGTAGCTCGGGCAGTCGCAACCGATCTCACGTTGGCTCACAATGCACTTATCGTGGCGATGGATGTACTCTACCGGATCCTCGAGCGTCAGAATATGTCCCGCGCGCGTACGGTTGATCTCGTTGATGATACACGCGAGCGTTGTGGACTTACCGCTGCCCGCTGAGCCCGTAACGAGCACGATGCCTTTTTTCATCTGTGCCGCGCGCATGACCTCCGGCGGGATATGCGCTTCTTCGGCCGTAGGCAGACCGAAGCGGATGACGCGCACTACGGCGGCAATGCTGCCGCGCTGGCGGAACAGATTCACGCGGAAGCGTCCCGTACCGCTGAGCGAGAACGAAAAATCGTCATCGGTCGCACCGCCGTTTAAGCAGTGCGGCTCACGCGCGGCAAGACGATAGATTTCCGCCGCGAACGCTTCGGTCTTTTCGGGCGTGAAGGCGCCGTCCGCCGTTTCACGCTGCTGTTCGCCGCGCACCTTATACGTCAGCGGCAGGGCCGCCCCCCCGACAAAATCGGAAGCGCCTTTAAAGGGCCCGCCACCACGAAAATATCGGAAGCGCCGCGCTCCACGGCACTTTTCAAAATTTCAGTCATATTCATTGTACTCCGCCTTTCTTACCCGAGGTTCAGGGAGTCATCCGGCTGCCAGCGCGCTGTGCAGCGCCATTTTGCAATCTCATAGCTGCCGTTTATCTTATTTAAGCAGATCTCAAGCTGCATGTTGCCGCGCGTGATTTCCGTTTTGAGCGTGGTTTCGGTCTCTTCCGTGTTTTCCGGCAGATCTCCCGCGCCCTTTAAATACGCATCTGCTTCGGAAAGCCAGTCTTGCCCGGCGTTCTCGCAGGCATACAGCACTTCCACGTGCTCGCCGTAGCGCTCTGCGGCACGGCGATCGGATACGGCAGAGGACACCGTAAGTACGCCGAAAATGGCGACGCACAGCACAACGACCGCGAACAGCACCGCGATGCTGCCGATGCGGAATCGATTTCGGCTCATGGCGTTCCCTCCTTCGGCTGGTAGCACCGTACATTCAGCGCATAAATTTCTTTATCCTGCTCCGCCGTGTACGCCGTGATTTTCCCGGCATACAACGCTCCCGTTTCGGTCTCGGCGGCGGTCACTTCGGTTTCTATATAATAATAAGCGTCTGCTTCCGCACAGCTTGCCATATCTTTTGTGAAATATGCTATTTCGCCGTTTTCGGGGATCTCTCCCGCGCGAAACTCCTCTGCGGCGCTGCGGCACAGCGCAATGCCTGCGCTTTCCCTCGCCGCTTCATCGCTGATGACGGCCGCGCGCAGGAACACGCACGCAATGACACCGCAGCACGCGACAAATGCCAGAACAAACACAAGCAGCGGGGTCATAAAGCCCATGCGGTGACGCGTTTCACTGCGCTTTTCCTCGTAATCTATCATGCCGCGCCACCTCCGTCACAATACGCGCCGGCGGTCATGCCGTCCGCAGTGATCGTTAAAAGCCCGTTTTCCGAAAGCTCGGCTTTAAACGTTTTAAGGTCGCACAGCTTTTCGGCGTTATTGGGGTCGATCTCCGCCGTGACCCGTGAAAACTCCGTGCGCAGCGCGTTTTCATATAAATAGATGCGCGTTTCGAAGTCGCTTTCCGGCTCGCGCAGGCACACCGCCGGGCCCTCCGGGCCGTCGATCAGGCGGATGTTCCCTTTGCCGCCGCACGCTGCCGTTTGGCTTTGAATATACGAAAGCGCGCTGCGCTGCTTTGCGTGTGCGTCGCGGGCATCCATCGTATCGGAATACAGCCGCGCGCCCGCAAGCGTCAACACCAAAAGCGATGCGATGAGCAATGCATACAGCAGAAGCAGCATCAGAGAAGTGCTGTTTCT
>OGRF01001520.1_pt1 | contig 15054 bp, 17 predicted proteins | sample 1553381 | NCBI WGS metagenome assembly OGRF01 (sample SAMEA2580060, study PRJEB22360) | human gut metagenome | biome: human gut; feature: human-associated habitat; material: faeces | place: Denmark | collected 2008/2010
GCCGGCCGTAATCTTAGCGGCGAAATACTGCCTGTAAAAATAACGGCCTTTGACGGTGAAAAACTGCTTGGCAAAATTATAAAAGACTGAAGAATTTAACATAATTTAAAAGGAATTTTATTATCTTTGGCGAATTTATAATAAGTTACCAATTAAATACAACCTTAAACAGCGAGGAGGTAAAAATATGAACGACTGCGTATTCTGCCGTATTATTTCCGGAGAGATTCCTGCCGAAAGAGTATATGAAGACGATAAAATGATTGTTATCCGCGACGCCGCACCGGCTGCGCCCGTACACATACTGATGATTCCGAAGGAACATACGGAAAACATTGTTGCGGCAGACACGGAACTTGTTAAGTACATGCTGGGCAAAGTAAAAATGCTCAGCGAAAAACTCGGCGTAAGCGAAAAAGGCTTCCGCATTGTTGTTAACACCGGCGACGAAGGCGGACAAACCGTGCACCATCTGCATATCCATCTTTTGGGCGGTAAAATGCTCGGCTGGCCTCCGTGCTGATTGACAAACTCCTTACAGTAATGTATAATTAGACGGTGAGATTATATGCTTCGGAGTATTCTCAAAGCATATAAATTGTATATACACTTCCCTAAGTGTGTGGAGGGAGGGAGATCAGATGGCAGAAATTAAAGTTGGCAAAAACGAAACTCTTGACAGCGCACTGCGCAGATTCAAAAGAGCTACCCAAAAAGCCGGCATCCTTTCTGAAGTAAGAAAACGCGAACACTATGAAAAACCGAGCGTTCAGCGCAAAAAGAAATCCGAAGCCGCAAGAAAACGTAAATCCAGATAATGGGGGCGCGTGCAGATGTCAATTAAAGATCAGCTGACAGAAGATATGAAGCAGGCCATGAAAGCCCACAACAAAGTGGCGCTGGAAACCATCCGTATGGCGCGTGCCAATATCAAAAATGTCGAGATCAATGACAAAAAAGAACTTACTGAAGACGAAGTAATTGCAGTTTTGATGAAAGAAGTTAAGATGCGTCAGGATTCTCTTGCTGAGTTTGAGAAAGCAGGACGCACCGATCTGATAGACCAGGCCAAAGCTGAGATTGAAGTGCTGCAAAAATATCTTCCGGCCGCAATGGAAGATGACGAGTTGCAAAGCCTTGTTAAGGAAGTAATTGCCGAAACAGGCGCAGCCAGCATGAAGGACATGGGCAAGGTAATGCCTAAGGTTATTGCCAAAGCCGGTGGCCGTGCCGATGGCAAACGCATTAATGCCATGGTAAAACAACTTTTACAGTAAGTATAAGCCAATGCTTAATAACAGAGCTTGCAGACGCAGGCTCTGTTATTTTTTGTGAATACGGTATTTGCCACTTGTGATTTAAGGCAAATTTTGTTATAGTATATGTAAAGAGATTGGCAGAAGCCGGTCTTATAAATGGAGCAAATTCCCCTGCGGTGTTCGTTACATTGCCTTTTAGTTTTGAGCCAACACACTTACCTAGGGAGCCCGGAATTTGAGCTCCGCCTATTAAAAACAAGCCCTCTCGAGGGGACTTTTGCGGTAGGCGGGAGGGCACCCACCTGCACATGCAGGTTCAAAACATTGGGCAGGACGGCATTGCGGGGAAATTTTTTTGGAGGACTCATGGAGCTTTCACGTGTAGAAATGGTTATCGGCCCCAAGGCCGTTGAAAAATTAAATGCCGCCAGAGTTGCCGTTATAGGCCTTGGCGGCGTTGGTTCTTATGTGGCGGAGGCTTTGTGCCGCACCGGTGTTGGCAGCTTTGTAATTATGGATAATGATACCGTTGAAGCAAGTAACATTAACCGCCAGCTACCTGCGCTTACAAGCACTATCGGCAAGTTTAAGGCCGACGTTATGGCCGCACGCCTGCGCGATATTAATCCCTTGTGCCGCATAAGGGTTATTAAGGATTTTTACAGGCCGGGCGATTTTGAAAACCTTTTTGTGGACGGTTTTGATTTTATTGCCGACGCTATCGACAGTACGGAATCGAAAGCAGACCTTTTAATAGAGGCTTACAGGCATAATGTTCCGGTGGTATCGGCCATGGGCACGGGCAACAAGCTGCACCCGGAAATGCTGGAAATTACGGATATCAGTAAAACAAGCGTGTGCCCGCTGGCGCGCAGCATGCGCAAAAAACTGCGCGACGCCGGTATTACTGAAGGCATTACCGTTGTATATTCGCATGAAGAACCGCAGCGCTTTATTGAAGGCAGCGTGCCGGGCAGCCTGGTGTTTGTGCCTGCCTGCGCCGGTATGATGATGGCTGCGCATATTGTACAGAAAATAATTGCCGGGCAGGATTAAAATATGGACAGTTTATTTGCACAAACAATTACCAAGCCGCTGGCAGACCGCATGCGCCCGCGGCGTTTAAGCGATTTTGCCGGGCAGGAAAAAGCCCTTGGACCGGGCAGCCCGCTGCGGCGGATGATTGAGCGTGACGCTTTGCAGCCGCTTTTGTTTTACGGGCCGCCAGGAACCGGTAAAACTACATTGGCACATATTATTGCCAATATGACGCAAAGCCGTTTTGTTGCGCTTAATGCAGTATCGAGCGGCGTGCCGGAGCTGCGTAAGCTGATTGGCGAAGCCCGTGACGCTTTGTACAGCGGCATGGGGCGTACGATAGTTTTTATTGACGAAATCCACCGTTTTAATAAGGCGCAGCAGGATGTGCTTTTGCCGTATGTGGAAAACGGCACGGTTATTCTTATCGGCGCAACCACGGAAAACCCGTTTTTTGAAGTTAATGCGCCGCTTTTGTCGCGGATGAAAATTATCCGCCTGGAGCGGCTTGATAAAAACGCCGTTAAAAAGATTTTGCAAAAGGCGCTGACAGATAAGGAAAACGGCTACGGCAGGCAGGGGCTTGCTATAACTGACGAGGCGCTGGAAGCACTGGCTGATTTTTGCGGCGGCGACGCGCGCGTGGCGCTGAACCTGTTGGAGCAGGCAGAATTTATGCTGCCGGACGGCGTAAAAACGATTGACGGCGAGGTGCTTAAAAGCGTAATGGGTGACGCTTTTAAGCGTTACGATAAAAAGGGTGACCGCCGACCACTACGACATCGTGTCAGCCTACCAGAAGTCCATGCGCGGATCAGACCCGGACGCGGCGCTGCACTATCTGGCAGAGATGCTGGAAAGCGGCGAGGACGTGCGTTTTATTGCGCGGCGCATTGTTATCTGCGCGGCAGAAGATGTGGGCAATGCTGACCCGATGGCGCTTGTTGTGGCTAATTCCGCGGCGCAGGCTGCACATTTTATAGGCCTGCCGGAAGCACAGCTGCCGTTGGCGCAGGCCGTGTGCTATATAGCAAATGCACCAAAAAGCAACGCCTGCTGCACGGCAATTTTCAGTGCGCGTGAAGAAGCTCGTGCGGTGCAGAGCACGGTGCCAAAGCATCTGCGCGACGCGCATTACCCCGGTGCAGGTGCGCTGGGGCACGGCACGGGCTATAAATATCCGCACGATTATCCCGGCGGCTGGGTACAGCAGCAGTATATGCCTGATGAACTTATAGGGCATAAATATTACTTCCCGAAGGATATTGGCGCGGAAAAAGCGCTGCATAGCAAACAGAAAAATTAATTAATAACCCTGTATACTTTTAGCGTGCGTTGACTTTGCACGCTAATTTTTATATAATTTTCTTATGCGTTGTACCTATTTAAAAGGAGCGATTTTTGAATTATGAAGTACATGAGTGGTAATGAAATCCGTAAAAGATTTTTAAAGTTTTTTGAAGACAGAGGGCATCTCGTGCTGCCGAGCGCTTCGCTCATTCCGCAGGACGACCCGACTCTGCTTTTAATTGGTGCGGGCATGGCGCCTTTTAAACCGTTTTTTACCGGTAAAATGAAACCGCCTTCTCCGCGTATCACTACCTGCCAGAAATGCGTGCGCACCGGCGATATTGAAAACGTAGGCCGTACTGCGCGCCATCATACCTATTTTGAAATGCTGGGCGATTTTTCCTTCGGCGATTATTTCAAAAAAGAAATCATTCCCTGGAGCTGGGAGTTTTTAACCAAAGAACTGGAGCTGCCTGCCGATAAACTGTGGGTAACCATCCATCCGACTGACGACGAAGCATACGAAATCTGGCACAATGTTGTAGGCGTGCCTGATGAACGCATTGTACGTCTTGAAGAAAACTTCTGGGAAACCGGCAGCGGCCCGTGCGGACCGGATAGCGAACTGCACATTGATATGGGCGAAGAACGCGGCTGCGGCAAGCCGGACTGCAAACCCGGCTGCGACTGCGACCGTTTCCTTGAAATCTGGAACCTGGTATTTACCCAGTATGACCAGCATGAAGACGGTACTTACACCCCGCTTGCCAATAAAAACATTGATACCGGCGCAGGCCTTGAACGCCTCGCTTCCGTATTGCAGGGCAAGCCTTCCAACTTTGAAACCGACCTTATCTTCCCGATTATTGAATATGCCGCTAAGGTTGCCGGCGTAGAATACGGCAAGGATAAAAAGACCGACGTATCCTTAAAGGTTATTGCCGACCATGTCCGCAGCATTACCTTTATGATTGCCGACGGCGTGCTTCCTTCCAACGAAGGCCGCGGCTATGTACTGCGCCGCGTTCTGCGCCGTGCCGTACGCCATGCGCGCTTAATCGGCATTGAAGACAAGTTCCTTAACGGTGCGGTTGATGTTGTTATTGACATGTTTAAAGAACCGTATCCGTACCTTGTTGAAAAAACAAGCTTTATCCATAAAGTTATTGAAATGGAAGAAACCAGCTTCCTGCGCACTCTGCGCCAGGGCTGCGACCTTTTATATACCGAAATCGAAAGCCTCAAAAAAGAAAGCAAAACCGTGCTGGACGGCGCAACTGCTTTCCGCCTGAGCGACACTTTCGGTTTCCCGCGTGAACTGACTGCCGAAATTCTGGAAGAAGAAGGCATGACGATGGACGATAAAGCCTTTAACGAGGCTTTGGAAGTTCAGCGCAAAATGGCACGCGACGCTCGCGATGACAAGACCGGACGCCCGGTAATTTACAACACCCGCAGCATTGACCTTGCTTCCTTAAAGGTTGATGAAGGCGCACAGGGCGGCAAAATCGTTGCCATGTATCCTGCTCATGACGCACAGCCGGTTGAGAGCATGGAGGACGGCAAAAAAGCCGCTGTTATTACCGACGTTACCGCATTCCACGCTGAAGGCGGCGGCCAGCTTGGCGATACCGGCCGCATTATTGCCCCTGCCGGCGTAATGCAGGTTGAAATTACCAAAAAACTGCCGGACGGCGCAACCATTATGATTGGCACCGTAACCGAAGGCACCGTTGCCGTTGGCGACGAAGTTAAGTTTGAAATTGAACGCGGACGCAAAAACGATATTGCCCGCAACCATACAGCAACCCACCTGCTGCATGCAGCTTTAAAACAGGTTTTGGGCGACCATGTAAACCAGGCAGGCAGCTATGTTGGCCCTGACCGTCTGCGTTTTGACTTCTCGCATTTCTCTCCCGTAACGGAAGAAGAACTGCGCAGGGTTGAAGAAATTGTTAACGACCAGATTCTGGCAGCAAAAGATGTAACCATTGAAGAACTGCCGATTGACGAAGCCAAAAAACGCGGCGCAGTTGCACTGTTCGGCGAAAAATACGGCAGCATTGTACGCGTTGTTACCGTACCGGGCTTCTCCATGGAATTCTGCGGCGGCGTGCATGTTGGCAACACCGCACAGATTGGCATGTTTAAAATACTGTCCGAATCGAGCACAGGCGCAGGCGTACGCCGTATTGAAGCCGTAACCGGCCACGGCGCGCTGAACTATGTACGCGAGATGGAAGACATGGTTAAAACCGCAGCAACCGGCCTTAAATGCCGCAGCAATGACCTTTGCGCACGTATCTGCGCATTGCAGTCCGATTATAAAGCAGCGGAACAGAAAATCAGCGAACTGGAAGGCCAGATTGCCAAAGCACAGGTAAGCGACGCTGCTTCCAGTGTTTGCGATATTAAAGGCGTTCCCGTACTTGTACAGAAAGTAAGTGCCGGTGACGTTGAAGCACTGCGCAGCCTCGGCGACCAGATGCGTGATAAAGTTGGCGGCGTTGTAGTGCTGGCTGACGTTATTGACAGCGGCAAAATCAATATTCTTGCCATGGCAACCAAAGACGCTGTTGCCAAAGGCATCCATGCCGGACAGATTGTTAAGGAAGTTGCCAAAGTTTGCGGCGGCGGCGGCGGCGGACGCCCCGATATGGCGCAGGCCGGCGGCAAAGATGCTTCCAAACTTGATGAAGCACTGAAAACCGCACTGACTGTTATAGAAGGACAGATTAAATAATTTCACAAAATAGTAACGGCTGGGTTTAAAGCTCAGCCGTTTCTTTCTATTATTTTGCGTTAAGGTATGTTAAAATAAATAAAAAGCCTTTTTATTTTTAAAGGAGGAATAGTTATGAGCATTTCAAGCGAAACCATGATGTTTAAACGCACTGAAGATAAAAAAGACGTAGCCCAGACTATCCGCGAGGTTTATGCCGCGCTGGAGGAAAAAGGCTACAATCCGGTAGACCAGCTTGTGGGCTATCTTTTAAGCGGCGACCCCACTTACATTACCAGCCATAAAGATTCGCGCACCAAGCTGCGCCGTTTTGAACGCTATGAGCTTTTGGAAGAACTTGTAAAAAGTTATCTTTCTGCATCGGCTAAAAAGTAGGGCGGCGCTATGAAAAGAAGTATGGGGCTTGATATCGGCACGCGCACAATAGGCGTGGCAACGAGTGATTTGCTGGGCATGATTGCCGGCGGCGTGGAAACCATACGCCGTACAACGGAAGAACGCGATTTTGAGCGCATAGGCGAGCTGATTAAAGAGCATGAAGTGGATACGGTTGTTTTGGGCTACCCCAAAAATATGAACGGCACAATAGGCGAACGCGCGCACGTAAGCGAGGCTTTTGCCGAAGAACTGAAAAAACGCTTTGAAGGCATTAAAGTTGTGCTGTGGGATGAAAGGCTTTCGACAGTGGCGGCGGAAAATGTGCTGATAGATGCGGATATGAAGCGCAAGAAACGCCGTAAAATTATTGACATGATGGCGGCTGTGGTTATTTTGCAGAACTATTTGGACAGCCGGCGTTAAATAAACGGCAGCGGGGTGATTTTAATGTTGCAGAGAAAGCATAAAATAGCCGGCGGCGTAATAGCGGTGCTGATAATTCTCGGTACGCTGGCGGTGCATGTGGCAGGCAATAAAGCTGCTGGCTTTGTAAACGAAATGGCCGACAGGCAGACGGTGCTGCAGGGCAAGCTGCAAATAGGGCATTTCAGCGCCAGTGTATCGGGCAACGTTGTGTTTGAAAACGTAGTGTGGACTGCGCCTGACGGCAAAAAACTGGCCGAAGTACCGGAAATGAACGTTTCCGCCAACCTTTTTGATATCCTTAAAGGTTCTTTCGGCATTAACTCCATTAACAGCATTTCTATCGAAAAACCTCAGTTTGCGGTAAATTATACCGATAAAGACGGGCTTGACATTATTAACTATATCAATTTTTCCGATAAGGATGATGAAACGCCGACAGAGTTCCGCGGCATGGTGGAAATTACCGACGGCGCTCTGGCGCTTGACATGAACGGGCAGAAGCTTGATTTCAGCAATGTGGAAATGCAGGCTAATTTAAAAGAGTTCCCGGATATTAAATTTACTTTGCAGGGTAAAAACGGCGATGCTGATTTAATTGGCAGCATTGACAAGGTTTATGACGATGTAACAATCGGCGCCGAAGTTAAAAACCTGCAAATTACTGAGCTTATGAAGGTTCTGCCTTCGTTTGGTGAACTGAGCATTACCGGCGGCGTTATTAACGGCGCCAAACTTGCAGCTGGGCTGCACGATGCGAAGTGGAACCTGAACCTTGACGGCAGCCTGAGCGGCGTGGCAGGCAAGGCTTTGGGCTATAACATTACCGACGGCGGCGGCAGCTTTGCCATTGACAACAATGCAGCTTCGTTTATCGCCGTTAAAGGCAAAGTGGAAGGGCAGGACGTTAACATGGACGGCAAAATCCTGTTCCAGAAACAGGGCATGCCTACTTATGATTTGAACGTGGCAGCGCCTTCCTTCCGCGTGGACGCTGTAAGCCCCGGCATGGGCATTACCGACAGCGTTAACATTAACGGCAAGGTAACCGGCCCGATTGACGCGCCTGTAATTAACGGCAGCTTTACCATGGATAAGCTGGAAGTTGCTCCGCTTGTGGCAACGGGTATTAACGGTAATTACAACTATACCAACGGCCTGGTAACGTTAAGCAACACTTATGCCAATGTTTACAGCGGTACTTTGGGCGTAAGCGGCACGGTAGAGGCAGCAACCAAAAACTTTGCGCTGCATCTTTCCGGCAGCGGCATGGACAGCACCGCGGTAACGGAAACACAAATCAGCGGCCCGCTGAGCTTTGAAGCAGACGCCAGCGGCACCGGCAGTGCAGACAGCGCCGTTGCGGGCGGTACGTTTGTTATTGCGCCCGGCAATTTTGCAGGCGTTCCGTTTAACTCGCTTTCAGGCAATTTCAGCCGCGCAAACGGGCAGATGACCTTCTCCGGCATTACCATTGGCACACCGCTTGGCAGCTTTACCAGTAATGCTGTAATGAACAGCAATGGCAAAATTACTTTTGATAAAATGAGCGAATCAAGCTTTACCGCTTCTACCAAAGAAGAAGTGCGCGAAAACGTGCGCCAGCAGGTTGGCGGGGCAGTAAAACAGGGCCTTGGCAAGTTGTTTGGCAAATAAAAATTAACGCAGCAGCGTCCGTATTTTCAGCGGGCGCTGTTTTTATTTAAGTAAATTTCACTTATCCTTTTATTGACAGTTAGCGGTATGATACGATAAAATAAACCTAATTATACTTATGCTTTAAGAAAGAGGTACAAAATGGACGATAACAAAGAATTTGAGCTTGAGCATGACCATATCGACGAAGAAGAAATCGTAGTTATTACCGACGAGGACGGCAACGAAATGTATTTCCGTGAGGAAATGGTTATCCCCGTTGGTGAAAAGAGCTTTGCGGTTCTTTCCGCTTTGGACGCTGATGACTGCGGCTGCGAAGATGAAGAATGCCATTGCCATGATGAAGAAGACGATGACGAGGACAATGTAATCATTGCCCGCATTGACTTTGACGAAGACGGCAACGAAATTTATCTTGGGCCTACCGACGAGGAGTTTGAAGAAGTTAAAGCGGCTTACGAAAAACTCGTTGCCGAATGGGACGAAGAATAATAAACTGCCTGCCGGACCTCTGGTCCGGCATTTTTAAAGTACGAATGTTTAGGGGCGGCGTAGCATGAGAAAAATATTACCGTTTTTTATGAGCACTTTGCTGGTAATATTTGTAGCATCTTACTGGGTTTTAAATTATACGGGCAACAATGCCGATTTAGCCGACGGCAAAACCTACGTTATTACGGTAGAAAACGGCATGACGGCGGCAGATATTGCCAATATGCTGCACAGGCAGAAACTTATTAAACGCCCTGAAAGTTTCAGGCTGGAAGCGCGTTTTATGGGCCTGGAAGGCAAATTGCAGGCCGGAAGCTACGAAATTGAAGCAGGAAAATCAAACGGCGAAATTATAGATATTCTGGCGCGCGGGCAGGTTAAAACCGTAAGCTTTACCGTGCCTGAAGGCTACACGGTAGAAAAAACTGCTTCCAAGCTGGCGGCGGAAGGGCTTGGCGATGCGGAAAAATTTAAAGAAGCCGCACGCAACTACACTCCGTATAAATATATGGAAGCCAATAATGCCGATGTAAAATACAAGGCAGAAGGCTTTATTTTCCCTTCAACCTACCAGTTTAACGACAGTATGACGGAAAAAGACATGCTTGCCATGATGGTTAAGGAGTTTAACACGCAGATTAACCACGAAAAAATAGGCGAAGCGGCAGAAAAAACCAAAATGTCCATTCACGATATAGTAACCATTGCTTCAATGGTGGAGCTGGAAGCCGTTTTTAAAGAAGAACAGCCGCGCATTGCCGGTGTTTTTCTGCGCCGCTTGAAAATTTACATGCCCATTCAGTCGGATACAACCATTCAATATATACTGGGCGGAGAACAGAAGGCCGAAATCACTATTGCCGATACGCGCATTGAAAATCCGTACAACACATATGTTAACTCCGGCCTGCCGCCGGGACCGGTTGGCAGCCCCGGCATGGACGCCATTAAAGCCGTGCTGAACCCGGAAAATACCGATTATTTGTATTTTGTGGCCGAAAAAGACGGGCATCACCGTTTTACGCGCACTTACGAAGAACATTTACAGGCGATAGAAGATATTCACGGCCCGCAGTAAGGAAGGAACATGACAAGACAAATTGTTAAGCCGGAGCTTTTGGCGCCGGCAGGAAATATGGAAAAGTGCAAAATGGCGCTGCGCTACGGTGCGGATGCCGTTTATCTGGGCGGCAAAATGTTTGGCCTGCGCGCTTTTGCCAATAATTTTGAAATTGACGAAATTAAAGAAGCGGCAGACTTTGCCCATTCTTTAGGCAAAAAGGTTTATGTAACCGTAAACATTTTTGCGCATAACAGCGATATTGAAAAACTGCCGGAATACTTGCTGGCACTGCAAAAAGCCGGTGCGGACGCGCTTTTGATAAGCGACCTTGGCGTATGGCAGACGGCGCGGCGCGTTGTGCCCGGCATGCCGCTGCATGTAAGCACGCAGGCAAACACCACCAACTGGGCAAGTGTGCAGGCATGGCAGGATTTGGGTGCGGAACGCGTAGTGCTGGCGCGCGAACTTTCGCTGGAAGAAATTGCACAAATCGGCGCAAAAACCAGTGTGGAACTGGAAGCCTTTGTACACGGCGCAATGTGCATATCTTACAGCGGACGCTGCCTTTTAAGCAGCTACCTTACGGGGCGCGATGGCAACCGCGGCGCATGTGCGCAGGCTTGCCGCTGGGAATACACCCTGCACGAAAAGAACCGCCCCGGCGAAAGCTACGATATTGAAGAAGACGCGCACGGCACCTATGTAATGAACAGCAAGGATTTATGCCTTATTGCGCGCATACCGCAGCTTGTTAAAGCAGGTATCTGCAGCTTGAAAATTGAAGGCCGCATGAAAAGCGTGCATTATGTGGCAACCGTGGCCAGCGTGTACCGCAAGGCAATTGACGCTTACATGAAAGACCCGGACGGCTACAAAGTGCTGCCTGAGTGGATTGAAGAACTGAACAAAGTATCGCACCGCCCGTATACCGAAGGCTTTGCCTTTGGCACGCCCGGCGCGGATGCGCAGGTTTACACCACCAGCAGCTACGAACAGACGCACGATTTTGTAGGCATTGTTTTAAGCTACGATAAAGCAAATAAAAAAGCGCTGATTGAGCAGCGCAACAACGTAAAAAACGGCGAAAAGCTGGAACTTTTAATGACGGACGGCACCTTAATGCCGCTGGAACTTAAAAATATGCAGGACGAAGAAGGCACGCCCATCGAATGTGCGCCGCACGCACGCCAGCACTTTTGGATTGACTGCGCTGCGGAGCTTCTGCCGGATTCGCTGCTGCGGAGGAAAATTATATGAGCGACGACCGAAGTATTATCTATCTGCGCGTGGCGCCGGAACGCATTGCCGACGTAAACTGGATTATGGAAGGCTACGAACACCTGGCGCTTGTTACAACCGAAGACCCGCGTGAAGGCGTGGTTAAGCTTTTGGGCACGCCCGATACCTACAACGACGTAATGGAAATAATTGAAAACATGCCCTTTACGGTAGAAATTCTGGAAGGCGAGCCGGTTTTATAGTGACAGCAGGCAGTATTTATGATAAAATATAATGGTATTATTGTTTAGGAAAGACTGGTGGAGTGGAAATGATGCAGCGTTTGGGCAGGTTTTTAAGCCTGATGGCCAAAAACGGGCTTGACTGCGTTATTGTGAAGGATATACCGACAATCCGCTATCTGTCAGGCTTCCGCGGCGACAGCAGCCTGCTTTATGTTGACGCCAAAAGCACGGTTTTAATAACCGACGGGCGCTACACCACGCAGGCAGAAGGCGAAGTGCAGCATTACTGCCGTGTATTTACCTACAACGGCGATATCTGGCAGGCAGCGGCGGATTTTGCCAAAGCGCATACCAAAATAGGTTTTGACGGCGCGGCTTACAGCTATAACGATTACCTGAGCCTTAAAGAGGCAGTAAGCGGCAAAGAACTTTTAAACATTGATTTAAAGTATCTGCGCATGGTTAAAGACGAACGCGAACTGAATCTGATGTGGAAAGCCTTTAAAATTGCCGACCAGGCGTTTTTAAAACTGCTGCCGGAAATTAAACCCGGCATGACGGAAAAAGCGCTGGCTGCAAGGCTTGAATACTACATGAGCAGTATGGGCAGCGAAAAACCTTCGTTTGATACGATTATCGCCTCCGGCGCGCGCAGCGCTCTGCCGCACGGCATGGCAAGCGATAAACAGATTGAAATAGGCGATTTTATTACCTTCGACTTTGGTGCTGTGTACGACGGTTACCATTCCGACATGACGAGAACGGTTGTGCTCGGCATGGCCAATTCGTGGCACAAGGAAATTTACACCATAGTTGAAGAAGCCCAGTGGCGCGGTTTAAAAAGCGCAAAGCCCGGCATGACGGGCGCGGAGCTTGACGCGATTGTAAGAGAATACATTACCTCGCGCGGCTACGGCGAAAACTACGTGCACGGGCTGGGGCACGGCGTGGGCCTTGAAATTCACGAAATGCCCAATATCAACAAACGCGGTACTGATGTTGTGCTGGAGCCCGGCATGACATTCAGCATAGAACCAGGTATTTACATTCCCGGCAAGGGCGGTGTACGTATCGAAGACACGGTTGTATTGACGGATGACGGCGCTAAAGTGCTGTGCGGCGTTAAAAAGCAACTGATGGAAATTGTTTAATTTTAAATAAACAGGAGGAGCATTTATGATTTCAACCAACGAATTTAAAACCAACGTAACTGTTACCATCGATGGCGACGCATGGCAGGTTGTAGAATTCCAGCATGTAAAACCGGGCAAAGGCGCAGCTTTTGTACGTGCTAAAATGCGCAACATGTGTACCGGTGCCGTTGTAGAACGCACCTTCAACGCAGGCGAACGTCTGCCGAAAGCACATATCGACCGCCGCGCAATGCAGTATCTGTATGAATCCGACGGAAACTATGTATTCATGGACAACGAAACCTACGAACAGTCCGAACTTACCAAAGAACAGCTTGGCAATGCCATCAACTTCCTTAAAGAAAACATGGATGCCAAAATCATGATTTACAACGGCCGCGTTATCGGCGTTGACCTGCCGAACACCGTTGAACTGACTGTTGTTAAAACCGACCCGGGCATCCGCGGCGATACGGCTACCGGCGGCAGCAAACCCGCAACCATGGACACCGGCTATGTTGTTAAAGTACCTCTGTTCATTAACGAAGGCGATGTACTTAACATTGATACCCGTACCGGCGAATACATTTCCCGCGCGTAACTTAACTGAGCGCCAATTTAGCTGAGTCGCCAATTAGTGCCGAGTGACAGCGAAGGTAATAATTGTGCCAGCGAAGCTATGCAAATTTTGCGATTGAATAATGAGCAAAATTTACGTACCACAATATATAAAATTTATAATTACGCAAAGAGCTGAACTTTATGTTCGGCTCTTTTTTTGTGCATACAGGAAATCACTGTTTATATTCAGTTTGGCAAAACGTTGCTCCTAATTGCGTACGCAAACACGGCTGCGCAGCGGTTTGCGCATGGAGGATACAACAGTGATTTAGCCGTCGCGATTTTGCTCTGCGCTTCATCTAAACAGTGGTTTCCTGTTCATAAAGCAAGTAAAAACAGCAAACTGTAAAATTGCTTATAAGTTATAGTAATAAATTGCCGCTTATGCTATGATTAAATTATAAAAGGTTTGTTAAGCCATAATTAAACGGGTGGTGGCGTGTTATGGATAAAATTAAAAGCATACTTCGTTTTTTGCCGGTGTTTATATTTATTGTTGCTGTAATTGCACTTTTTAACAGCTACGGAGATATGCAGAAGGTGCGCCCGGCTGATGAGTATAAGGATATGGGCGTTTACACGTTTTACCCGCAAAGGGTAATACCGCTGCAAAAAGAAACCAATTTTAGCGGCAAAATGAAAAGAAGAAACCCCACAACTACCGTTTATGCCGTGGATTACTGGACGGAAGAAAACAGGAAAAATAAACTGGCGGCAGCAGCCGAAAATATGCCGGAGCCTGAAAACTGGCGTGAAAAAATTGAACAGGGCAAAAAGTTGAGAGATAAGCTGCGTTTTGTGAACGAGTATAATTATATCCTTGAAAAAGGCGGCATTGAAAGCAGCGCCCAGCAAATTGTGGATGAAGGAAAACCTGTTGAACGCCGCGTGCTTTATATACCGGAAGAAAAATCATATATTACTGTTGAAAAAGATATGACAGCAGAAGATTACGTAGACGAACAGATTGGTTTCAACAAAAAAGTTGCTATGGCGGCACTTACCTATATTGTGGCGTTTGCCGCATACTATGCCGTAAAATATTTTGCTAAGTCAAAATGACACCATTAAAATGTTTTATAACTGCCGTTAAAACATAATTTTTATAAAAAACAACCGGAAGCATTATACTTTGCCGCCGGTTGTTTTGCTTATACGGTTGTTTTATAAAGTTAGAAAGTATACGTTGCCTGTACGTTAAAGCTGCCGCCCTGGCGTTCGCCGGTGTAGCCGCGCATATTAAGGTCAAAGCTCCACGGGCTGGTGGGTGTGGGCTGGTAGTTAAAGCCAACTTCTGCCATTACGCTGCTGCCCTGCAAGCTCTGCGTGGGCGCTTTAAGCCCCTGTGCAGTCATGTCAGCGTCGCCGTTAAACTCGTACTCATAAGCCAAGCCATAGTAAGTGCTGAACTTATTTTCCTTATTGCTTGTAATGCGTGCTCCTATGCGCAGGCGGTCGCTGTTAATGCTGTCAAACTCAAATTCGTCATTAGCAA
>OGRF01001550.1_pt1 | contig 14892 bp, 18 predicted proteins | sample 1553381 | NCBI WGS metagenome assembly OGRF01 (sample SAMEA2580060, study PRJEB22360) | human gut metagenome | biome: human gut; feature: human-associated habitat; material: faeces | place: Denmark | collected 2008/2010
CCCCGCCGCTTCCGGCAGAAACCGCTGACGGCGCTATAATTGTGGAAAAAGCAAAATAACCCTGCTATAAACAAATCCCCGATACTTAAAGTACCGGGGATTTTTATTTTGGTGTAAATTTAAGTTTAGTTTGCCGCTGCGGGTTTATTGTTTTTGCGCTCACGCATTTTAATCCACATCGGGCCTGCTAGGCAAATGGAAGTATAACCGCCGCTTGCAAAACCAACCAGCATTGCAAACATAAAGTTATGAATGGTTGCGCCGCCATAAAGGAAAATTACCAATACGGCAAACAGCGCGGTGGATTCGGTATAAACGGTACGGGTCATGCACTGCCAGATACTGGTTTCAACCAGTTCCTCCAACCCTTCGCTGCGGCGGTGCAGTTTAAGGTTTTCACGGATACGGTCGAAAATAACAACCGTGCCGTTGATGGAAAAACCTACAACCGTTAAAAGTGCTGCAACAAACGAAGAATCAAGCTCCATCTGGAAGAAGGAGAAATAACTGATGGTTACAAAAACGTCGATAACGAGTGCCGCTACCGCTGCTACCGCAAAGTTAAATTCAAAGCGGTAAGTAATGTACACAATCATCAAAAGCCACGAAAGCACAACCGCCATGGCAGCCTGCTCAATCAGTTCCTCGCCGATTGTGGCGCCGATATTTTCCATACGATTAATCTGATAGTTGCCTAAAGCTCCCTGCATATCACTTACTGCGGCGCGAAGCTGGTCATCTTCTACAAGGCCGGTACGGATAAGCACGCTTTTGGATTTTTCGTTGTTGGTGCTGTTTTCAAGCTGGATAATGCTGTTGCCCATGCCATGCTGGCTAAGCACATCGCGCACCTGCGAAACGGTAACTTCGTTTTCAAAAGTAATGTCAACAATACTGCCGCCGGTAAAATCAATGCCCATATTAAAGCCGCGCGTAAAAATGGAAATTACGCCGATAAACAATACCAGCAGGGTTAACCCCATGAAGTATTTAAAATGCTTAACAATAGGAAATCTCATTATTTAGCCGCCTCCTTTTTGGGATATTTAACTCCGTAAAGGAAGCCGTTTTTGGTAAGGTTGCTGGCGAGCAAAAAGTTCATTAAGAATTTGGTTACCGTAATGGCGGTAAACATACTCAGCACAACGCCAAGGCCCAGCGTTACGGCAAAACCTCTGATCGGGCCGGTGCCGAGGTAGAACAAAATTACAGCCGCAATAAGGGTAGTAATGTTGGAGTCGAAAATGGTTACAAACGCACGGGAGAAGCCTTTATCCATTGCGGAGCGCAGGGTTTTGCCCGCTGCAACTTCTTCTTTAAAATGCTCAAAAATAAGCACGTTGGCGTCAATCGCCATGGCAATGGAAAGGATAATACCCGCTATGCCAGGCAAGGTAAGCGTTGCATCAAGGTAACGCATAATTAAAAGCAGAAGCATTACATACAAAAGCAGTGCAATATCCGCTACAACGCCCGGAATTCTGTAAAAGAGCAGCATAAAGGCAAAAATGCCGATGATAGCAATGGAGAATGCCACAACGCTCTTTTCTTTGGAGTCCTGGCCTAAAGTCGGGCCAACTGTACGGTTTTCCATAACTTCAATTTTAACAGGCAAAGAACCGCTGCGCAGCAAAATTGCCAGATGCTCGGCTTCTTCCATGTTGCGAGAGCCGGAAATCTGCGCTTTGCCGCCGGTAATTGCTTCCTGTACAACAGGGCTTGTCAGCACTTCGCCGTCAAGCAGAATGGAAATCGGGCGGCCGATATTGCGTGCAGTCAAATCGGCAAATTTAGCGCCGCCTTCATCGGTAAACTCCAGCCCTACAACAGCCTGGCTGCCGCTGCCCGTCATCTGGGCGCGCGCGTCACGCAAATCCTTGCCGGTTAAAACAGTGGTGCCGTTAATGTCTTTAAATTCCAGCATAGCCGTACGGCCAAGCATGTTAATGGCCTGGTCCGGGTCTTTAATGCCTGGCAGTTCCACAATAATGCGGTCTTTGCCCTGACGCTGGATAACCGGCTCCGTTAAACCGAGTTCGTTTACACGTCTTTCAATAATTTTTACAGTTCTGTTCAAAGCATCGTCGTCAATCTTCGCTTCCGGTGTTTCTACCGCCTGCAGCACAACATGTGTGCCTCCCTGAAGGTCGAGGCCCTGCTTGATGGAATTAGCCAGCGGATTAATATACATAATAAAACCGCCGATAATGGCCAATGAGATGATCAGAAATTTTCCTAATTCATTCCATCTCAAAATTATTGCCCCCTTTATTTTTTTATAAAAATTACCTGCATTTTGCTGCCTGCGATTCGGTGATAATATAATCCATTAATACATCATGCTCATCGCAGATTATTTTACCGCGCAGCAAAATATCGTAAGTAATACCTGTTTTAACCGCATTTGCGCACTGCGGCAGAAAACGGTCGTAATAACCGGCGCCCATGCCCATGCGCCCGCCTTTTAAATCAAAGCCAAGGCCCGGCACAAGCACAAGGCCGATGCCCGAAGGATTAACGGCCTGCGTTTCACCCTGCGGAATACGGATGCCGTATGCGCCTTCTTGAATGCAGTTTAAACTATTTAATTTTACGGCCTGCATGGAATGAGGGCCCGTTACAACAGGAACGCACACTGTTTTGCCGTCATTAAGCGCCTGCGAAATAACGCCGTCGATATTCACTTCATTGCCGAAGGCAAGATAGGCAAATACAGTTCCGGCATTGCGGTATGCCGCAGTACCCAGAATTTTACGGCAGATACTGCTGCTTTTTGCGGCCACTTCTTCCTTAGAAAGCCGATTGCGCAAAGATTTGAGCTCTTTGCGCAATTGATTTTTATCCATTATTACTTTTCGGCCATTTCCTGTTTGGCAGGGTCCTGATAGGCGCTGATTGCCGTGCGCAGGAATTCAACTTCCACGTTTTCACAAACTTTAAGAACGACTTTCTTTTCGCTCAGACGGGTAATAGTGCCATACATGCCGCCGACAGTGACAACTTTGTCCCCTTTCTTCAAAGATTCAAGCATGCGCTGTCTTTTCTTTTCTTCTTTTTTATGCGGTCTGTCAATCATCCACCAAAAGATAAACGCCAAAATAAGAAAAGGCCAAACACCGCTAAAAAAGTTCACCAGATCAAAACCTTGCATGGACTTACCTCCTAAACCTTTTTACTTATATCTCTTATTCTAATTTATTTACACAAAAATAGCAAGTTCTACTTTTTACCCGCGGTAATTCGCAAGGTACGCTTCGCGGAATTCCGGGAAACGGTCCTCGGCAATAGCCTGCCTGATTTGCCTTGCGAGGTCAAGCAGGAAATATAAATTATGAATGGTTAACAGACGCAGGGCAAAAAGTTCTTCCGCTTTAAACAGATGCCTGATATACGCGCGCGAAAAGTTGCGGCAGGTGTAGCAGCCGCAGCGATCGTCAATCGGGCGGAAATCTTCGGCATAGGTTTTGTTGCGCACCACAAGGCGTCCTTCCGGCACCATGGCCGTGCCGTTGCGCGCTACCCTTGTCGGGAACACGCAGTCGAACATATCAACTCCCAGATTTACGCCTTCAATAATGCAGTCCGCCGTGCCTACGCCCATTAAATAACGGGCTTTGTTTTTGGGCAGGTGCTGCGTTGTTTCACCCAAAATATCATACATCATAGGCTTTGGTTCGCCGACGCTTAAACCGCCGATGCCGTAACCTGCAAAATCCATATCTGTTAAACTGTCAGCACTCATTTTGCGCAAATCCTTGTACATGCCGCCCTGCACAATGCCAAAAAGCGACTGGTCCTCGCGCGTATGTGCTTCAAGGCAGCGCTTGGCCCAGCGCGTGGTGCGTTCCGTTGACTGTTTGGCATAATCATAATCAGCCGGGTAAGGAATACACTCGTCAAAGGCCATGGCGATATCCGCGCCCAGTGCTTCCTGCACCTGCGTGGCAATTTCCGGCGAAAGGAACTGCCTGCTGCCATCAATATGCGAGCGGAAGGTTACGCCTTCTTCCTTTATTTTGCGCATTGCGCCGAGGCTGAACACCTGAAAACCGCCGCTGTCCGTCAGCATGCCGCGTTTATAGTTCATAAATTTGTGCAGCCCGCCGGCTTTTTTTACAAGTTCATGCCCGGGGCGCAAAAACAAATGGTAAGTATTGGAAAGTATTACCTGGCTGCCCATGTCGTACAGTTCTTCCGGCGACAGGGTTTTTACTGTTGCCTGCGTGCCGACCGGCATAAACATCGGCGTTTCAAATGTGCCGTGCGGCGTGTGCAGGCGGCCAAGCCGCGCACCGCTGCGGCTGCATTCTTTAATAAGTTCGTAAGTAACAGCGTGCATTATTTACCTCCGCTTTTATAAATTATCGGTAATGAACATGGCATCGCCGAAGGAAAAGAAGCGGTATTTCTGTTTTACTGCTTCTTCGTAGGTTTTAAGCATAATTTCGCGCGTTGAAAGCGTGGAAACAAGCATTAAAAGCGTGCTCTGCGGCAGATGGAAGTTGGTTACAAGCGCATCTATCATTTTAAATTTGTAACCGGGGTAAATAAAAATATCAGTCCAGGCTGCGCCCGGTTTAATAATGCCGTTGCCGACAGTTGCGGCGGCTTCCAGCGTACGTACAGCCGTTGTGCCTACAGAAACAATGCGCCTGCCCGCGGCTTTGGCTTTGTTAATGGCATCTGCCGCTTCGGGCGTAATGGTGTAAAATTCTTTATGCATAACATGGTCTTCAATATTTTCCACGCTTACGGGACGGAAAGTGCCGAGGCCGATATTAAGCGTTACGAACACTTCTTCGCAGCCCATGTCTTTTACTTTCTGCAAAAGTTCTTTGGTAAAGTGCAGCCCGGCAGTAGGCGCTGCGGCACTGCCCTTATCGCGGCTGTAAACGGTCTGGTAACGCTCCTTGTCTTCAAGCTGCTCGGTAATATACGGCGGCAGCGGCGTTTCGCCAAGCCTGTCCAAAATTTCTTCAAACACGCCTTCAAATTTAAAACGGGCAATGCGTCCGCCAAACTCGGTGTTGTCAAGTATTTCGCAGCTTAAATCCTCGCTGAAATTTATTACCGCGCCGATACGCAGGCGGCGGCCCGGTTTTACCAAAACTTCCCAGTCGGTTGCGTTAAGGCGCGTCAGCAAAAATACTTCGGCTTTGGCGCCGGTATCTTTTACGCCGTGCAAACGCGCGGGAATAACTCTGGTATCGTTAAACACCAGTAAATCATCAGGGCGCAGGTAATTGGGCAAATCGTAAAAATGGCGATGTTCCATTTTGCCTGTTTCCTTATCAACAACCAGCAATCTGGAATGGTCACGCGGTTCCATAGGTGTCTGCGCAATCAGTTCCTGCGGCAAATCATAATTAAAATCGCTTACTTGCATTTTTTCTCCACACTTTTCAATAAATTTTTGTTACAACTGTATTTCTGTAATAATAACGCAAAATATTTTTATAATATCCGGGCGTATTGCCTTCGTCATTGGCAAGCTGGCGCGCTCCCCACAAGCTTAAGCCAAGCCCGCTGCCTCTGCCGCGCCCTTTAAAAATAACTTTTTCCCCGTCAACGCCGCTGATAAGTTTAATGCTCCCGGCAATGCCGTTTTCGCTTTTCTCCTTATCTTTCAGCTCTATTTCTATTTCTTTGCGGCCAATTTCCATGCCGTAATAATTTTCGATAGGTACATCAAGCTGTTTGGGAATGGGCCTTGTAACTTCAATTTCAAACAATGTGCTTGGCAGCGAAAACAGCTCGCGTACCACGGCGGCAGGCACAACAATGTTGCCCTTGCTGCCCGCAAAGCCCACGCTTACTACGCGCCCGGTATCCGTTCTGTCGGATGCGCCCGGTTTTTCGGGCGAAAGGCGTATGCTTTCAATTTTGCCTATATCATACCCGCCACGCAGCAAACCGGAAGAAATATTCTGGGCGTCAAAAGAACGCTCCCATTTATAATCCGGCGCGTCGGAGTCATAATCTTTTACGCTTTTTAAATAAGGTTTGGGGAAAACTTCGCCGTAAACATCGGCACTGTCTTCCGTATAGCCGCCGCTCGACTCCGTATAAAGCGCCATGACGGGCCTGCCGCCGTAAAGCACAACTTCGCCGCGCGTGCTGTCAATCAGTTTGTTAATATCGCGTTTTTCCATATCCGTGCCGCTGTAAACATAATCTTTTTCACCGGCGCGCACGTCATAGTAATAATTGTTGTTTTCCGCCAGCCACAAAGCATAGCTGCGCATGGCAACAGCCTGCGCCTTAATGGCCTCATCCGGAAAATACACCGGCACAGTACGCCCAACAACGCTGTAAAGATATTCATCAACAGGCAGCACATTGCGAACTATAAGATTTTTGCGGTCCGGCGCAAGCATAACTTCTATATTGCCGCGGTAAGTTTTTTTATTTACTTTCACAGGGTTTACGCCGTCTGCCTTAATGCGCAGCACAACGTTGCCAAACTCCTGCCCGTCGGCATTAACGCTGCCGTTTGCAGCATTAAAATAATAACTGCCCGCTTTAAACAAAAACTCTTTGCGCACATTGCCGTTAACAACCGTCTGTGCTGTAAAATCGGTTTCGCTTGCCAGTTCGGCAGTAAACTGCCCCGTCACAAGCCCTACGGAAATTTGAGGTGCAGCCAGCGCCGCAGGTGCTCCCATCAGCATCATCATAAACAGCAGAGCGGCATATAAAATTCTCATCGGCTGCCTCCTTGCGTTAATCTTTCTTTTTAGGCTTCTTCTCGTAACGGTCACGCTCGCTGAACACACAGCCGCAGTACGGCTGGCGGTAAAGCTCAAGCTCAAGGCTTATATCTACGCCGCGCTGGTAACCCTCGCGGAAATCTTCATAATAAAACGGAATGTCAAATTCCGCAGCAGCTTCCTCTGCCAGTTTTTTAATAAGCTCGTGCTTCTGGTACGGGCTTACAAGCAGCGTTGTGCTGAAAGCATCATAGCCGTTTTCCTTAGCGTATTGGGCTGCATAGCGCATACGCGTACGGTAGCAGTAAATGCAGCGGCATCCGGGTTCATCAAGCATGCCGCGCACACATTCTTCCAGAGGATAGCTTTTATCAACCGTTAAACGGTATTTTTTCTTTTCGCACAGTTCGCGCAGGGCGGCTATGCGGCGTTTAAACTCTTTGTAAGGATGAATGTTTGGATTAAAAAAGATAATGTCAAAATCAATGCCGTCTGCTGCCAGCTTTTCGGTTGGATAACAGGCACACGGCCCGCAGCAGGCATGAAGCAAAAGTTTCATATCAGCGCCCCTCCTTCTGATAAGGCACACCAAGATACCTGTATGTTTCGCGTGTGGCTATGCGTCCGCGCGGCGTACGCTGAATAAGCCCCAGCTGCATAAGGTACGGTTCGATAACGTCTTCGATAGTATCGCTTTCTTCGCTTACGGCTGCCGCAATGGTTTCTATGCCCACCGGCCCGCCGCCGAAAGTTTTTACAATAGTCTGCAAAATGCGGCGGTCGTTGCGGTCAAGCCCGTACTTGTCAACTTCAAGGCGCGACAGGGCTTCGTCAGCAACCTGCTCCGTAATGCTCTGCGCCCCGGCAACCTGCGCAAAATCGCGCACACGCTTTAACAGGCGGTTGGCGACACGCGGCGTACCGCGGCTGCGCCTTGCAATTGCCTGCGCGCCTTCACGTTCAATGGCTACGCCCAAAATTTCCGCAGCGCGCTCTATAATAAAGCATAATTCATCAGGTTTATAAAACTCCAAACGGCACTGCACGCCAAAGCGGTCGCGCAAAGGCGCAGCAATAGCGCCAAGGCGGGTAGTTGCGCCAATAAGCGTAAACTTCGGCAAATCAAGGCGTACACTGCGCGCACTCGGCCCTTTGCCGATAATAATATCCAGCGCAAAATCCTCCATGGCAGAATACAAAATTTCTTCTACCGTTTTGGAAAGGCGGTGAATTTCGTCGATAAAAAGCACGTCGTTTTCGCCAAGGTTCGTCAGTATCGCCGCCAGGTCGCCCTGCCGTTCAATAGCCGGGCCGCTTGTTATGCGGATATTTACGTTAAGCTCGTTGGCAATAATGTTGGCAAGCGTGGTTTTGCCAAGGCCCGGAGGCCCGAACAAAAGCACATGGTCAAGCGCTTCGCCGCGTTCTGCCGCCGCCTTTATAAAAACCTGCATATTCTGTTTTACCTGGTTTTGCCCGATATATTCGGCAAGACGGCGCGGACGCAGGCTGTACTGCCAGCCGTCGGCATCCTGTTCCCTGCCGGTAATAATTCTTTCCTGCTCGTTCATTATTTCCTCCCGGCAAATACCTTAAGCACATGTTTAATAATTTCTTCGCACGGCATTTTTTCGTAGCCTTCAACGGTTTTCAGCGCCGGTACAATCTCGCCGTTGCTGTAACCAAGCGCCTGCAAAGCCTCAATGGCTTCGCCCACTGCCGTTTCGGGCACATCGCCGCCCTGCGGGTAAAATACCGTATCAATAATTTCATCCCCGCCGGAAATTTTATCCTTCAGCTCCAAAAGCAGCCTTTCAGCCGTTTTTTTGCCTATGCCGGGCAGCTTGGTCAGCGCTTTCATGTCACGGTTCTGCACCGCCATATAAAAATCATCCGGCTTTACAGCCGATAAAATGCCCAGCGCCACTTTAGGCCCAACGCCGCTGACAGCTATTAACAGCACGAATAAATCGTAATACTGCTTTTGCAGAAAACCGAACAGCAAAATGGCATCCTCGCGCACGGAAGTATAAGTATGCACGCGCACCTCGCTGCCAAGGGAAAGCGCCGCCAGATTGGCCGAAGGCATAAACACGCGGTAGCCTACACCGCCCGGCGTTTCAATCAAACAATATTCATTTGCCAGTTCTGCAACTTTGCCTTTTATTGAACCAATCATTTACTTTAACTCCGTCCATCTTCTTGTTGCGGCCGTATGCAGCCCGCAAACGGCAATCGCCAGCGCGTCGGCAACGTCGTCAGGCTTGGGTTTTTCGCGCAGGTTTAAAAGATGCTGCACCATAAACTGCACCTGTTCTTTATTGGCGCTGCCAAAGCCTACAACGGCCTGTTTAACCTGTATCGGCGTAAATTCCATAACAGGCAGCCCGCGGTTGGCGGCGGTTAAAAGCACAACTCCGCGCGCCTGCCCTACGCTGATAGCCGTTGTTACGTTGCGGTTAAAAAAGAGCTGCTCCACACTCATAATATCCGGGTGATAGGTGTCTATCAGCTCCGTAAGCCCGTCGTAAATCTTTTTTAGCCGCATCTCCGGCAGCATATTCTTATCCGTAAACACTGCGCCGTAATGCACCGGCCGCAGCCTGTTGCCAATCATTTCAACCAGCCCGAAGCCGCAGATTGCCGTACCCGGGTCAATTCCGATTGCCAGCATAACAAAACTCCCGTCTTATATAAAGCAGGCAGGCCTTTTAAGCCTGCCCCCTAAAAATCAATTATTCTTCATCATCATCCGGCAGGTCTGCGTTGGTGTATACATCCTGCACGTCATCAAGGTCATCCAGCAAATCAAGCATTTTCTGCACTTTGGCAACGCCTTCTTCGTCAAGCTCTGCCATAGTATCCGGAATCATGGTGATTTCTGCCATGGCAACTTCAACGTTGTTGTCGGCAAGCGCTTTTTCAACAGCGTCAAAATCTTCCGGCTGGGTAATAATTTCAAAGCCGCCTTCTTCGCTCTTAACGTCCTCGGCGCCAGCGTCAAGGGCAATCATCATCAAATCGTCTTCGGTCAGGCTTTCGTTTTCCTCACCGTCGATTGTAAATACGCCCTTGCGTTTAAACATCCAGTTTACGCAGCCGGTTTCGCCCATGTTGCCGCCGGATTTACTGAATACGTGGCGCACATCGGCAGCGGTGCGGTTGCGGTTGTTGGTAAGGGTGGATACCATAACGGCAACGCCTGCCGGGCCGTAGCCTTCGTAAGTAATTTCTTCGTAGTTGCCGCCTTCGGCAGCGCCCTGTCCTTTTTTAATGGCACGCTGAATGTTGTCTTTCGGTATATTGTTGGCCTTAGCTTTGCTGAGTGCCAGTTTTAATCTCATATTGCCGGTAGGGTCAGGGCCTCCCATCTGCACAGCAATGGTAATTTCTCTGCCGATTTTGGTGGTAATTTTACCGCGCGCAGCATCGGCTTTGCCTTTTTTGTGTTTGATATTAGCCCATTTAGAATGTCCGGACATAACTGATTCCTCCTAAAAACTTAACTGGTAATTTACCATAATACATTTAATTATTATACTACAACGCGCCGGGCATTTCAATAAGTTATGCGGCGCGTATTGCCGCGGCATTTTTAATATTTTCTTTAGCCGCGCGCCTTGTACTGTATGCGCAGGCTATTGTATAATAATAGCGGTGATGAAATGAAAATATTTTTGTGGCTGCTTGCCGCTGCGTTTTTAGCGGCCGGCATTTACCAAAAAGAATATACGGAAGTGCTGAACAAAGCAATTTTAATCTGCCTGGAGTGTATAGGCATTGGTTAGGCGCGGCGTTGTTCAGCTTGTATCGGCGCTTTTGCATAACGCCAACCTGCCGGGCTTTATCACCGGGCGCATCTGGCAGGCGCATCCCAAAAGCGTATGCGTGCCGGTATTAAACTGCTATTCGTGCCCCGGCGCGCTGGGTGCCTGCCCCATAGGCTCGCTGCAAAGCACTCTTGCGGGTACGGCGTTAAAGTTTCCGTTTTATGTTGTGGGGCTTCTCCTTTTATTCGCGCTGTGCTTAGGGCGCGTTATCTGCGGCTGGCTGTGCCCTTTCGGGCTGGTGCAGGATTTGTTATATAAAATCCCCTCGCCCAAGCTGCGCAAAAACGCCTTTACGCAAAAGCTGAGCCTGCTTAAATATGCCGTTGCAGTTATCTTTGTGCTTCTCCTGCCGGTATACTTCTGGTGGCAGGACGGCGTCGGCGCACCGGCGTTCTGCAAATACATCTGCCCCGCAGGCACACTGGAAGCAGGGCTGCCGCTGTTGGCACTTAACGCAAACCTGTGTGACGGCATTGGGCTTTTGTTTGGCTGGAAGTTTTTATTAATGCTTGTAATTTTGGGCGCGTGCGTATTTATTTACCGCCCGTTCTGCCGTTTTTTATGCCCGCTCGGCGCATGGTACAGCCTGTTTAACAAACTTTCTGCCTTTGGCATTACTGTAGATAAAGCAAAATGCACCGGCTGCAATGCCTGCGTGCGTTTTTGCAAAATGGACTGCCAAAAAGTAAATGACCGCGAGTGCATCAACTGCGGCGAATGTAAAAAAATCTGCCCGGAAGGGGCTATAAATTTTAAAACTAAATTTTAGGAGTGGTTAAATGTTTACTTTAAAAAAATTCTTGCTCATTACCGCTGCCGCAGCCGTTGTAGGCATTGGCGCAGCACTTGTGTGGACGCATTACCAGGCAGGCAACATTAACGAAGCCGCAGCACAATCAGTTAACACCGAAGCGCCGGATATTACCGTAACCGCCATGGACGGCACAGAAGTAAAACTTTCTTCTCTGCGCGGCAAAACAGTGTTTGTAAACTTCTGGGCAACCTGGTGCGGCCCCTGCATGCAGGAAATGCCCGAAATGAACAAAATTTACCCGGATTACAAAGATAAAATTGAATTTTTTGCCGTAAGCATTGATGATTCGCGCAGCGATTACGAAAAATATGCAGGCGAAAGCGGCTTTGCCTACCCAATGTACTGGGGCGACAAAAACGCCATTGTTAAAGCCTACGGCTTGCAGGGCATACCTGCCTCCTACATTGTTGACAAGTACGGCACCATTACCAAATCGCACATCGGCGGCATGAAAGAAAAAGAACTGCGCGCCTTTTTGGACAGCGGGCTGTAAAAATTACATAAAAGTGCGAGCAATACTGCTTTATATAAGTGGTATTGCTTTTATTTTTTTATTTATAACAAAATAACCTGTTTTATCTTTGCTTTATACGTGTACACGTGTTATAATTTAAATGTCAGGAGGAAACCAAATGGTCACAATGAAGGACAAAGAGCTTTTAAAGCTGTTATTAAAAAATGGATGGCAGTTATCAGAAATTAAAGGCAGCCATCATATCCTTACAAAAAACGGAAAAATAGAAGTAATACCGGTACACGGCAAAGATATGAAAATAGGCTTACTTACTAAAATACTAAAACGCACAGGTTTAAAACAAAAGGAGTGATAAAAATGCTACTGATATATCCGGCAATTATTCATGAAGATGACGACGGTTTATGGCTTGAGTTCCCCGATCTTGAAGGCTGCCAGACACAGGGCGATACACAGCAGGAACTTTTGGCCAATGCTGCCGAAGCACTTGAAGGATATGCGCTGTGCCTTTTAGAAAACGGGCAAAAACTTCCGTCTGCAAGCAATCCAACTAAAATACGTCTTGAAGATGAAAACTCCTTTATATCCTTAATTCAAACCAATGTTGATTTATCAAAACATACAAAGTCTGTTAAAAAAACTTTAACCATTCCGGCATGGCTTAATGAGCGTGCATTAGCCGAAAAAATAAACTTTTCCAGTGTTTTGCAAAATGCACTTCTTAAAGAACTAAAAATAGGCTAAAAAATACCGTCCTTGAATAAAACAAGGACGGTATTTTAATTTACTTTAAGAGGTATTTTACTTTACTTCAATGTTCGTAAATTTCTTTAAAATAAGAAAGATTTCACTGTCCGGCCGTCGCTCTCGCGCAGTTCGCCAAGGCGCTGGCTTAAGGTGCTGTCCTCCTGCCGCCATGCAACAATAGCAGTTGCGGCGACGTTTTTCATTCCCGCCATTGTAGCGGTTTCTGTACTGCCACTACCACCATTACCCTGTGTTACATTGGTAACGTACCTCTGCCCGACAGTATGACCATCAGCAGTATCTTCATAAAATAGCAAATCGCCGCTGGCTTCCGGCGTGATAAGCCCTTCTTTTACTGTTACTTTGCCGCCAAGGTTACCGTCATTAGCAACATAAACAATTTTTTCGGCAATAGCATTTAAATTTTCTTCCGTTTTTTCAATATCCAGTGTATTTACGGTATTATTAATTACACCTAAATTAACAGAAGAACCTGCTTCTGCTTTACCAATAGTTACATCACCGGTATTGGTAAAATCCAAAACGCCGCTATCATCGGTATCCTGCGCTTTAAAATTAATAACGCCCGTACCGGAGTAATGTTCAATATCGAATGAAGTATTATCATCATACCTGTTTATAATACCATTATTCAGTATTAAATCCGTAATAATATTTTCAGATCTATTACCATTAATATTCCATATAGCCCCGTTTGATAAATCCACATTAATAGAGCCATTAGGACCATAATCTTCTTGGATATTGCCGTTGATTACAGCATTCTTGCCATTCAAAGTTATATTAATTGTACTTGTAAGCCCATTGTCTGTATCATTATATATATCACCATTAATTTCTATATTATTACTATTTATCGTTACATTACCATTCCAAGCATAAATTGCATAAGCAATATCATTTTTACCATCTTTACTCCCTTTTGCCTCTACATTGATAGTGCCACCAGTAATAGTAATATTACTGTTACCATAAGCATAAATACCTTTAGCTTCAACCCTTACTTGAGTACCATCACCAGCAGCTTTTGCTGTTATATCAACATTATCAAGCAAAACATTACTGTCTTTAGCATATACACCTACTGCATGAGGTTGAATACCTCCTGTAGACTCAGCATATACCTCTTTATTTTTTATCTCATGTTGTCCACTACTAAAACTTTCACCATAAACATAATCTTCACCAGTTGCCGCCAACGCCGTATTTGCCGCCAGCACGCCGCCTGCCAAAACGCACAACAAAATTTTAGAGCGTAAATTCTTTTTCATAAAAATACCTCCCCCGTTGTTACGTGGAGGAGGAAATTACTCGTCAGGTTCTCTTTTTTATTTCTGCGCGAAGCGCAGTTCCCCCCCAGCGAGATTTTACACTTTTATTATACCATACGCAAGCGGTTTTTAAAAATTTTTGTTTGAAATTTTATGCAAAATTGTTTGCATTTTTATATTAAAACAGCTTTATTGTTCAACATAATTGAAGTATTTTATTTTTCATTATTTTTTTAATGTAAGATATCATTGTATATTAAAAATATACATCATATTACTTAAAGCTAATTTTCTCTTACAAGAGATAACAAAAATTCCTAATTAAACGCTCGTTTTTATTGGCATTTTTCTGGTCTTCTTCAGGTGTATTTCAGGTGTTCTCCTACATTATTACCGATTCACTTCCGATACACCTTCGTTATATCTCCTATTGGGGTGGGAGATAAAAATAGAGTGAAAGGGGGAAGTTATAGTAGTATTGACTGACAGGAGCGGAAGAACAGTGATGAGGCAGAAAGAAATGAAGAGGATGATCAGTTGTAATCCGGACTGATCAAATCAAAAATGCACTGTATAGCATATTGCAGGCCAATATAGTTCTGACCCTGGTTCACATGTTATTACTAACTAAATAGCAATACCTATTCATCGTTTATCCAACACTCCGGCAAACATATCCATCTCTCGTTTAGAGATTTCAAGTCGTATTACCAGTTTACTCCATCCTTTCATAGCTTCAACTACTTCTGAAATAATTTTGGCAGTTTTCAGGTTAAGCATATAATCTTCGTAGGTATCAAGTAAAACATTAAAGTCTGCTATATTGGAAGTTGATGAGACAAGCAAATTTTGATACTCATCGGCGTTGGGGTCATGTCGTATGCAGGTGATAACGTCCAGCCTTTTGCAGTCAAAAGAAAAACGTGATTGCGGAAATTTAGTGCCCAATGTCTTTGTCATAATTAATATATCATATAATATGTAAATATGTTGTTTTTACTTATTTAATGATATATTGCATATA
>OGRF01001555.1_pt1 | contig 14853 bp, 15 predicted proteins | sample 1553381 | NCBI WGS metagenome assembly OGRF01 (sample SAMEA2580060, study PRJEB22360) | human gut metagenome | biome: human gut; feature: human-associated habitat; material: faeces | place: Denmark | collected 2008/2010
TATATAAAGGTGCTTTTGAAAGAATAAAATGTGAATGTTTAACCTGTGGAAATATTTGGGACGGAGTTCCAAAAGAAATGACTGGTAAACACCTTAGGGGTTGTCCAAAATGTGGAATTGCTAAAAGATCGTCTGCTACGAGATATACAAATGAATATTTTTTGTCAAAACTAAATGAAACTCATAATGGAAATATTATCGCATTAGAGAAATATGTTAATGCAAAAACAAAAATCAAATTTCAATGTATGAAAGATGGATATGTGTGGGAAAGCGAGCCATATAGAGTTATGAATGGAACTGGATGTCCTATGTGTACAAATCATATAAAAAAGACAGAAACTGATTTTATTGAAATGTTAGAAAAGTATAATCCTAGCATAGAATTAATTTCTAAATATAAATCAATGCATGAACATGCACGATTTAAATGTAAAATTTGTAATCATGAATGGGAAGTATCTCCCTTTCACTTAGTTACCAAAACATCAAAATATAGAACTGGTTGTCCTAAGTGTAATGGAAATTTAATTCCTACAACAGAAGAGTTTATTGAAAGAATCCATAAAATTAATCCAGATATAGAAATTATTGATGATTATATTGATAGTACAACTAAAATGAAATGTAGATGTTTATTATGTAATGGTATATTTTATATGAAACCATCTCATTTAACAAGTGGTCATGGATGTAGACATTGCACAAGTTCACTTGGAGAAAATAAAATTAAACAATTTCTTGATGATAATTCAATAGAATATATTCCGCAAAAATTCTTTGAAGATCTAAAAGGAACAAAAGGAAGAGTTTTAACATATGACTTTTATTTACCAAAATATAATTTGTTAATAGAATTTCAAGGAAAACAGCATGAAAAACCTATTAAATATTTTGGTGGAAAAGAACAGTTTAAAATACAACAAGAACATGATAATCGGAAGCGTGATTATTCAAAATTACATAATATTGATTTATTGGAAATTTGGTATTATGACATAGAGAAAATTGAAGATATTATGAGAAAAGCACTTGGCTTACAGCTAAGTGCTTAATTTATTTGGATAAAAAGGAAGAAGGTGATACTTTGGCTAATTTAAAACAAGCAAAAACAGATGAGGATATTAAGCGTCTTAGTGTAAATGCAGTAAAACAGGCTTACCATGAGTTAGCCATAGATTACAATCATATTCTCAATGGTGACTATATATATTGTCCTCATTGTGGGAAATGGAAGTCGGTCAGATGTTTTTATGGTTCTAATAATTCTGTAGATAAGATTGAACGTTTTGCATGTAAAGAATGCATACTTGATATGTGTACTTCATTTTCAGATGATGGAACTCGTATTGACGATAGACAAAAGACAATAGATACATTTAGACAACTTAATTGGTATTTTAATGAAAAGGATTATAACGCTCAGATTGAAAGTTTGTCTGAAGGAGTAAACGAAAAATTGCGTGGTACTGCCGCACAACAGCTTATTGTAATGGTTAGATCATTAGGAAATCAAAATTGGAGAGGTCTTACTTTCGCTGATTCTGTATTTTCGGATGAGGACGAACAAACATTACAACTTACTTCTAAAAGAACACCTAGAAAAGAAATTATTAAAATATTTGGATCTGGTTTTACATCAGAGGACTATTTGTATTTACAAGACCAATATGACGATTGGTGCTCAAGAACAGAAGTTAATAGTAAGAGTCAGCAAACTTACATCATACAGATTTGTTTTAAACAGTTAGAGATTTGGAAGGCACAGAAAGTAGGAAAAGATACTGATAAATTAGTAAAGTCATTGAACGACCTTATGAATGGCGCAAATCTCCAACCACGTCAGAATGTTGGCAATGCAGCGACTGACAGTCTTACTTTTGGACAGCTCATCGAAAAATGGGAGTTGGAGTCACCTGTGCCAGAAGCTCAAGGTGAATTTGCTGATCCTGATAATATCGGTAAATTTTTAAGAGTATGGTTTAAAGGAAGTTTAATGCGAGCTTTAGGTTTGGATGGTGGTTATTCGCAGGAATACGATGAATATGTCAAACAATATTCTGTAGAACGACCTCAAAACATAGATGACGATGATTCTGTAGATGAAACTATGTATGAAAAAGTATTTGGAAAAGATGAGGTCTAAATGCTTATGGGTAAAAAATTAACAGATAAACAGATTAAAGAAGATCGTACTAGCAGGATTATGAATACGGTTGCTCAAAGAGCATCCTATTATCGAGCTAATCCACATCGTTTCTGTAGTGATTATTTATTTCCAGATACTCCTAATTTTCTCAAAACTTTTCAAAAAATTTTAATTTGGGCGATGGTACATTCTGATTCATTTTGCTTTATTGCTTGTAGAGGAATTGGAAAGACTTTCTTGGTAGCCCTGTTTTCAGTAATAAAGTGTATTTTATATCCAGGTACAAAAATAGTTGTAAGTTCTGCAACTTTCAAACAAAGTAAAGAATTGGTAGGCAAGATAACCGATGATTTTATGCATAGATCGGCTATGTTAAGAATGGAAATAGAACGAACTAGCACTGGTCAAAATGACTGTGGTGTATGGTTTAAAAATGGTTCGTTTCTGGTTTGTAGGGTGGCAAATGAAAATGCCAGAGGAGCAAGATGTAACGTTTTGATAAACAATTGTCTGGCTATATAGAAATATATAGTTGTAATTGGACAAAATCGGTGAAAGCTACGTTGTTATTTAATATGCTAATACCGAGATAACTTATTTAATTGCGAAAGGTAAATAAGTATTGTAACGCATAGTAGGTGAATAAATATAATCCTACCACGAGTGCCCAACACGATTATTTATAGAATAATCAGAGTAAAAAGTTACTCTCCTAACGTTAAACGAGGGTGAAAATGTATGCTGAACTTATAAGAAATTATAAGAATTAATAGATAAAAAACTATTAAGATAACATATGAATTGACGAAAGCAGACTTGTTCCAAAGCATATTATTGATGATATTTTTGTACCAATGTTAAATGCCCCACGATCTCCTGGATACTTAAGTAAGCCTGAATATGCCCATCTCGCTGAAGTAGGACAAAAATTGTTTTTAAGTTCAGCGTGGTATCGCCAAAGCGAATTATACTCTATGCTTAAAGGCTATACTATAAATATGTTAAAAGATGATTCTAAATTCTTTGCATGTGATCTTCCTTATCAATTATCTATTGCATCTAATATTATGATGCGTGAAACAATAGAAAATGTTATGGCAGATCCAGATTTTAACGACATCTCATTTATGATGGAGTATGAAGGAAAATTTTATGGTTCTTCTGCTGATGCGCTATTTAATTTTAATATATTAAATAAACAACGTATTCTACAAGACAGTTTACACCCACTAGAATTTTATAAAGAAGCAGGTTCTCAAATACCAAAAAAACAAATAAATGAAAAAAGAATTCTTTCTGTTGATGTAGCATTATTGGCTTCAAAAAAACATGACAATGATGCTTCTGCATTCATAATAAATCAATGCATATTTTCAAATGATAACTACCCAATTAGTAATATATCTCATATAGATACAAAGGAAGGTTTATTAACTGAAGAACTTGGACTGCGTATGATGAGATATTTTTATCAATATGATATGGATTATTTAGGTCTTGACTGCTCAGGTATTGGACAAGCAATTTTAGATTTTTGTATGCAAGATAGATATGATCCTCTATACGGATGTACATATAAAGCAATGACTGTTATAAATAATGATGATCTTGCTTCAAGATGTAAAGTGAAAGATGCTAATAAATGTGTTTATGCTATTAAAGCAAGTGCAAAACAAAATAATGATATGTGTCTCGCATTACGTGCAGCATTACAGAATGGATATATCAATCTACTTATGAGTGAGACAGATATGGAAGATAGATGGTCTAAGGTAATAAAAGGATATAACAAATTATCCGACAATATGAAGATACAATTAAAACTTCCATACTATCAAACATCTGCTCTAATTGAAGAATTAATAAATTTGGATCATGATGTAGTTAATGGTCTTATTAAAGTCAAAGAGAAATCGGGTATGCGTAAAGACCGTTATAGTAGTCTTGAGTATAACTACTACGTAGTTGATCAGATTAGATTAAAGCAGAAAAAGCGCACCCAATCCCCATCCGACATAACAAAGCTCTTCTCTGTACGAGCACCAAAGAAAGTAACAAAATTTTAAGAAAGGAGGTATATCACATAATTTGAGTAATACAAAAAATACAAAACAACCTATTGTTCAGAAGGTCTACACAAAAACTGATGAGTCTGGTTATGAAGTAGAACGTAAACGAGCGCAGAAAATAAATTTTGCAAAGTTTCAGGAATTGCTGCAAAGGAATGTTTCTAAGACAGTTTCCAAAACTTACACTCAGTATACAAGAGACTTACTAGACCAGTACGTACAGTCACCTCTTAATAATATAGATAATATTCGTGAAGTATCTCGTTTCTTAACTAGAGTATCAATGCTATATAAGCAGATGATATCTTACTTCTCTACTATGCCGCTCTATACATATAATATTACAGCTCTTGCAGATTATACAAAGGATTTTGATCCTGATAAGCAGCTTAAAAATTATGAAAAAGTATTAAAAATATTCCATCATTTCAATATGGCACAAGAATTACAAAATGTCGTTTCTAATACTATTCGTGATGGTATGTATGTTGGTTGGATGAGTGGTGATGACGAAAATGGAATATTCCTTATGCCATTAGACGTTCAGTATTGTCGTATCTATGGTAAGACTCAAGAAGGAGAATGGATAACATATTTTGATGCCTCGTTTTTTGATAAATCAAATAATAAAGATTTTATTACAGGCGTTAATAATGACGGAGTTGGTGTGTGGGATCAAGTGTTTATTGATGGATACAATCAATACAAATCTGGCGGCAGAGATTATCAATATTTTAGACTTCCACCAGAAAACACATTAACTCTTATTGCAAGCACAGATGATGAATTCTATGTGCCACTGCCCTACTTCCTGCCCTTGTTCAAGTCTTTACTAAATCTTCTTGATACAGAAAATCTCGTTGCTGCAAAAGAGGAATTGCAGAATTATAAGTTAATCTTAAATAAAATCCCACTTATGGATTCAGATAATGTAGATGATTTTGCAATAAGCCTGGAATTAGTAAATCAGTTTGATGCAATAATTAAAGAGATTTTACCAGATCTAGTTGGTTGGGGCACAACGCCTTACGAATCTTCTCAAGTCATAGATTTTGAGAAGTCAACATCTGCCACAGACACGGATAATCTGAATAAGGCAATGAATAATCTATTTGCAAATGCAGGTATTAATAGGCTTATTGTAAGTTCAGGTGATTCAAGTAATGCAAATGGTATAAAGTATTCAAATGCTAATGACTTAGGCAAGATGTCAGTATATCTTAGACGTATTGAATCTTGGCTAAATTATTGGATTAAAAATCATATTATTGATGGAGTTCATTTACAGATTTTTGATCAAACTCAATACAATCGAGATGATTATATAAGTAGAATGAAAGACGCTAGTGCATTTGGTATTGGGAAAATGGATTATATGTGTGCGTTAGGTGATGATCCTTATGTTGCATATAATAAACTTCGTTTTGAAGCATTGGTACTTAATGTTAATCAATATGCTATTCCTTTTAATTCTTCATATACTCAATCTTCTAATGGCGAAGGTGGTAAGCCACTTCTACCTGAAGAAGATTTAAGTCCAGAAGGACAAGCAACAAGAGATTCTGGAAAAAACGAAGATAAAGGAAATAAGTAAGAGGTGGTACAATATGAAAGAGACTACTCAATTCATCTTTACTTCAGATGAAACAACAAAAAATAACCTAACAAAATTAGGATTCTCAGAAATTCCATCTGGGGATTCTTTTTTTATATTTATTAATGATTCAACTTTAAAATTTGATGACACTATTCCAGTAGATAAAATCGGATTTACAAATAAGTTGATGTTTTAAGTCACTCCCTCTTTGGGAGAATTTTTGAAGAAGGGAGGAAAATATATAATTGAATAAACGTTTACTTACATTAGATGATTTGTGTGAATATTATAGTCACAGGAAGAAATCTATGAAGTTTAGTTCAGAAGAATCTGGTGAACCAATTGTTGTTCAGGTTGCAGGGACATTAAAATTTGAAGATTCAAATAATTTAACTGCTGGACTTACACCTGTCAGATTACAGGCGTGTCACACTGAAAAGAATCTTAATAAGTCTTCTATCTCATATGAAACAATGCATGACAAACTGTTGCCAACATTTAAGAATCGTCCAATTTTAGGGTATATCCATAATGTAGATGGGATTCCACAGTTTTATGGACATAATGCCCATGAAGAAGATGGAGAAATCGTATATGATGAAATTGCCGTTGGTAATATCCCAGAAACTAATAATGCAGAGCTTGTATATGATGAAGAGAATGATAGATATAATGTCATGATTGATGGTTATTTATATGATGAATATACCAAAGCAACAGAAATTGTAAAACGTGAAGAAGAATGTCCTTGTAGTGTGGAAATTTCTATCAAATCTATGAGTTTTGATGCAAAGGATCATACATTAGTCATTGAGGACGGTTATTTTTCAGGTGTAGCAATTCTTGGATATGATGATAATGGTAATAAAGTTCAGCCTGGAATGGCAGGTTCTAATGTAAAATTAAAAGATTTCTCAATGTCTAATAATTCTATTCTAAATGAATTATCTAATGATGAACACTCTAAATTAATTGAAACTCTGGATAATCTCAACAAAACTTTATCCAGTCTCAATATAAATTCAAAAACTAATCCAATAATTGAAAAATTTGAGAAAGGAGGAAATACAGAAACGAATATGACAAAATTTGATGAATTACTTAAAAAGTATAATAAAACCGTAGAAGATATTACTTTCGAGTATGAAGGTTTATCAGATGAGGAACTTGAAGAAGTGTTCTCTGCCACTTTTGATGAGCCAGAGTCTACAGCTGATCCAGTTTCAACTCAGTCAGACAATTCTGATAAGCCAGACGATGATAATGGTGATAATACTGGTGATAGCTCAGATGAAGATTCTACAGATGAGCCAGATAATCCAGAGGAGAAAACTGATGATACTGACAATACTGATACTTCAGATGATGACAAGGATAAAGATACGTATTCTAAGACTTTTGAATTGTCTCACGAGGATGTACGTTCAGCATTATATCAGCTTTTAGCTCCAATCGAGGAGACATTAAATGAGTATTACTGGATTATGTCAGTATATGATGATTATTTCATTTATGAGTCTTGTTGCGGAAATTATTACAAACAGGCTTATACAAAAGAAAATGATGTTATTGCCTTTAATGGTGAGCGTCAGGAGGTATTTGCAGAGTTTGTTACTGCCGATGAAAAGGCAGAGTTAGAGGACATGAGAGCTAGCTACTCTTCTATTTCAGAGAAGCTTGCCAAGTATGAAGAGGCAGAGGAAATCGCAGATAAAATGACCGTTTTTGATGATCAGGCATACAGTAAATATCTTGAGACAGATGAGTTCAAGAAACTTATGGATGTTGAAAATGTCAAGAAATTCACAAAGGATGAGTTAGTTGAGAAAGCAGATGCAGCTCTTGGTAAGGTAGTAAAAACTACAAAGACATTCTCTATGGATACAGAGGAAACACATAAAGAGACAAAGCCTTCTTTCTTTGCATTTGCTAAGACTGAGAAAGAGTCATCGTTCTTAGATGGATTACTTAAGAAATAATATTAAAAATTGAATATTAATACATTGATTAGAACGCCTACAGACGTTCTTTTTTATTGCAAAAATTTATTAAACAAGGAGGAAATTTAAATGGCAATTTTTACTAATTTAGCTGCAAAAGAAGTCGATAAACATGGGCTTTTCGAGAGCAGCAATTTATGGTCAACAGATATTGGTTCAAATTTTAGTGTTATCGTTCGTGATACAGAAAGTGGCAATAAGCCAATTGCGGTAGATAACGGTGTAGGAATTTGTGTACTTGAATTTACAGGTAATGGTCTTGAGGAAAGATATGGTCGTATTGCAAAGGTTGGCGACAAAATCGCTGTAACAGGAGCACCAGCATTAGTTAAGACAGCTCTTACAACTGAACAGGGACAGGCTTATAACTACACAAACCCAGCAGGTAAACCAGTAAAGGCATATGAGATTCAGGACGCATCTGTGCACACAGATATTTTTGGTGTTGCCGACTATCAGTTCAATGATGATTCAGAAGGTAAGGTTAAAGTAGGAAACCTTGTAACCGTTGATGGAAATGGTGCATGGAAGGCTTCTGAAACAAGTGAGCTTGCTACTCTTAAAACAACTAATGGATTCATTGGAAAAATTCACAGTATTTCAGCAGGTACATATTACACAATCGTTCGTATTCAGGTTCTTCAGAACAAGGATATTGCGTAAGAGAAGGGAGGAACAAATTAGATGAAAGATATTACATGTTTTAGTGCAAATACTTTAGCACAGTTCGACAATAAATATGAGAACATTGTTACATTCAATTCACTTATGATGGATGCAGGTAATAATGTGTATGATAAGTATTCAAAAGAGGATACACAGACTATTATCAGAAATCAGTTTGATAAGATTCTTGGTCTTAACTTTAGAGAAGCTAATTCTATGAAGCGTAGACAGGCATGGAGAGAGCACAACAAAGAAATTGCAACACTCATTGAAAATATTGTAGTAGATAAGATGAACTCAGGTTGGAACACAGCTAATGCTCGTTTCATGGAGTACATTCAGGATGTAAATATTGCAGAGGGTGACGCAAATGAGTTCTTTGTAAATGATAATTCACTTCTTACTGTATCTAAATTCAATGGTTCGACACATGACATTATTAGACAGGCGGTTAAGCCAGGTAAGGCATTTTCTATTGATACCTCTTTCTATGGAGTAAAAGTATATACAGACTTTGTATTATTCCAGACAGGTAGAATTGATTTTGCCGAACTTGTAGATAAGATGTATAAGTCAATTGAGCAGAACAGATACGCTGCTCTTTATACAGCATTTATGTCTATGGATCAGTCTCTTCCAACAGATATGATTTCTGAAACTAAGGTTGAAGAAGCAACAAAAGATGCAATTCTTGCTCATATTGAGTATGTAGCTTCTACAAGTGGAAAAGATGTAATTCTTGTGGCTGCTCGCCCAGCAATCCAGAAGCTTCAGAGTACAGTAAATTATAACTTATTCTCAGATTCTATGAAAGATGAAAGAAATAAGAATGGTATTCTTGGTAACTGGGAAGGTTATGATTGTCTTCCACTTGCTCGTGTAAATAAGGCAGGAACAAGAGAAAATGTATTCTCTGCCGATGATCAAAAGAAGATTTATATTCTTCCAATTGATCCTGAGTTTAAACCTATCAAGAGAGTAAACGAAGGCGATGTTGCATACTATGAGACAGGCATGGACGGTCTGAAGAAGGATATGACGGTTGATGCTGAGCTTGTATATCAGGAAGGTATCGGTGTTGTTGTTGATGAACTCTTCGGAGAAATTAAGATTAAAAATTCTTAATTACACAATAGTATAAATATTTTAAGGAGAGTGTTATTAATACACTCTCCTATTTTATAAGGAGAAAAAGGAATTATGAAAATTTTTGAACTCGCAAAGGAATTAGGTATTACACCTAAAGAGCTTATTGCATTTTTTAGAAAACATGATTATTCGGTATCTAGTCATATGCAGAAGGCGACAGATGAAATGATTGACTTAGCTCGAAAAGAAATTGTTGTTTCTAAGGATACTAAAAAAGAAACTCAAACAGATGAAAAATCCGAGACGAAGAAAATTATCTCAGAAAATAAAGTACATAAATCTTATAATCCAGATGATGAAATTCCATGTAAAAGTGTTACGCCTTGGAAACTAACAGCAGTTGGTGTGGATAAAAACACTATTTATCATTGGGAATATTTTGGAGATATCGAGTATTTAAAATATCGTGATTTACAGGCTCTGAGACGAACTGAATATATTACAAAACCTAATATTTTAATTATGGATGCAGACCTGCGTAGTCAGTGGGGACGTGAACTTGGAGATATATATAAATATTTTGATAATATCGAATATCCAGAAGAGTATTTTGATAAAACTGATGAAGAGTTTGAGGAACTACTTCATGAAGCTCCAACTTGGCTTGGTGAAATAATCAAGACTACCGCAATGGCTATGATTCGTGCAGAGAATTATCCATCTATTAGCAAAATTATTCTTATTGATAAAATATTGGGTACTTGTATAAAAGATTTCTTATAAAAGGAGGTAACTTATGCCTTCTCTAAAATATGAAGATATATATAAAAGAGCATTAACTATGATTAATGACCTTGAACTTGCAACTTACACAGAAGAAGATTTTTATGATACTCTTTGTGAATGGTTGCATACAACTTCTTCTCTTCCACTTTTTAGAAAGAAATTTAGTTCATACGCCATCGATGATGAAATAATGGAATTAAATTTCACACTATCAAATAGTGTTGATGATTTTTACGATTCTGAATTTGTTAAAACAATTTTAGCAAAAGGGATTATTATAAATTATTTTCCATCTAAGCTTGAGAACACAAAGAATCTTGCTACGATGATAGGTGGTAAAGAAGAAAAAAAACTTATAGATAATTACTCGAAAAATATAGAAAGGCTCACACAGTTAAAGCGTGAATGGGAGCTTGAATTATCTCGTCACACTTATTATTTTGGTGAGTATGGTGGTTCTAATGGATAAGTTAGTACCGCATAAATATGGTGAATTTAAAGTTTCTCAAGTAGATTATTATAAGCAGAAATTACGAAAGAAAATTTTTTGGCTCGTGTTATATACTGACAAAAATACAAAGGATGATTTTGAAAATATAGATGTTGTAAAATATCATAAAAATCTATTATTTGAAATTTCTAATTGTAATAAGTTATTACTCTATCCAAAGGATTTTGTAGAAATTATTAACAGTCTTGAATGTGCATTATCTGTATTACAGTCAGATAACTTTAATTTCAATCAATATAAGAAACTTGTGTTTGATGCAGGAGCATTGCTTCAAAGAATGAAAGTTGGTGAGGAGTAATGTCACTATATGAGTATTATAAACGAAAAATGAAAGTAGACACTTGTTCTACTGGAAAGAATTACCCCACATTGGGGGAAAAATTAAAATCTGATTCAGATATGCTCATGGAACTTACGTGGGATAGTGATATTCAATCTAAGATCTGTTACATTTACGACTTTTATCACGATGACCAGCCTCGGTTAGCTGAAGGGATGACATATGATAATACAACCAAAACACGCATAGATGCAAAGTTTATTGTTAAGTCGTATCAGTCTATGGATAAAGATCAAGTTGATTATTATATTCAGTTTAAACCATCACAAGCAGTTCGATTTTCAGAAAATGATGAACTATATTATTTTGAAACTGATTACAAATCTGTTTATGGAAATACATTTCCTGTAGGCGAATACATTGATATTCCAGACGATAGAGGAGTTTATCATAAATGGTTGATTTGCCGTGAAGAAAGAGCAAACCAATTTCCAAAGTATCTCGTTCTTCCATGTGATTATGAATTGTGTTGGATTGAGACAAATGGTAAAGATAGAATTAAGCGTAGAATGTGGTCTGTTTTAAGAATGCAATCATCGTATATTAGTATGCGCTTCATACTGGAAACAGTATGTCGAAAGTTTTCTAATTGCTGGAACACCTTAAAGGTATTTGACTACAACGTAATGATGAAATATGCATAAGCGTGAAAGTTTGAAAATTAAATATATGATGACATTAACACTTATTATGTAAGTGCTTTATTATGTCTGAAATAGGTAATCAGCAGCGAAGCCTTGAATAGAGGAACGTTCAACGAGCAAGTACCCAAGTGGGTTAATGGAAACCACCTACATCCTTATGGATATGGTGTTGATGTGCTCTGAACTTCTGGTGAAAACCAGAGAAAATAAAATTATAAATAGAGAATAGTTAATTAGACGGGACAGTGGGTTGCAAACCACTTCTACTTACTCCTAATAAGTAGATTACCGTCTTTTATAATTGCAATTTTTAGGAGGAATAAGCAATGAAAAACGGAATACCAAATTATAACGAAATAGTTTTTACAAAAGAACAAAAAGAAGAAATTGTTAGATTATATGTAGAAGAAAAATTATCAACTACTAAAATAGGAAAGATTATGAATTGCAGTTACAATAAGATTTGTCGTATATTAGATGAATTTGGAATTGAACGTATCAATAATGGAAGAAGAAAATATAATTTAAATGAAGAATATTTTGATTGTATTGATACTCCAAATAAAGCATACGTATTAGGTCTTATGTGTGCTGATGGATGTAATTATCCACCAAAACAAACTGCTTTCATTTCCTTACAAGAAAGTGATAGAGAGTTACTTGAAAAAATACGTAATGAAATGAGCAGTAATCAACCATTGAAAATAACCGATCAATCAAATAGGCATGATAATAATTACTCTTATAACAATATGTGTACTTTTAATATGTACAGCAAACATATCTGTGATTCATTGACTAATCTAGGAATTGTAAAAAATAAAAGTCTTGTGCTTAAATTTCCAGATATTAAAGAAGAATTATATCCTCATTTATTGCGTGGATATTTTGATGGAGACGGAAGTATATATCAACAGGTCAAAAATGAACACAATAAAAAGATTACATTAACATTTACTTCTACTGAACAATTTTGTAAAAAGATTAAAGAAATAGTTGAAACAAAACTTGGTATTTATTGTGGTATATATGATGCATCTTGTCACAATGGAATAACAAAAGTTGCTAGTTTAAGTGGAACTTCTGCTATAAAGCTTTTGAATTGGATGTATAAAGATGCCGATTTGTATCTGCAAAGGAAATATGATAGATACATAACATATACCGCAACTTAATTTATAATTTTATCTTTATTGGGTTAACGAACCAATAAAGTAACATATTTGATACAATCGGGCAGTATACGGATCGTATATTTACCAGAACAGATAATCAGAATAAAATCTGGCTACCGCTTAATAAACTCACAGAGAAATTCTGGTATACCAATAGTGAAGATACTACAATGAGAATTGTTGTAAGTGCTCCTACTGAACACCCTCTAATATGGGCGTGTACAAAAATTGAGAATATCCAGCCTATAGGCATTCAAAAACTTACAATCTATCAAACTGTTTGGTCTGACAATAGAGATTATATCGAAAAAGATTCTGATGGCAATATTATTGGTATGTGGGCTTCATATTTCGATTCAGAAATTGCCCCAACAGATCCATCTACTCCAACTACTCCCCCATCTTCTATCACAGCAAGAATTTCAGCATCCACTTCAACTATTAAAGTTGGTGGCTCTTATAAAAATCTTACAGTAAATCTATTCAATGATTCCAATGAAGATATTACAACTGAATATGCTGATGCAACCTTTACATGGACTTGCTCTATTGACGATGAAGATTGGACTGATAAAGTAACATGGCGAGCTGGTACAGAGTACAACCAAAAGAAAGTAAAGTTTCCTAATAACGACTCTGTTTTAGGAAAAATATTGTCTATTAAGTGTGAAATTGTTAAGGATAACTTGCCGATTGAATCTGAAATTTTGCCGTTGGAATTAACTGAATAGGAGGTATTTTATGGTAGAAAAATTAGTTACAAAGGATGATTTGTTAAATAAACTTTGTGCATATAAGATAACTCCTGATGACGATGTAATTCTATATAAGCAAAAAATCAAGAATGCTTTGTTATCAAATCCATGTTTGTTATACGCTCTCAATGATAAAAAGTTAGAATCTGAATTGTTCGACAAAAATGGAAACATCAATTGGGAATGGAATGAAGATACAAAACAATACGAACCTCTTGGAGAATGGGACAGGTATTTTGGTAGCAACTCTCTTATACGTCCATTTTTATTTATTCCAGATACACAAACAACAGTTAAGTGTTATGTATGTTATCAGGTAGGGTTTAGAGATACAGTTAGATATCAGCCAGGATTAAAAGAAACACAGGTCACTTTTACAATCTTTTCACACGGAGATGACCGTATGGATAAACTTACTGGCATTCCAAGACACGATCTTGTTGCTTCTATTTTAAGAGAACGATTTGCATGGTCTAATATATTTGGTATGCAGACACATCTTGTACAGAATTATGAATCTACAGTAGATAATAATTATGTGGCTCGTACTCTCGTATTTGAGCTTACGGATTTAAACAGTAAAGTTCAAACACCTTATGGTGGACAACCACAAATGATGAACTATCAGTTAAGGCGGTGATATTATGTCACAACAAAATATTGATATATTAGATGGACTTCAAGCTGCTGTTTTAACTGAAGCTCAACAAAAAAAAGACAACAAACAAGAATATAAATTTGATCCACTTAAAATGTATTTTAGAGAAGATTACTTTGTTAAAGGTATTCGTATTGTACAGCCGACTATAGGTAATATTCTCAATATGGGTGAGTCAAAATTTTATTATGATCTTTCACCTTTTCTGTATAATTCTACTTCTATTCGTGTAATGTTATGGGATTTACCGCAACGAATAGATTGGTGCAATGTAAAAGATATTGAAGTATTTAGTATGTTGAAAAGTATGACAGATACTGATAATTCTGCAATTCGATTGTTATTTCCAGATTATAGAATTGAACATATGCAGTTAATGCAGTTTCAAGAAAAAGATTCTGATAAACCTCAATT
>OGRF01001556.1_pt1 | contig 14842 bp, 11 predicted proteins | sample 1553381 | NCBI WGS metagenome assembly OGRF01 (sample SAMEA2580060, study PRJEB22360) | human gut metagenome | biome: human gut; feature: human-associated habitat; material: faeces | place: Denmark | collected 2008/2010
TGTCCTTGTTTACTTCTGTTCCGAATAGTCTTTTGAAACTCCAGTCGACCATGGGGTCGATGTACCTAGCCTCGATTGTTTCAACCATAAAGGTAAAGTTTTTAATTTATTTAACAAACAGTTGACATCATGATGCGTCACGAAAGCATGAACGACTGCATCAATCAAGGCTGCAATAGTATGCAAAAAAATTTCGAAAACATTGGAAATGTAGGCACAGGAATGCAGATTTTTATGATTTTTATGTCCCGTGGAAGATTTTTATGTGTTTCGTGGTTTTTTCTGAAAATTAATTTATGATTTTTATCTGTCTTGCGCCACAGTACAAAATTGTAATTTCTCGGGATATTGTCAAATCCATGGATAAATATGCGTTACTTGCGGCGCGCCCCGGCGGGGGTGAAACCTCTGGAGGTTCGCTGCGCTCATCCCGTCAGGCTGGCGCCTGACACCCATTCACAAGGCCATGGGCGGCCATGCCTCCAGAGGCATCACCCCCGCCGGGGCTTTTGCCTGTACATGGACTATCGGGATGGTCATCCATGCTATGTAGCCTTTCGTGCGCATTAAAACGTTTTCCGCGCACGTCGAGTTGAAAAATGGCCATGTCGTGAGTAAATCCGGCCTTTTTGCGCACGAGAGGTAAGCGTTTTCAGGGTCGTCCCATGTCTGGCAGGTGCGCATCTCATAACATTGAAATTCGGCGGCGGGACGCGGCCACGCCTTGTTTCTGGGGGCATTGATTTTCAATGAGTTATAAAACGAGGCGTGGGAACGTGGCCAAAAAAGGCCTGCGTTTCCACGCCACTGTTAAAATGGTATCTGATTTTCAGTCAGTTACAGCATACCCCGTGGCCGCGTCCCGACTTTGGGCTTTGACTTACGCGTTTTGGCAGGGGTTTGAATGCGCCCGGGGGGGGGATTTGCGGCTGTCGGGATGGTTTGTGGGGAAATTATGACAAGTCCGGGCTTCTGCCGGAGCTACTAGGGTGATGCAGTTCTGGTGGAACCCAGCGACTCTGTTATGGTGGTGCCGGCTCGAAACTGGAGATAGATTCCCATCGACTCCGTTTTGTGTGGTGCTGGCCCGGAACTGGATTCCCTGAGACTTGTCGTGTGGAGTGACGGCTAGAAACTGGTGAAGGAGGACCAGGTGGGGGTCTTCGACTCGGCGGCGGATTCGAGGTCGTCGGGGAGATTTACGAAGAAGTCGAAACCGGTCCAGGCTTCTACTTGGTCAACGCTGACTGTGTAGTTCTGGTAGCTGTCGGAGTAAGCCTTGTGGTCGAACCAGAAAGCTATGCAGGACGCGTTGGAAATCGTCCTGCCGGAATACTTCACCCGGAGTACCAGCTTGTAGAAGTAGTTCGGGATGGGAACTCTCTGGGAGCTGGACTTGGGACTCGTGTAATTTATGGTGCGAGTCTCGCCCTCCTTTTCGAAAGCCACGCCCGTCACCACGTAGATCTCCTCGTTGTGGCTCTTGGTAATGCCCTGGACGGCATTCTCCAGATTGCTCCAGATTCCGCTGTTGAAACTGTTCTGGATCTGCGGAACCTGATTCGTCACGTAGAAAGTCTGGGCCTGCATCGTGGCGTTCCCGTTGCGCGAACCGTTCGGACACATGTGACCTCGCGAATACGTGCTGTTCGAATAGCTTCCGTCGGTCACCCTGACCTGGTACTTCTCGTCAATGTTCGGGTTGTAGCTCCAGCCCGATGGCCGGCTGAGGGATCCCATGTGGCTGCTGTCCAATGGATATGCGGTCCAGAGGGGAGTCGTCATCTGTGTGTCGTAGAAGACGGTCGGCGTGCCGGCATAGAACACTTGCTCGTCGGACGAGTATGCGCCTGTGCCTGAACGCGCGCGAACGCCTGAAAGACGTAGGATTTCCCGGGAACGAGGTCCGAAAGGTGAGCCTCGAAAGTCCCGCTGTCCGTGCCTGTCGCCGTGACCGAGCTGACGGTCAGTTTGTTTGTCAATGAATTTGAGGATGTGCCCCAATAAAAGCCAAGTTCGGCAGGAGAGCTGCTGGCCCCTGTGTAAGAGCCCGACAGAGTCACCTCCGTCGAACTCAACACATTGGCCTCAATGTTTCTTACCTCTGCGTAAGGCTCACGATCCGTGGGTTCTTGCCCGCCGGCGCCTCCGCCGGAGGGTAGTCAGTCAGTATAGTAAACAACTACTGATGAGATACGGGATTGCGCACCCATAGTAATTGTGAAATCACCTGCTGTTGTAATGGTAACCTCAGTGCCTGATGCTGTAGCAGTAGTTTCTGCTGGAGAATATGTACTATTCTTAAGAGCATTAACATATTTATAATTATCGTTTTTGCCATTTACGCAAGTCGCTACCACCTTTGTAATCTTGTAGCCTGCATTAGCCTTGAAAGTAATGACATTATTTTGATACCATCTAGGCGCTGATATGTAACTTTTATTAGGTTTAGTATTTGAAGTGCCCTTTTCCTGTACGAAAGAGCAAGAGGTCCCACTCCAGGTGATGGTGGGGTTATCTTGAGCTACATCCTTGTACACGCCATTCGACAAGGTAATGGTTTCACTCTTCTCTTCTGCTGCGCCACCAACTCCATTCTGTGTAACTTTAATAGCCAAAGAGGTGGTGCCGTCTGCGTTGCTTGCTGATAAAATGATGTATGCAGTACGAGCCGCATTTGTGGTGTTTGCTTCAGCCCTGTATGATAATTTGCCATCCTTGTCAGGGTAGTTGGCAGTTAGCCAAGCAACTTCGCCAGTGCCGTCAGCATTTTCATATACATTGCAAGTGATGCCTGCGGCGTCTGCGCCCGTGATGGAAATTGTCATATAGTAGTCAGTTTCATCGTCGTGATTGAGAGAAACCGATGTTTTTTCAGCCTTGATTACTGGTGGGGTCGGTACGGAACCTGTGCCTTTTCCATCGCTATAAATGGCAACGGCACTTTGTCCGCTCGCATAGCAAGAGAATAAACCAGAAGTGTTATATTTTAGCGATTTTCTTGTATTGTCTCCATTAGCCGTAATCGTTGCTACGCCTTCTGCTGTGCAAGAAATCGTCCAAGAACCATTATCGTTGTTTTTCTGTTGTGTTTTCAACTGGTTAGCTGAACTAGACGCCGCATAAATATATCCGGAGCCAGTATTAAATGAATATGTACCGACTTTAGTTCCGGCTTCGAGTGTGAATAACTGAACGTCTGTTGCGGGATTGACAATGGTGTTATTCGTTTTTGTTACAGCTGCTCGGCCGCGATTGTTGTTGTTTTGCGTAGTACTAATAGCAAAATCAGCAGTAGCCGCCGCAATGATTACCTTATCTCCTATCTTGAGTGTAGAAGCATCTGTAACGAGAGTATAGACTTCGTCAGATTCTTTTTTGGTGAATCCATTTACGGTGAACTTGGAAATTTTGCCTGATTCAAATTTCAGTGTTTTGCCAGTCAAGTCAATTGACTTTTCGTATGTTCCGTTATCCGTCGTCACTGTGATGTCGAGTTTTCCGCCAGACAAGTCGGCAGGAGCACAAGCGAAGAAAATATCTGATACCTTATTGGTGCGCAATGAAATTGTGGACGATGCACTATTCTCAGAGAGCGCGCCGTTGAAATCGTAATAAAATCTTCCTGCTATATTTTTGCTGCCGGTCAAAGATATGTTTGATACGGCGCCAGCCCCTTCCGGCAAAACGATTGACAAATTACCGTAAGCTGTAACGTGTGAAAAGGCAAGATTGACCTGAGTGTCAAATGTTTCCGATTTGTGACTTGCTGCAATGACCTGTGCTGCAGGATCGCAAGTACCCTCGCCTGGGGTTTGAGATGCGTTTATTTGAATGTTTCCTTTTGCGCCATCTTTATTCATGCCTAAAAAAGCGTCTGCTGGACTTATGACATAGAAGTTATGGCTCGTGGCGTTCGCGTCTTGTGCGAAGGCGATTTCAAAAGACGCACTTTTCCCATCTGTAGAGGAGGTTATATTTTCCTTGTTGACAGAACCACCGTTATAAGCGACTCCAACTTTTTCGTCTCCAGTCCACAATGTAGGGTATTTGCCTTCAGCAGTCTTATCTCCGAATGCGGTTTTTGTCTGTATTTCGGATGTGGAGAATGAAACAACTGTCAAATCATCCGAATTGGTGACATTCTGTTCTTTTTGGCAAGATGCCATCGCCAAAACAGAAGTCGCAATGGCTATGATATATGTTAATTTCTTCATGGCAATTCTTGTTTTAGAATGTTCCGTAATCCATTTCGTCAGCGTCGTCAATTTGTCCTCCTGTAGCGGTAACAGGTGACCCTGCAGTCATCACACTTTCCGTCTCTACGAAGAGCACCTGAAGTTCTGGGCGCTCGTAGGTCTTCTGATTGTTTTTCGTCATGATAAATTGTTAGTTTAATGCGTTTATAATTTGTTGTTTATTAGTCCTTTCCGAAGGCGGCATCGTGCCGCGCACACTATAATTTCACAAAGTTACATAAACATTCCGGAATTCCTTATATTTATATTGAAAATCTTGTAATTGCGCTGTCGGCGCATCTGCTGTCATATCATCGTCCCTCTTGCTTGGCAAAGATTTGCCCGAAGGGCTGTACGTAATCAAAAAATTCGTATATTTGCCAAAATATATTTATTCACAATGCAGTTCGTAAATACAGAAATCCCAGAAGGACTTACCTTCGATGACGTTTTGCTCGTTCCTGCACGCTCCGAGGTCTTGCCGAGAGCTGTAGATGTTTCCACTAAGTTCACTAGAGATATTTCTCTCTGCACTCCTATCGTGTCTTCAGCAATGGACACTGTTACAGAGGCTGAACTCGCTATTGCAATGGCTCGTGCCGGCGGTATCGGTGTCATTCACAAGAACATGACCATCGACCAGCAGTGTGAGCAGGTCCGCCGTGTGAAAAGGGCGGAGAACGGTATGATTTACGACCCGGTCACCATCAGCCCTGAAGCTACTGTCGGTGACGCATTGGCATTGATGGCCAAGCACCATATCGGAGGCATCCCTGTTGTGGACAATGCGGGAAGGCTCATCGGAATCGTCACGAACCGAGACCTCCGTTTCCAGGACAACAAACGATTGCCGATCTCCGAAATCATGACCCGCGAGAACCTCGTTACCGCGAAAAAGGGCATCAGCCTGCAGGAGGCCACCGGAATCCTGCGCAAGAGCAAGGTCGAGAAACTCCCTGTCGTGGACGATGACAACAAGCTTGTCGGACTCATTACCTACAAGGACCTCATGAAAATCAAGGACAATCCTATCGCTTCCAAAGATTCGAAGGGCCGTCTTCTCGTGGCAGCTGCAGTCGGCGTGAAGTCAGATACCCTCGACAGAATCGAGATGCTCGTGAGTGCAGGTGCTGATGCTGTGGTGATCGACACTGCACACGGACATTCAGTAGGCGTGCTTGAAGTCATTGCCAAGGCTTGTGAAGCATTCAAGAACAGAGATATACAGATCGTTGCCGGCAACGTCGCTACCGGAGAAGGTGCAAAGGCATTGGCAGATGCCGGTGTAAGTGCCGTGAAGGTAGGCATTGGCCCTGGCTCGATTTGTACTACGCGAATCATCGCGGGCGTCGGTATGCCGCAGTTGACAGCGGTGATGCTGGCGTCGAAAGCGCTTGAGGGAACGGGCGTTCCTGTCATTGCCGATGGTGGTATCCGCTACTCAGGCGATATCGCGAAGGCATTGGCCGCAGGCGCAAGCACCATTATGGCGGGCTCGCTTTTTGCCGGCACGGAGGAGTCTCCTGGCGAGACTATCATCCTGAACGGCAGGAAGTTCAAAGCGTACAGAGGCATGGGTTCGCTCGAAGCGATGGAGCATGGCTCGAAGGACAGATATTTCCAGGATATGGAAGAGGATGTGAAGAAGCTCGTGCCGGAGGGAATCGTGGCGCAGGTGCCTTTCAAGGGTACTGTATCCGAGGTGGTATATCAGCTTGTGGGCGGTTTGCGTGCAGGTATGGGCTATGTCGGAGCGAAGGATATCGCATCGTTGCGTAACGCGAAGTTCGTCCGCATCACGAATGCCGGTTACCTGGAGAGCCATCCGCATGATGTGACAATCACCAAGGAATCACCTAATTACTCAAGATAGAATTGACCGGAAACAGACTTCTGAATATTTTCGGCGTTTGCCTTTTAGTAATCGTCTTGCCGTGGCTGAATTCGTGCAAGACGATTACGTCGTTTGTTCATGACGGGCGTGTGGTGGCCAAAATCGGCAATCACAAGCTGTATGCGTCGGACCTGAATGCGTATATTCCGGATTCGGCGAGCCCGGAGGACAGTACGCGGCTGGCGCTCCAATACATCAATTCGTGGGCGTCGGACATGGCGTTCATTGATGTGGCCGAGAAGGAATTGTCTAAAAGCGAGAAGAACGTGGACAAGGAGTTGGAGGACTACAGGCGGTCGCTGCTGAAGTACCGTTATGAGCAGAAGTATGTGAACCAGAGGCTTGACACGGCTGTGACGGATGCGCAGATAGAGAAATACTATGAGGCGCATATCGAGACGTTCAAGCTGTCGCTGCCGATAGCGAAGGCGCGTTTCCTGTCGATTTCCTCGGATTCCCCGAATCTAGAGATCATCAAGAAGAAAATGAAGTCGGACAAGCCGGAGGACCAGATGGAGGCGGACAGTGTCGCGTCCTATTCGGCGTTCCGCTACACGGATTTCGGCGGCAAGTGGATAGACCTCGTGAGGTTGTCCCGGGAGTTCGGAACTGACTATGGTACAGTGTTTTCAATGCTGAAGGACGGGGTGGTGGAGATTCCGGATGATAACGGGAACCTGAACATCGCCTATATCGGGAGCTTGAAGAAGGCCGGCGAGACCGGTCCGGTGGAATATTATCGCGAAAGAATCAAGGACATCATACTCAGCACCAGAAAACAGGCGTTGCTGAACGGTTTGGAACGGGACTTGATAGAGAATGCGCGCAATCTGGAAAATTTCATCATCTATTGATGGGGTTGGACCAATAATGAATATCGAAGAAACATGAAAAATATTCTGAAACTGACAGTATCTGTAATGGCGCTCGTCCTGCCGGTATGCGGCTTTGCGCAGACGTACCCTAACGGGCTCATTGACAAGACTATAGCCGTGGTCGGTAACGAGATGATCTCGCTGTCCCAGCTGGAACAGGAGATATTGTATATGCGTATGCAGGGCATGTATTCCGACAAGAACATGCGTTGCGAGCAGCTGGAGCACATGATGGATTCCAAGCTGTTCCTCATGCAGGCGAGAATCGACTCCCTTTCGGTGAACCAAGAGATGGTGAACAGCTCCCTGGACCAGAGGATGGCGCAGATTCAGACGAATTTCGGTGGCGATGACGAGGTGGAGAAGTTCTATGGCAAGCCGATTTACAAGCTTCGTCAGGAATGGAGGCAGCAGTTGGAGGACATGTCGCTTACCCAGCAGATGCAGCAGCAGATAGCATCGTCGATTCCGGAGCTTACGCCTCATGATGTGAAGAAGTATATTTCCGAGACGGATCCTGAGGACCTGCCGATGGTGCCGATCAAGTACCAGCTCAGCCAGATCAGCATCTATCCGGACCGTGAGAATGCGAATCTCGCTGTGAAAGAGAAGCTTCTGAGCATCCGTGAGAGAATTATCAACGGCGAGAAATTCTCGACATTGGCCCGTATTTATTCCGAGGACCCGGGTAGCGCGAGAAAGGGCGGTGAGCTCGGAATGGCGTCCAAGTCCATTTTCTGGCCGGCGTTTTCCGATGCGGCAATGGCGCTGAAACCTGGTGTCATTTCGCAGATTGTCGAGACCCCTGACGGATTCCATATCATAGAGGTTCTGGAGAAGAAAGGTGACATGTTCAATGCTCGTCACATCCTCATAAAGCCTTCATACACAGACCAGGACAGGCAGAAAGCATTCGCTACGCTGGATTCGTTGAAGACGGAGATTCAGAATGATGCTGTGACGTTCGAGCTTGCTGCGAAGTTCTATTCTCAGGACGCGCAGACGAAGACCAACGGCGGTCAGATGGCTGACCCTAATACCGGTTCTTCGTATTTCGAGATTGACCAGCTGAAGCCTCAGGACTATGCGGCGATCAAGGACCTGAAGGAGGGCGAGATTTCGGAGCCGGTGGAGTCCAAGGACAATGAGGGCCGCGACGGCAATACCGTATATAAGATTATCCGCGTCGACAAGATTATTCCGGCGCATACCGCTTCTTTCGACAATGATTACAGCGACTTGCTCGAAGAGGCACGTGCCAAGGAGCAGAATGCAGCCATCGACGAATTCATTGACGGTAAGATAAAAACTACATATATAGTCATTGACCCTCTCTTCAAGAATTGCGAGTTCTCACGCGACGGCTGGAACAAGGTCGCAAAAGAGGGCACATCTGAGAAATAATTATGACTTTTCGCAGAAGTCTCATAGCGGGATTGATATTTCTGTCAATGTTTTTCCGCCTGTCTGCCCAGGAAAAAGGCAGTCAGGTGGATTCTCTTGTACGCCTGTTGAGCGCGCAGTCCATGGAATTGATAGAAAAGGACGGGGTGGATTACCGTAAGGTTACGGGGCCGGCGCGTTTCCTGCACAATGACACTTTTCTCATTTGCGATACCGCGCTCTGGAATGTGCGGACCAATGAAATTTTCGCTATCAGCAATGTGAAGATCCTTCAGGACCAGACGGTTCTGACCGGTGACAAGCTCACCTATTATGTGGACCGTGACCTGGCCGAGTTCCGCGGTTCGCTGGTGCAACTGGAGGATAAGGACCACAATGTTCTCCGTACGGAATTCCTTGACTACAATACGCGTGACAGTGTCGCGATATTTTTCAACGGCGGTTCCATGAAGGATGCCGAAGGTCAGGTAATCGAAAGTCGCACAGGTACTTACGATTCGAAGGCGAAGACGTTCACATTTTCCGACAATGTCAATATGTTCACGGATTCCGTGTTCGTGAAGACTACTAATCTCGTTTATGATTCTGCCCGGAACAAGGCATCTTTCGGTTTCGGTACCGATGCATGGAGCGAGGACAACATGTTGTCTTCCAATGCCGGATGGTATGACCGCAACAGGGAGATTTTCCTTTTCCGCCGGGATGTCCACGGTATGAGCGACACTCAGGAGGGATGGGCGGATTCATTGTTCTACTATCGTCCTACCGGCGATATTGAACTTCTTGGCAATGCGCAGGTTACGGATACGACGCGGGATATGTCGGCAGTCGCCGGAAGGATGCTGTATACGGATTCATTGTCACGACTGGTCATGACGCGCGAACCGGCTGTCATCGGGGTGGTGAAGTCGGAAACCGCGCCGCCTGATTCGGTGTATTTCGGCGCGGATTCGATTGTGGCTCAGTCTCTTATGATGTTCCAGATAGAGGATGCCGTGAAGAGTGCCGCCAAGTCTCGTCTTGAGGACTTGTCTGTGGATGCTGTCCAGAATTATCGCCAGAAAGCAGCGAAGGAGGCGGCTGAGGCTGCGGCAAAGGCTGCGGAGAATGATCCGAACAGGCCGAAGGGAGGCAAGAAAGGTGGTGCGGACAAGGTGGAGGGTGATGTGAAGGCGCCGAAAGGGGGTGCCGTGGACAAAGGCATTGACCCGAATACTGCGGCCGCAGGGCTGGACTCGAAGCCTGTGGGGACGGATTCATCGGCAACGGGCCTGGATTCATTGGCTGTCGGGTTGGATTCTCTTGCGGTCGGGGCTGATTCTCTGGCGTCACCAACGGATTCGCTCGCTGTTCAGAAGGATAGCATTCCGGAGCCTCTGGATTCCACGAAAATCAGTTTCATCACCGCCGTAAAGAATGTAAAGCTTTATAAATCAGATATTCAGATTGCATGCGATTCGCTGGCTTACAATGACTTGGATTCTTTGGTGAGGATGTATGAGAGGCCGATCGTGTGGAATGAATCGAACAGGCAGTATTCGGCGGACAGTCTTTTCGCTGTTCTGAAAAACCAGTCGCTGCAGAAGGCGAGTCTGATGTCCAATGCGTTCATTATCATCAAGGAAGATACGTTGTGCTACGACCAGATCCGCGCTACGGAGATGCTCGCTTATTTCGACACTACCGGTGCGTTGTCGCGTTTCGATGCGATGGGTGATGCCAATGCGATTTTCTATCTGCAGGAGGATAGTGTTTACGCGACCGTGAACAAGAGCGAGGCGAAGATGCTGAGTGCGTATTTCAAAAACGGGGATATTGACCGGGTTTATTATTTCGAATCTGCGAAGAATGACGGTTATCCGGTGGCGCAGATGACGAGTGAGGAGCGTGTGCTGAAGGGTTTCTCGTGGCAGCCCGAGCTTCGTCCTTCCGGCAGGCAGGATGTGACGCCATATTCCATAAGGCCTTCAGAGCGTTCGCGTTACGCGGCTCGTCCGAGGACGTCGTTTGAGTATACCGACAAGTTTTATCCGGGTTATATGCCGGGCGTGATGAAGGAAATCGAGCGCGGAAGGCTAGCCAAGGCAGATGCAAAGGCCCGCAAAAAGGAGGCTGCGCGCGTCATGCCGGCCGATACGGCGTCCGTGCAGTCGCCGGATTCTCTCGCCAATGTTCCGCCTAAGGATTCGCTCAATGCTGCAGTTCCGGCAGTCGCGGATTCTACCAAGGTGGCAACTGATTCATTGTCAATGTCTTCGGATTCTTCTTCCGTCAATGCTGCCGTACTTGATGCCGCTGAATTGAAGAAGGCGCAGCGTGATTCGCTTCGTGCCGCGAAGGATGCCGCACGTGAGGCGAAGTGGGCGCGTCTGGACAGCCTGGATGCTGCCAAGACCAAGTTGGCTGCTGATAAAAAGGCGGCCAAGTTGCGTGCCAAGAAACTGAAGCAGTTGAAGGCCATCGAGGCGCGTGAGGCGAAGGAAAATGCCCGCTTGGAGAAGTACAAGGCAGTTTTCGCCAAGAAAAAGGAGAAGGAAGACCGCAAGGCGGCCGAGCGTGCAGCCCGCGAGGCGGAGAAGGTGGCCCGTGAAGCGGAGAAAGCAGCCCGTGAGGTGGAGAAGTCAGCTGGGAATGCCGTTGAGGTGCCTGTGGAGGAGGAGAAGTCATAAGTGTCTCCGCGGTTATCCTGACACGGCGCACCGTCGGGACGCATCCACGCTTTTATTCGAATGGTATTTGATTATCAATAAGTTACAAATTTAGGCGTGGCCGCGTCCCGCTTGTCTTGCCGGGAAAGTTGCCACCGCCTGCGGTTGGCTATGCTTCTCCTTCCGCCGCGCAGACTATTCCGCGTAGAGCTTGATGATGTTCAGGACCACCTCGGAGGCCTTTTCGATGTTCTCGAGAGGGGCGAACTCCATCTTGCCGTGGAAATTCATGCCGCCGGCGAAGATGTTCGGGCATGGGAGGCCTTTGAATGAAAGATTCGCTCCGTCAGTGCCGCCTCGGATAGGCTGGATCTTCGGTTTGATGCCTGCCATTTCCATGGCCTTGACAGCCTTTTCAACAATGAAATAGTATGGCTCCACCTGCTCACGCATGTTGTAGTACTGGTCCTTGACCTCCAGAGTGGCAGTGCCTTCACCGTATTTGACATTGATGAAATTGACACATTGACCTATAAGCTCCTTCTTCTCCTCGAACTTCTTGCGGTCGTGGTCGCGGATGATATAGCCGAAATCGGCCTCCTCGACGGAACCCTTGAAACTGATGATGTGGAAGAAACCGTCATAGCCCTCCGTCAGCTCAGGACGCTGGCCGATAGGAAGCAAGTCATTGAATTCCATGCCGATAAGGATGGCGTTCTTCATCTTGTCCTTCGCGTAGCCCGGGTGGACATTGCGCCCCTGGATATGAATCTTGGCGGAAGCTGCATTGAAATTCTCGAACTCCAGCTCACCGATTTCGCCGCCGTCCATCGTGTAGGCGTAGTCTGCACCGAAGCGCTTCACGTCGAACTTCACGACACCGCGGCCGATTTCCTCATCCGGAGTGAAGCCGATCTTTATGTCACCATGCTTGAACTCGGGGTGCTCTACAATATATTGTACTGCGTCCATAATCTCTGCAACACCCGCCTTGTCGTCAGCTCCTAGCAACGTAGTGCCGTCAGTGGTGATGATGGTCTCACCCTTGTGGGCCAGCAGTTCAGGGAACTCGGACGGCTTCAGGAACAGTCCCGGCACACCCTTCAGCTCGATGTCACCGCCGTCATAGTCCTTGATAATCTGCGGTTTGACGTCTTTTCCGGAAGCATCAGGCGACGTATCCACGTGAGCGATGAAGCCTATTGCGGGAACTTTCTTGTCAATGTTTGACGGTATGGAGCCCATCACGTAGCCGTACTCGTCGAGCGTGGCCTCTACTCCCATGTCGTTCAGCTCCTTGCAGAGCAATTTCAATAAATCCAGTTCCTTGGCCGCACTTGGCTGTGACTCCGAATTTTCATCAGACTGAGTGTCGATAGCGACATATCTCAGGAATCTGTCCAATATCTTTTCCATAAATTATTGTAGTTGTTTTTTATCATTCACTTTCATTGCCACCCCTATCATGAAGACTATCAATGCGATATAAGGGATGATGGCGATAGCTTCACCGTACATTGCCTGCCAGTCGGTCAAGTAAACATTGACATTGGCAAACTTTAGGATTGCACTGACGACACCCATCAGAGCACCGCCGGCGATGAATCCGGAGGCGATGAGCGTGCCTTTTTCCTGTCTCTCGGCATTGACCTTGGCGTCCTTGCTGCGGGAGCCGACGAACCAGGAGATTCCGCCGCCGACGAGCAACGGTAGGTTCAGGTCGATAGGGATGAACATTCCGAGCGCGAACGGAAGAGCCGGTATCTTGCACATTGTCAGGATGATAGCGATGAGGGCGCCGATGCCGTAGAGGACCCATGGAGCGCCGCCGCCGTTCATAAGCGGCTGGATCACAGCTGCCATGGCATTGGCCTGAGGCGCGACGAGAGCATTGTCCCCGGTGAAACCGAAGGTCTTGTTCAGCACGAGCATCACGCCGCAGACGGTTGCAGCAGCGACGGCGACACCCGCGAACTTCCAGATTTCCTGCTTCTTAGGCGTCGTGCCGATCCAATATCCGATTTTCAGGTCGGTCACGAACGAGCCTGCGACGGACAGCGCGGTGCAGACGACTCCGCCGATGACCAGCGCCGCCGCCATACCGGCATTGCCCTTCAGGCCGACGGCCACGAGTATCAATGATGCGATTATCAATGTCATAAGGGTCATGCCGCTGACCGGATTCGAGCCCACGATAGCAATCGCGTTCGCAGCCACGGTCGTGAACAGGAATGAAATTATGCCGACAATGAGCACGCCGACCAGCGCCTGCCAGATGTTTTCCACGACTCCGCCCAATGCGAAGAATGCGAAAATCGCCAGGAGGGCTATGACAATGCCGAAGACAATGCTTTTCATCGGCATGTCTTCATCGGTGCGGTCGCAGGCTTCGACTTTGGCTCCCGGCTTTTTGGTGAACTCGCCGGCTGCAAGTCCGACTGCAGATTTTATGACGCCGAAAGATTTGATGATGCCTATGATGCCGGCTGTCGCAATGCCGCCGATACCGATGTGTCGCGCGTATTCCTTGAAAATCTGGTCTGCGGACATGTCTCCGATGGTCTGTGTGATGCCGGAGTTCATGAGGTCAATGACCTGTCCGCCCCAGATGAGGTTCATTAGCGGGATGATGACAAGCCAGACGAGGAAGCTGCCGCAGCAGATTATGAATGCGTATTTCAGTCCGACGATGTAGCCCAGTCCGAGGACTGCCGCTCCAGTGTTCAGCTTTAGCACTACCTTGGCCTTGTCGGCAATGTGCTGGCCCACGGATGTGACGGTGGTGGTGATGGTTTCGCTCCATGCGCCGAACGTGGCGATGATGAAATCGTAGAGTCCGCCGACCAGACCGCTGAGTATCAATGTCTTGGCATTGTTTCCTCCGCCTTCGCCGCTTACCAGTACCTGTGTGGTGGCCGTGGCTTCAGGGAAAGGATACTTGCCGTGCATCTCCTTGACGAAGTATTTTCTGAACGGAATCAGGAAGAGGATGCCCAGGATTCCGCCCAGGAGGGAGGAGAGGAACATCTGCATAAAGTTTACCTCTACACCTAATATATATATGGCAGGGAGAGTGAAGATGGCGCCGGCAACCACTGAGCCGGAGCATCCGCCGATGGACTGGATGATGACATTCTGTCCGAGGCCGCCGTTCTTGCCCAATGCGCTTGTGAGGCCTACGGCAATGATTGCGATCGGGATTGCCGCTTCGAATACCTGTCCGACCTTCAGTCCGAGATATGCTGCGGCTGCGGAAAAGACGATGACCATCACCAGTCCGACGCAAACGGAATAAGGTGTGACTTCAGGATAGTTTTTTTGTGGGCTCAGAAGCGGTTCGTATTTTTCGCCCGGTTTAAGTTCCCTCTGTGCGTTTTCCGGCAGAGTCGTTCTTTTTTCTTCCATATAATATATTAGTATAAGTTATCCGTATTTTCGCGTACGCGGTCCGTGTTTTTACAAAAATAGTAAAAAAGTCAATGCTTGTGCACAGTTTGCTTGTCAATGTTCAGGAATTTTGTTGTCGTCGGAATTGTCGGTAGGAGTTGTCGGTCGGAGGAGGAAAATTTGGGTGAAAAATGAGAAATTCCGATGGGTAAAATGATTTATTGTGAAATTTTTGAAAAAAAAGTCGAAAAAAGTTTGGAGGTAATAAAAAACTGCGTATCTTTGCAGTCCGTTTGAGAAACAACGATGCCTAAAGCATCAGAAACGGAACAAACGGGACGAGTTCATTGACAACATTGAGAGAGAATAAGAGGTAAAGATAGATAAAGAAAATCA
>OGRF01001561.1_pt1 | contig 14814 bp, 8 predicted proteins | sample 1553381 | NCBI WGS metagenome assembly OGRF01 (sample SAMEA2580060, study PRJEB22360) | human gut metagenome | biome: human gut; feature: human-associated habitat; material: faeces | place: Denmark | collected 2008/2010
CGCCAACAGCTGTCCAAGCCAATCCGGTTACGACACCCGCATAGTTATTTCCCTGATATTTATCACGGGTATATTCGACTGCACCCAAGTAATCATGCAAATCTTCGGGACGTATCTGTGCCGGAAGTTCTTCGCTGGACGCCAGCTTACGAGCCAACTTACGCATGATCTTGGCAATCTTTTTATCCAATTCGCGCACACCACTCTCGCGGGTGTAGGATTCGATGATCGCCTGCAACGTCTTTTTCGGGAACTTCACTTTTCCTTTCGACAAACCGTGAATCTCCAATTGCTTCGGAACTAAATGACGGGCAGCGATTTCTACCTTCTCCTCCATGATATAACCACTCACCTCGATCAACTCCATACGGTCCAACAACGGCTGGGAAATCGTGTTCAGATTATTGGCAGTTGCGATAAACATAACTTTGCTCAAATCATAATCTATATCCAGATAATTATCATGGAATGCATTGTTCTGCTCCGGATCCAACACCTCAAGCAACGCAGAAGCGGGATCGCCCTTGAAATCATTCGTTACCTTGTCGATCTCGTCAAGGATAAACACAGGGTTTGAGGTTCCAGCCTTCTGAAGGTTCTGAATGATACGTCCGGACATCGCACCAATGTAGGTACGACGATGGCCACGTATCTCCGCCTCATCATGCAAACCGCCCAACGAAACTCGGACATACTTACGGTGCAAAGCTTCTGCAACCGATTTTCCCAACGAAGTCTTACCAACTCCCGGAGGTCCATACAGACAGATAATGGGTGACTTCATATCACCTTTCAGTTTCAACACCGCCAAATGTTCAATGATGCGCTCTTTCACCTTCTCCAACCCGTAGTGATCGCGATCCAAGACTTTCTGTGCATGGGCAAGATTGAAATTATCCTTGCTGTATTCGTTCCATGGCAGATTGACAATCGCCTGCACATATTGCGTCTGGATAGAGAAATCCGGAGATTGCGGATGCAGGCGCTCCAACTTGCGCACCTCCTTCTCAAACGTTTCAGCTACAGCCGGCGACCATTTTTTCTTGGCAGCTTTCTCTCGCAATTCCCTTATTTCCAAATCATTGATATTTCCTCCTAGCTCTTCCTGAATTGTCTTGATCTGCTGCTGAAGAAAGTATTCCTTCTGTTGCTGGTTAATATCCTCGTGCGTCTTCATCTGGATGGACGTCTTCAGTTCCACCAACTGATACTCCCGGTTCAGGATGAACAAAAGACGGTACGCACGATCTTTCAAGTTACCAATCAACAACAAATCTTGTTTTTCAGACGATCCGTTGGGAACATTGCAACAAGAGAAATTGATTAGGTAGAGAATATTTTTATTATTCTTTATTGAAAATATCAAGTCGCGAGGCGGTTCAGAGGCAGCTCCGAGCATCTTGATCGTCAAATCCTTGATAGTCGAAACAAGCGCCTCGAACTCACGGTCGGACTTGTCCGGCATGACGTCTTCGAGCAATTTGATCTTTCCGATCAGGTAAGGATCATAAGCAGAAAGCTCTTCCAATTGGAAACGCTTCTTACCTTGCAGGATCACGGTTGTTGTTCCGTCGGGCATTTCGAGCACGCGGACAATATCGGCCACAACTCCCGTCGCATACAAATCTTCTATCTTCGGATCTTCCGTATTCATATCCTTCTGGCAAACCACTCCGATCAGACTTTTCTTGTGGGCGGCCTCCTTGATCAGGCGCATAGATTTAGGGCGGCCTATCATCACCGGCATAGCTACACCCGGAAACAGTACCATATTCCGAAGCGGAAGAATGGGCAATTCCTCTCCCACTTTCTCCATTCCTTCAGTAAAATCTTCATCAACATCGCAATCTGTGAGGATAGGCATTACGATACCAATATTATCATCCAAGTCGTTATACGACTCCTCGGCAAACATCGTTACTTTATCTTTCTTCATATATTCTTTGTCATAGTTGCGGAATATTCTTATATCGCCCGCAATTCTTCATTTATACAATAAACGTGCCAAAGTTACTATTTTTAACTCAATTCTGACTACTTTTGCACAAAACAATTGACAATGACAATGGACAATTATTCAGTCCACTCCAATTGTCAATTATCAATTATCAATTGCTATGTCAAATCCTTTTTTCCAATTCAAACAGTTTACCATCCGTCATGACAAATGTGCGATGAAAGTAGGAACCGACGGAGTTCTGCTTGGCGCATGGGCCGGAACGGAATCGTGCAGCCGCATATTGGACGTCGGGACAGGAACCGGACTGATCGCACTGATGCTGGCACAACGCAGCAAGGCGGTTGTCGACGCTATTGACATAGATGCCGATGCCTGTCTTCAAGCACAAGAAAATGCAGAATCTTCCCTTTTTGCAGGACGGATAAATGTCTTTCATTCCGACTTGGCCGATTTTGCACAAGCCAGCACGCATCTATATGGCCTGATTGTATCCAACCCTCCTTACTTCGTCGATTCATTGAAATGCCCGAACCTACAACGGAACACGGCCCGCCACACCGATACGCTGACATTAGAAGATTTGTTGCAGTACAGTCGCAAACTGCTTGCTCCACAAGGACGTATTGCCCTTATCCTGCCTTACGACCAGAAAGATCGTCTTACGGATTGTATTCAAACACAAAATCTATTTCTTTCGAAGGAAGTCTCCGTCATCCCCGTACCCGATGCACAACCGAAACGACTGTTGGCCGAACTGACATCAGAGCCACCCGCCTCTCCCGCCTTCTCCGATCGGCTGACCATCGAGATTGCAAGACATCGGTATACTGACGAATATATCAATCTAACCAAAGACTTTTATCTAAAGATGTAAGGGAGTTTCTTATCGAAAAAACGGGTTACTTCACCAAACAGATTCTGTACCTCCTCCGTAAAAGAAACAGTTTCCGGAGTCAATACGTTCAATGATTTGGGAAGAACGGAGATTTCGATCCGGCTGTCCGCCATGATCGGCTCTCCGTCCAGATGCATGACTCCTGGATTCTGACGGATGATAGTCACCTCTTTTCCTTTGAATGTCTTGATCTTGCTGTTACGGTCGATCTGTTTCGTAAACAACTGAATAGCCAACGGTGCAATGTCCAGCGGACCGAAAGGGGAAAGGATTGTAATATCCATTTTGCCATCCTGGATATTGGCATGAGGAGCGATAAACGCATTGTTACCATACTGCGAAGCATTCCCGCAAGCCACCAAAAACGCCTTTTCCTTAACCGTCTGGTTATCGATCAAAAGTTCATAAGGTTCGGGTTTGTAGCTCAGATATTCCTCCACCGTGTTTTTTATATAAGTAAGCGACCCGCGACGTTTCTCACCGGCAAACTTCTGGCTGACCGCCGCATCGAAACCGACTCCGCAGGTACAGAAAAAGATACGTCCGTTCGCCTTGCAACAGTCGATTGTCGAGACGTGCCCCTTTATGATCAGGTCGATCGCCCGGCGTACATCCATCGGAATATGCAATTCACGAGCCAGGCCGTTGCCGGAACCTTTCGGGATAATCCCCAGCACGGCATCAGAACGGAGCATGGCGCGGGCAATCTCGTTCACAGTCCCGTCTCCCCCGACGGCAATCACACAATTGGCTCCTTTATCGAGGGCTTGCCGCGTCAGTTCGCTGGCATGTCCGGGATATTCCGTAAAAGAAATTTCAACACAACAATTTTCGCCCGCAAAAGCGGTTTCAATCATTTTCGGAATCTTTCTTTTCGAACCGACACCCGAAATCGGATTTATAATGGCCTGTATATTGATTGTTTGTCCCTCCATTCTCACTGCTACTTACTTTGAGAGGACAAAAATAATGCTTTTGTAAAACTTTTAAAGCATTTCGGCTACTATAAGTTATTTTTTTACTACTTTTGCGGCTGGATTTGCCGAAACATAGATATTATGTAGTAAGCAGACCTAGGTTCTTTTAGAATAACAACGTAGCGAGAAAATCATTCTCTGTTAATTATAATATGAAACTTTTACAAGAGAAACTATCAAAGTACGATGCACCTCAGCGGGCTATGGCCGCAGGAATTTATCCATACTTCAGAATGATTGAAAGTGATCAGGATACGGAAGTAATGATCAGCGGTAAAAAAGTCCTGATGTTTGGTTCTAACGCCTATTTGGGCCTGACAAACCATCCGAAAGTAAAAGAGGCGGCTATTGATGCCATTAAGAAATATGGTACAGGTTGTGCCGGTTCGCGTTTCCTGAACGGGACGTTGGATTTGCACATTCAGTTGGAAAAACGTCTGGCCGAATTTGTCGGAAAAGAAGATGCCATTGTTTATTCTACGGGATTTCAGGTAAACTTGGGTGTTGTATCCTGCCTGACAGGACGTGAAGACTATATCATTTGGGACGAGCTAGACCATGCATCCATCATCGAAGGACACCGTCTTTCCTTCTCTACCAAACTGAAATATAAGCATAATGATATGGAGTCCTTAGAAAAGCAACTCCAGAAATGCGAACCCGACAAGGTAAAGCTGATCGTTATCGACGGTGTATTCAGTATGGAAGGTGACATTGCCAAATTACCGGAAATCGTTGCGTTAGCCAAAAAGTATAACGCAAGCATAATGGTAGACGAAGCCCACGGTTTGGGTGTTCTGGGCGATCACGGTCGTGGAACCTGTAATCATTTCGGAGTAACAGACGATGTAGACCTGATTATGGGTACATTCAGTAAGTCGCTTGCTTCCATCGGCGGTTTCATCGCTTCGGACAAAGAGACGATCAACTATCTCCGCCATAACTCCCGCTCTTATATATTCAGTGCAAGTAATACTCCAGCAGCTACAGCTGCGGCCGGCGCAGCACTCGATATTATGCTGAGCGAACCGGAACGCATCGAACACCTGTGGAAACTTACCCACTATGCCTTGGATGGATTTCGTAATATGGGGTGCGAAATCGGCCATACCTCAACACCGATCATTCCATTGTTTATCCGTAACAACGACCTGACATTCCTGATCGTAAAGGAATTGTTCGAAGCCGGTATTTTCGTAAATCCAGTCGTATCTCCGGCTGTTGCGCCTGAAGATACGCTGATCCGCTTCTCACTGATGGCGACTCACACAATTGAACAGCTCGACTACGCATTAGAAGCAATTCACAAAGTATTTAAAAGTCACGGTCTGGTCAAATAAATCAGCATGGACAAATTAATACCAAAAAGGGCAAAACGGAACATTCTGTTTTGCCCTTTCTCTTTATAATTCATTCTTCATTTGCTACGAACCAAATATTTTGACTATTTTTGCGTAATTGTACGCACTATAAATACACTATATATACCAGACAAATGGATTTTAAATTAAATACAGGAAGTTGCTGCATGGGTAAAAAAGGATGCAGCAAGATACAAAATAATAAACTGAACACCTACGACTGGCTTTGCGACGTGCCTGATGCGGCAAACGCTACCGATTACGTGGAAGTGCAGTTTAAAAATACACGCAAAGGGTATTACCTCAACAGTTCCAAGATACCTCTGGAAAAAGGAGATTTAGTCGCAGTGGAGGCCAGCCCCGGGCATGACATCGGGACTGTGACACTGACCGGCAAGCTCGTCCTTCTCCAGATGAAAAAGAGCAATGTCCGCACTGGCGAAGGCAATGAACCTAAAAAGGTGTATCGTAAAGCCAAACCGACCGATATCGAGAAATACGAAGAGGCGAAGGCCAAGGAACACGCCACAATGATCCGTTCGCGCCAGATCGCTGCCGATTTGGGACTGAATATGAAGATCGGGGATGTGGAATACCAGGGTGACGGCAATAAGGCGATCTTTTATTACATTGCCGACGAGCGTGTCGACTTCCGCCAGTTGATCAAAGTACTCGCCGAAGCATTCCGTGTCCGCATCGAAATGAAACAGATTGGTGCCCGTCAGGAAGCCGGACGCATCGGAGGTATCGGCCCCTGTGGGCGCGAGTTGTGCTGTTCAAGCTGGATGACGAGTTTCGTATCTGTAGCCACCGGAGCCGCCCGCTATCAGGATATATCCATGAATCCCCAGAAGTTGGCCGGCCAATGCGCCAAGCTGAAATGCTGCATCAACTATGAAGTGGACGCCTATGTGGAAGCGCAAAAACGCTTACCGTCCCGTGAAGTGGTGTTGGAAACAAAGGACAATACCTATTATCACTTTAAAACGGATATCTTCAAACGGGAAATCACCTACTCTACCGATAAATCGTTCGCGGCCAACCTGATTACAATCCCAGCCACCCGCGCCTTCGATGTGATCAACATGAACAAGAAAGGCATGAAGCCTGTCACGCTCGAAGCCGATACCAAGCCGCAACCGCCCAAACGCGATGCGCAGGATATCCTGGGGCAAGACAGTGTTACCCGTTTCGATGCTTCCCTGAAAAAGAAGAAAAAGAAACGCAACGGAAACGGCAACAAGGAAAACCTGCCGAAAGAAGCCGCTGCCAACACCGGCAACGAAGGGAACAGCAAACCTTCCAACGGAGAAAAAGCGAACGGCAACACCGGCAACGAAAATAAAAACGGCAAAGGAAACGGGAACAGAAACGGAAACCGCAACCGTAACAGCGGAAACCGGGAGAACAACCGCGAACGGGAGAACCGCGAAAACAACCGTAACAGACCGCGTCCGAACCGAGTAAATAACGATAAGCAACCGAATAATGACAAACCTCAGCAACCGATCAAACAGGCCAGACCTGATAAAACGGAGAATAGGCCAGAGACAAAGCCTGAGGCTTAAAAAGTTCATTGCCGCCTGTGTAACATGCTTCTTATGCTTCTCTTGCGAGAATGAAGCTGTATACGATCAGTATCAAGCTATCCAGAACACCTCGTGGGAGAAGAATAAGGAGTACTATTTCACTTTCTTGATTGAGGATATATCGGTTCCGTACGACCTAACCTTGGAAGTACGGAACAATAATATGTATCCGTATCAGAACCTATGGGTATTTTGCAGCGAGGAACTTCCGATAGGTCCTTTAAAAAGGGATACGATCGAATGTATGTTAGCTGATGAGTTTGGGAAATGGTATGGGGACGGGATCTCCCTGTTTCAATCCAGTTTCCCGATACGGTCTGCTTACTATTTCCCCGTTAAAGGGCAATATACCTTTAGCTTCCGGCAGGGGATGCGTAACGACCAACTTCCGGGCATTCAGGAAATCGGCTTACGGGTCTTACCTTCTTCCACTAACGCTCCTTCCGAGAAGCGTCCAAACGAAGAAAAATAAACAATAAGATCGTAAATCCCCAAAGCGAGGAACCTCCATAGCTAAAGAAAGGCAAGGGAATGCCGATAACCGGAGTCAATCCCGTCACCATGCCGACATTAATCGCCAGATGGAAAAAGAATATGGAGGCTACGCTATAGCCATAGACTCGCCCGAAAGCATTATCTTGCCGCTCCGCCAATACAATCAGACGAAGAATAAAAAGTCCGAATACGATCAATACGGCAGAGGCTCCCAAAAAGCCTTGCTCCTCGCCTACCGTACAAAAGATAAAATCCGTATCCTGTTCCGGCACATACTTCAATTTGGTCTGCGTCCCATTCAAGAATCCTTTTCCGGATAATCCTCCGGAACCGATAGCGATCTTGGACTGATTCACATTATACCCCGCCCCGCTTGGATCATCCTCCAAGCCTAAAGAGACTTTAATACGAATTTGTTGGTGAGGTTCCAATATGTCATTAAACACATAATCCACAGAAAATAGGAAACAGATAGAACCTAAAGCGAACAGAGCGATTAACGCATAATGCCATACCCAGTTTCGAATGGATAAATAGAATAAATAGATTGACGCGGCTCCTACCAAGCCTATCGATATCCAAGCGAAGTTTACCGGGACAAACAAAGAAACGACATACCCGATCAAGAATATCGAAGCAATTCCCCCAAGCATGATCTTAACGCTTATATAATCCTTACGGACATTCCCAACTAATCCCATGGTTATTAATAAGACAAGGCAAGAGACGATTAATTCACCCAATGGGGTAATACCCACCATCACCTCTGAATATTTCATTCCCGTAACGAAAAAGACGACCGCACAAACTCCTATCAACAAAATATATCCAGTCATTCCTTCCCGGTATAACATCAGGAAGAATGCCAAGTAAACCAATGCCGACCCCGTCTCTTTCTGTAAAAGAATACAAACCATCGGCAAGAAGATCAAGAACAAAGTGATTGAGAAATTCTTGACCGTCGTTAGCTTAAAGCCATAGCCATTCATAAACTTCGCCACGGCCAAAGCGGTAGCGAACTTAGCCAACTCCGCTGGTTGCAAACGGATAGGTCCCAATACGAGCCAAGAATGCGATCCCTTGATATTAGGTGCTAAAAATATAGTGGCGATCAACAATACGATCACGCACGCATAGATCAGATAGGCGAATATATCGAAGAAGTCACTTTCCAGCATCAATATGACGAAAATAAGGGCGAGTGAGGTACCGATCCAAATCATCTGCATCCCCGGACGGCCCGACGGGTCGAACAAGCCAACGTTATCAAACTCGTAGCTCGCCCCACAAATACTAAACCAACCGGCGATTACCATAATCAAATACAACAAAATGGTAATCCAGTCTACCGACTTCCATATTTCCGTTTTCCTATAGCGCATTGTTCGGTAGTATTACGGCATTCATAATATATTCCTCCGTCGCCTTGTTAGCCTCGGATATTTCTCCTTTCAAATATTTCTCCAACATCAATTTACCGATAGGCACCGCATAGGTAGCACCGAATCCGGCGTTTTCCACAAACACGGCAATGGCGACCTTCGGCTTTTGATAAGGAGCGAATCCCATAAAAATAGAATGGTCCTTACCATGCGGATTCTCCGACGTTCCCGTCTTTCCACAAACCTCGATATCCGGTAAAGCCGCCCCACGACAGGTTCCACCATAAGCGGTTCCCGTAACAGCCCCTCGCATACCCTCGGCAATATAACTATAATAATGCGTATCCACCGATGTATAATGCCTCTTACTATATAATGTATCCAGCGGAGTGTCTTGAATCTCTTTTACGACATGCGGAGTAATATAATATCCCCGATTAGCGACAGTAGCCGCCAAATTACAGATTTGCAAAGGCGTAGCCAATATCTCACCCTGACCGATAGCGATCGAGATAACCGTACTGGAATTCCAACGTCCCCGGTACACCTTATCGTAGAACTTACTATTCGGAATGAACCCTCGCTTCTCTCCCGGAAGATCAATTCCCAACTTATAGCCATATCCCATTGAGACCATGTGATTCTTCCAAACCTCAAAAGCCTCCTGTACCGAGGGATATCGCTTCCGGCTGTCGATCATATCATGCAGTCCCCAAGGGAAAAAAGAGTTACAAGAGGTCGCCAACGCCCCGACCAGATTCAGAGGAGACGGATGCCCGTGGCAAGCCGGCTTACCACCCCGGAAGGTGTATCCATGCGCACAGGTATATTGAGTTTCCGGGGTAATCACACCTTCTTGCAAGAAGATCAAACCTTGGGTCGGTTTAAAAGTAGATCCGGGAGGATATTGCGCCATGAGCGGACGGTTGAACAGAGGTTTCAACGGGTCCTTCTGCAAAGCCACGTAGTTCTTTCCCCGCTGGCGCCCGATCAAGATACTCGGATCATACGTAGGGGCGGAAACCATACAAAGCACCTCCCCTGTCTCCGGCTCTATCATCACGATACCCCCTAATTTATTCTGCATTAACTTCTCCCCATAAGCCTGCAAGTCCATATCCAAGGATAATTTCAAGTTTTTGCCGGATTCCGGCTGGATATCGTGCAGGCCTTCCTCGTATCGCCCCTTGATACGTCCGTGAGCGTCACGCAACAGGATCTCGACACCCTTCACGCCCCGCAAATATTCCTCGTACGATTGTTCGATCCCGGTCCTGCCGGAGTAATCGCCTTGTGTATAATAAGAGTCACTCTCTATATCTTTCCGGTTTACCTCGCCGATATTTCCCAGCACAAGAGCGGCATTGGGATACTCGTATTGGCGGATCGTGCGATTCTGTATATAGAAGCCGGGAAATTTGTATAACTTCTCCTGCAACACGCCATATTCCTGCGCGGAAAGCTGGTTCATAAATACTTGAGGGACATAGGAAGAATAACCGGGATTTAACCGCCGGTTCTTAATATCCGCTATACGTTTGAGGAATTGCTCTTTCGTGATGCCCAGCACATCGCAGAAATCGAGGGTATCGAAAGGCTGTATCTCACGCATGATAAGCATCACGTCGTAAGCGGGCTGGTTATAGACCAATAATTTACCATTACGGTCGTACATCATGCCTCGGGAAGGATATAAGGTCTTTTTCAAGAAAGCGTTACTATCCGCCCAAGCTTTATAATCGTTGTCGACCACCTGAAGGATGAACAAACGGATAATAAAGATGATAACCAACAGGATCACCGCCCCACCTAAGACATAGCGCCTGTTCTCAAACTCATACTTGGTATTATTCTCCACTTTTCTGAGACTCTATATTGAATGCTTCTACCGTACAAATCAATAAGGTTGTCATCACCACGCTCGAGAGGATACGGACAACCAGAAACAACGGGTCAAATAAAGTCAACGACTCAATCGCGAAAAGAGTCGTATGTTGTATCAACACAAACGATAACACATATCGGAAAAAGCCTCCGAAACCAAAGGTCTTATAAGACGGGTAAATACCTTCCGGCAAATCTTTCCCCATGAATACACGGATTAACGGCTCCCTGCAAAATCCCGCCAATGTACAGGCGGCCGCATGCATACCCGGTGTGTTGCTGAATGTATCGATAACCACCCCGGCTATGAAAGAGAAGAAAACGACTTGCGTCCGTGAGCTACCGACCGGCATCTTAATAATGAAATAGAGATACAGAAACGGGGTAGCGATCCGCAAGAAATGAATGTTGTTCAAGATCAAGACCTGAATCAACACAAACACCACGAAATATATGAAACCACGCAGTAAATTATTAATCATTTCTTTTCGCCTCTTGTTCTACACCAATTTGCTCCGTCTGACGGAAATTCTTGATAATACGCACGTTGTTCAACGCTTGGAAATCCGTAGCCAACTCTACCTGTAATGAATAGAAATTATCATCGTGTTGTTTCTCGAAATCAGCGACCGTACCTACGATAATACCCGAGGGGAATACGGCTGAGTAACCGCTCGTCACGATCGTATCGCCTTTCTGGAACTCCACATGGCGCGGCAACTCATCGAGGTTGGCGTACAGCGTATTGCGTCCATTCCAGCTTAATGACCCGAAATAACTACTACCTAATACCTTACAACTCAACCGGAACTTAGGATTCAGCAACGGAATGATCACGGAGAAATGATCGGAAACCGTCGATACGATACCCACCACACCTCGTTCCGAGACAACTCCCATATCGGGCATGATCCCGTCCAGCTTCCCTTTATCCACGGTAATATAATTAGACAAATGCGTGACACTGTTGTTCACTACATCCGCCACGACAAACGAATAAGGAAATTGCTCCGTCGAATCCGGCGCAAATCCCTTAAAACTAACCGTATCCGCAATCAGCGCATCTAACTGATCTTGCAGATCCAGCATTTGCAATTCCAACTGTCCGTTACGCTCCAATAACTCCTTATTGATATCCCGAAGATTCAAATAAGAAGTGACAGATCCGGATATCGAGGCGATATATCCTGTCACGACATTCGCTGAGCTGAATATAATATTCCGTTGGTACGCGTTATTACGATAGACCAACATCAACGAAACAGCCTCAAGCAGAATGAACAAAAACCAATGCCTCTTCCCGATCAGGAATTCTAGTAACTTACGCATAGGAATTGAAAACTGAAAGTTGAGAATTGAAAATTGAAAAGAACCAGACCTATCGGCTTGCTAATTTTCAACTTTCAATTCTCAATTCTCAATTATTTACTCTTATCGGATTAAGAAATTAAACTTCTCAATATTCTTCAAAGCGACTCCCGTACCTTTCGCCACGGCATGCAACGGATCCTCGGCGATATGGAACTGGATATTCATCTTATCCCGCAAGCGCTTATCCAAACCGCGAAGCATAGCGCCACCGCCAGCCAAATAGATACCGTTTTTCACGATATCGGCATATAACTCGGGAGGGGTTTGCTCCAAGGCACTCAAGATAGCCGCCTCTATCTTCGAGATAGACTTATCCAAACAGTGGGCAATCTCCTGATAAGAGACGGGTACCTCCATCGGTAAGGCAGTCATCTGATTCGGGCCGTGAACCACGTAATCCTCCGGAGCGTCTTCCAATACCGTAAGCGCGGAACCCACGTTGATCTTGATACGCTCGGCCATACGCTCACTCACCTTCACGTTGTGTTGGCGACGCATATACTCCACGATATCAGCCGTTAAATCGTCACCCGCCATACGGATTGATTTATTCGACACGATACCACCTAAGGAGATGACAGCGATCTCGGTAGTACCACCGCCTATATCCACGATCATATTACCCTCGGGGGCCAAGACATCTATACCGACACCGATAGCGGCAGCCATCGGCTCAAAAACCATGTACACATCACGTCCACCGGCATGCTCGGCAGAGTCTCGCACGGCACGTATCTCTACCTCCGTACTACCTGAAGGGATACCGATCACCATACGTAAGGACGGAGCGAACCAGCGCTTCCTTCCGCTCGCCATCTTGATAAAGCCGCGAATCATTTGCTCGGCAGCGTAAAAATCCGCGATAACTCCCTCACGAAGCGGTCGTACGGTACGAATATTCGGGTGCGTCTTCTCGTACATCTCACGGGCCACCTTACCGACAGCCAGCACCTTGTCCGAGCGAGCATCCAAAGCAATCACCGAAGGTTCGTCTACCACCATCTTATCATTACACGTGATAATGGTATTAGCGGTACCCAAATCTATGGCAACTTCTTGTGTGAAAGAAAACAATCCCATTAGTCTTATTATTAATGTTTAAAATGACGAACACCTGTCTTCACCATAGCCAAACCATGTTGGTTACAGTACTCGACAGACAACTTATCATTGATAGAGCCTCCCGGCTGGATTACGGCCGTGATACCTGCTTGGTCTGCGATCTCAACGCAATCGGGGAACGGGAAGAAAGCGTCGGAAGCCATCACGGCGCCATTCAAGTCGAAGCCGAATGATTTAGCCTTCTCTATGGCTTGTCTCAAAGAGTCCACACGAGAGGTCTGCCCGATACCGCTGGCGCAAAGCTGCTTGTTCTTCACCAAGGTGATCGCGTTGGACTTGCTGTTCTTCACGATTTTGTTGGCGAACAACAGGTCCTCAACCTCCGAGGCTGTCGGCTGCTTATCCGTCATAGGCTCCAAATCAGCCTTACCTTGGATGCTCAAGTCCTTCTCCTGCATCAAGACACCATTCAATAAAGAACGGAACTGCATCGGGCAAGTCTTGCAATCCTTACGGATCAAGATGATACGGTTCTTCTTCTGTTGAAGTACCTCCAGCGCGTCAGCGTCGTAAGCCGGAGCGATAATCACCTCGAAGAAAATCTTGTTGATTTCCTCGGCCACTTCCTTGTTAATCGTAGTATTCGTGATCAAGATGCCACCGAAAGCGGAAACCGGGTCACCGGCCAAAGCCTCTTTCCAAGCCTCAACCACATTACCGCGGGAAGCGATACCGCAAGCGTTATTATGTTTTAAGATAGCGAACGTCAGCTCGTCGAACTCATCGATCAAGTTCACGGCAGCGTCGATATCCAATAAGTTGTTGTAAGAAATCTCTTTTCCATGGATTTGATCGAACATATCGTTAAACTTACCATAGAACTTAGCGGCTTGATGAGGATTCTCGCCATAACGCAAATGCATCGGACTATCTACCGTTGCACGGAAATGGGAACCTTCGCGGCCATCAAAATAATTGAAGATAGCGGAGTCGTAACCCGAGGAAACGGCGAACGCCTCTTTGGCGAACCATCTACGATCCTCGATGCTTGTCTCAGCGCCCTTCTCGTTCAAAAGATCCATCAACGGCTGGTATTGAGCCTTGGAAGCTACGATTACCACATCCTTGAAGTTCTTCGCGGCGGCACGTATCAAAGAGATACCGCCTATATCTATTTTCTCAATAATCGCTTGTTCCTCAGCGCCGGAAGCGACAGTCTCCTCGAAAGGATATAGGTCAACGATAACCAAGTCGATCTCCGGGATCTCATATTCGGCTAATTGTTTCTGGTCATTCTCGTTCTCGCGGCGAGCCAAGATACCACCGAACACCTTCGGATGAAGCGTCTTCACACGACCGCCCAAAATAGACGGATAAGAAGTCAAGTCCTCTACCGCATCACAAGGCAAACCCAATGACTCGATAAATGATTGAGTACCACCTGTTGATACAAAGCTCACACCCTCGCTATGCAATTTCTTTAGGATTTCGTCCAGCCCGTCTTTGTGAAACACAGAGACCAAGGCACGTTTCATTCGTTTCGTTGCAGCCATCTTTCTATTTTCGTTTACTTTAATGTTTTAGAGCACAAAAGTAGATATTTATTTCCAATCCAGCCTTATTATTCAGATAAAAACAAGGCAACCATACCAAATTTCATCCATAGCCAAAGAAACATGAATCCATCGCACATGATACGGGAGACGGGGCACGCCCCGTCTCTACAACATATGACATTGCCCTAAGATAATGAGATTTCCTTTGTTAATAATAGAAGATCGCCCAATTTGACATTCTGACATTTTGTATTCTAAATCTCCAGAGAATCGAATATTTCG
>OGRF01001564.1_pt1 | contig 14807 bp, 13 predicted proteins | sample 1553381 | NCBI WGS metagenome assembly OGRF01 (sample SAMEA2580060, study PRJEB22360) | human gut metagenome | biome: human gut; feature: human-associated habitat; material: faeces | place: Denmark | collected 2008/2010
CCGACTCCCGCACGCTTTACAGGATAGGTGCCAGCTTCTCTTCCGAAACCGGCACTATCGGTGACTGGAAATGTGTATGAGAATAAACTAATCAACCTGCTATAATGATGATACAACAAACCACCTTTACCCTCCGGCCGCGCACCCGCGGCTTTCATCTGGTGACGGACGAGGTGCTGAGCCACCTGCCGGCACTGCCTAAGACAGGACTGCTCAACCTATTCATCCAGCATACCAGTGCCGGACTGTCTATCAACGAGAACTGCGACCCGGACGTACGGAGCGACATGGAAAAAATTTTCAATAACCTGGTGCGTGAACGGGAATCCTGGTACGACCATACGCTGGAAGGCTGGGACGACATGCCCGCCCATGCCAAATCGACCCTGGTGGGAGCCAGCCTGTCTATCCCGGTGACCGACGGACGACTGAACCTGGGTACATGGCAGGGAATCTACCTCTGTGAGTTCCGTAACCACGGCGGAGGGCGGCGCATCGTGGCCACCCTCATCGGAGAATAACACGGAAGGAGGAGTCCCTCGTCAGAAAGCGGGCTGCGGAGCGGAAAGGCTGAGACTGTCAGGGAAACATTTTCCGGCTTCTCCGGTCAGCACCACTCGCGACAGGTCGATTCCCTCGGCGGCTTCTTCCGAAATGACACCCTTGGCGGCCATTCTGCGGGCCACCAGACGGAAGTGTCCTTCCTGGTTCTCTTTCAACCGCCCGTTGTCATCAAACGAGCTGCGGAAATGCTTCGGCTTCGGGATGATGGAAGCCAGGTAGATGCATTCCTCCAGCGTCAGTTGCGACGGACGCTTCCCGAAATAAAATTCCGAGGCTTCCAGCAGGCCGTAGATTCTCGGTCCCCATTCCGCGATGTTGAGATACACCTCGAACATCCGTTCTTTCGAAGTCAGCCGGTTTTGCTCAATCAGCCATACAATCAAGGCTTCTTCCAGTTTCCGCGCGATGTTTTTCCGGCGGTTCAGAAATACATTCTTGACCAGCTGCATGGAAATCGTGCTTCCCCCGCGGGCAAAACGGCGGGCTTTCAGGTCGTAGGCCATGGCCTGACGGATGGCGTCGGGCAGGAAGCCCTGATGATAGAAGAAACCGCCGTCCTCACTTTGCAGCACGGCCATGCGCATCAGCTGGGGCACACTGTCGAGCGGAAGGAAGTGGTTCCACGACGGTCCTACCGGAAACGTGCGTACCGGCATTTCATCCTCGTAGGCGGTATATTCAAACTCTTCCGACATCTTGCTGAGATTGGTCGCTCCATAGCCCAGAATCCGGAAATGCTCCGGACGCAGGTCGGAATGGAACTGCAGGCTGTCGGGACAGGCCAAGTCGGCATCCAGTCCGAAATCGTAGGACAGGTTGCCTGCCACCCGGATGCCCTCCAGGTTCTCGAACAAGCCATGGGGCAAGGAGCCGAACAGCTCTTCAGCCGGGAAAGAAGGTTTGTGGATGGATGCTATCAGATGGCCGGGCGGCTCCAGGCGCAGGTAGGGATGAAACTGCAGACGGTTGAAACGCACCGTACTCACGCTGTCCAGTTCCAGGGCATGCGGCTCCACATTCAGGTGGAAATCCAGTTCCCCTTCGTCCAGGTTGATGCGCTCCGGCGACAACCGACGGTGGAACACGGCCAGTCCGTCCACTTCCGTTTTCCCGGACAAGACCAGTTTTCCGTTCTCCCTCTGCTGGGTGAGGCTCAGGTAGAGACGATTGAAAGACACCTCCGCTCCCAGTCTGCGGCGGATGTAAGGAACCATCAATTCCGGAGCCTGAATGCCTACCGACACCCGTCGCTCGTCGGCATTGATTTCGCCCTCGGTCTGCCAGTGCTGCGTGCGTGTGCCTTCCACGAAGGTGAGCCGGCTCTTGAAACGATGATGGTCAATATTGAATTCCGGCACGAACAGGCTGACCGAATCGCTGTCCTTCCGCTCCCGAATCCGGAGATGGGTAAGGCGTCCGTCGGAAGGCAGCAGACGGAACACCCCGTCGAGCACCAGTTGCACCCGCTTGTCGTATCCCGCATGCGAACGGTCCTGCGTGGCCTCCTCCCCTCCCGTCCGGCTACGGAACAGGAAATCGTAATTAGCCGTCTGGCTCTCCTTCACGAAACTGACCGTGAGGCCGTCCATGTACACGTCGCGCACCTCTACATTGCCCTTCAGCAGTTGCCAGAAGCCCAGGTCGAACGCCGCCGAACGAAGGGTCAGCAACGTATCTCGATCTTCCGGAACAACCGACAATCCCCCCAAAGAAAGTTGTCCGTTTCCCTCAAATTTCAGGTAATCGTAATGTACCTCCAGTCCGTAACGTTGTTCCACCCAGGCGATTTTCTCTTTCGCCACCCGGTTCAAGATGCGGTTGCGGAAAATCCATAATCCTCCCGCCAGCAGAAAGAGCAACAGCAGCAAGCCTGCTCCTGCCCACACAAGTTTTCGCTTCATATTTACTCTACCCTTTACCCCACAAAGGTATAACATTCAGGCGAAAAAACAAGCAACCGACCACACATCCTGTATCTCTTTTCCATGTCCGCATATTCTGTCACTCATCTCATCAAAATTCGACCACATAGTTATCAATTTTGAATAAACAGTAATCAAAAAGCATCAATCGGAAAGAGAACAGATACAACATGTTTGTTTTTGAAAACAAGAATGATTATTTTTGGAACAGTTAATCGGAATCAGTAAAGAACAGAAGGTAAACAGCGGACGTATTCTTTCTTGATGGAGGAACATTTTCCCTGCGACCGCCAGTTTTTCCACCGCGCCAAAGGGGAATAAGCGCATAAAAAAAGAGCACTATGAAAAAACTTTTTAAAGTAGCCTGCATTTTATTCTGTGCTGCTGCCATGTATGCCTGCAGCAGCGATGACGAAGTCACGAAAAGTGTCTTGCAGAATGAATTTATTGAAGTAACCAACAGCGAGTATGCCGGAGGCAGCCTTCCTGTAGGAGACAACAGTGAAATGATTCAGTCGGCCTATTTCGACAGATCGGCTCTTCCCGGAGGAACGGCCTACTTGACATTAAACTCGTACGAGGAACTATCCTATGTCAATGTCGGCGTACAAGGACAGGAAGGATACCTGAAGGTAAAGCTGGAGAATCCGGTAGTTGCCCAGGCCCAGACACGTGCCGACATCCATATTTACACCTACACCGTCATTATCCTGCTCAGCCAGAATCTGAGTAGCAGCTTTACACTGGTATTTACCACGATCAACACGGAAGGTGACATCTCATCCATGTTCACAAGCGAAACCGAGTTTGTGGAAGCCGGAACAGGCGACCTGCAGGTCAATCTTCACTTCAGCAATGAAAAAGATGTGGATTTGTACGTAGTGGAACCCAACGGCAACGTGATTTACTATGGACAAACCTTCCCATATTATTCCCTAGTCTACACAGACTACAACGAATGGTTAAGCAGCGGAGACTATGAGAACGTGCCCGATATTGAATGGGGAGAGATTGGTCTGGACATCGACTCCAACGCGGGCTGTAACATTGACGGATTGAACAGTGAAAACATTTTCTTCAACGAAGAGTGCATGCAGAAAGGAACTTATCAGGTATGGGTCAACATGTATGCCAACTGTGATCCTTCCACTGCAACCTCCTACACCGTCCGGGCTACCTACAAAGGTGTGTCAGTCACCCCGACTTCAGGAAGCAATCCGGCTTCCGGTATCTTCCCGGTCAATACACCCAGCAATTCCATCGGCGACCAACTGACCGGAGCTACCAAGGTTATGGAATTTACAATCAACGAAGGAATTGAAGCAAGCAGAAGCGCTATCAAACCCGCACATTCTCTGATAAAAGGCGAATTGAGCAGAATCGCCCGCTAATTTATGTTTGACCCGTTAAGGGTAATTACATCCATTCTAACACACGCGAAACATTCCGTAAATATCCGAAATGCCTGACTTCCTTTGCAGGTCCGACATTTCGGTATTACGGAATGTGTTTTTTCCTGTCTCCACAGAAAGGCCACAAGGAAAAGTTTAGACCACACTTTATGGATATTCCAAAAGAAATCGTATCTTTACACCATAATCTATTTTATTAACCAAAAAAATTTAAGAATTATGGCTAGCAGAAAATCATTGAAAAAAACAGTCAACTATATTACAGAATTGGCAATAGGTCTCTGTTTCATGGAATCGGCTCAGGCAAGCGCTGAAAAACGAGATGCTTATAGCCAGCTGTTTTTCCAGATTGTCAACCTGCGCAACGACATCATCAGCCGCATCAGTCACACCGAACCGGGCAGCGTGAAACTGTTCTACAAGAAACTGAGAACCGACTTCAATGCCGAAGTGGACAACGTGTTCAAGAAACTGGAAGAACTGGCCAAATAAGCACACATGAAACAAGCCATCTGCCGGTTTATCTACCACAAACTGCTGGGCTGGAAAGCGGAAGTGGATGTGCCCGACTTCAAGAAGTGCATCATCTGCGCAGCCCCGCATACCACCAACTGGGACCTGATTATCGGGAAACTGTTCATCACGGCCGTAGGCCGCCAGTCGGGTTTCCTGATGAAGAAGGAATGGTTCTTCTTCCCGCTGGGCATCCTGTTCCGGAAGATGGGAGGAATTCCTGTGCACCGCGACAAGCGTACGTCCATGGTGGACCAACTGGTAGAACGGATCAAAAAAAGCGATACGTTTCACCTGGCCATCACTCCGGAAGGTACACGCTCGGCCAACCCGGAATGGAAGAAGGGCTTCTATTACATTGCCCTGGGGGCTCAGATTCCCATCGTACTGATTGGTATAGACTATGAGAAGAAATGTATCAAGGCGGGAAAATACCTCATGCCGATGGGCGACATTGAAAAGGACATGAAGGAAATCAAGTCGTATTTCAAGGATTTCAAAGGGAAACATCCCGAGAAATTCACGGTGGGAAACATCGACTGAAACTGCCTCGAGAAAACGCTTAGGCATTCGAAACAAAACGCTTAGACGTTTGAAACAAAACGCTTAGACGTTTGAAACAAAACGCTTAGACGTTCGAGACAAAACGCTTAGGCGTTTGAAGAAATAGAAAGAGCTTCCTCATTTCCAACACGTTGAGGAAGCTCTTTCTCTATTTATTGTCAATGAGAATAAACCTGTCGGAATCAAGTTATAAGCCAAATTTATATCCCACGGAAAGCGTCAGCGTGTGATAGTTGGCGCCAATCACGTCGTTCTTGCCTTCTTTGCCCAAGGAGAGGTCATATTGCAGCTTGGCATACCAGTGGTGGGTTTCGATACCTATATTGGAGGATACACCCCAGTCGAAGCGGCGGGCCTCGTCGTAAAGGTAGAGGTTGTCATTTCCCCATGAGTCCTTCCCATACACAAAACCATCATAATACTGTTCATACATTCCCGGGAGGCTTCCCTCTAGATAGTAAGGATTGCTGTCAAATTTGTTTTTCAGGCAGAAGGCCACGTAGGGTCCCACGCCGAAAAACAGTTTGGTGTCTTTGTTCAGGTTCCATCTGAACTGGGCCATCACCGGTATCTGCAGGAAATGCCTTGTCTGCGACACGTTCTCTATCCAGGTGGAGTTTTCATTGCTGTAGGTTCCCCCGTTGGAAATGGAATACCCTCTGAAAGTGTAAAACAAGCCCGATTCAATGCCGAAATGGCGGGTCAGATTGAAGTCGGCAGCTACCCCGATTTTCGCAGAAGGTCTCCACTCCTGGCCCCATCCGTATCTCTGTACGGCAGAAATACCTGCTTCGGGAGCCAATGTCACATTTTGTGCGTACACTCCGCACACGCTTGCCATCAGCAGGCAAGCCAAAACTACTTTTTTCTTCATCACTCTCTAATTTAGAATTTAAAAGTTGCTTTCATATCCTCCTTTCTTTCGGAAAAGAAGAGAACGGCACAAATATATACAATCAATATTGTATTTACATGATGTAAGAGTGATGCTTTGTGGATTTTTGGTGTCTTTTGGAGAAGTTTACACTTAGACATTTACCCAAGACTAATAGCACAAATATAACATAAAGAACATTTCGTAATACTAAATCTCTTTGAACAGTGAAAAGCAGATTATGAATCAATAAGTTACATAATCAGAACCGTACTTTTCATTTTTCTGGGAAGAAAATATACATACAATTAAATACACAAATAAACTCACCGTAGAGGATTTTGTATCTCACACAGTTTCCCTACATTCAGAGGTTCTCACAGCTTCGATACTCCTATGAAGCATACTCCCTCTCCCTGATTTTTCAAATTTTCTCAAGTATTTGTAAAGGGATGCCTGTATATTCGGATATTTTTTCCAGTGGAACCGAATCCTTTTTCATGGCCACTGCAATCTTTATAGCGGAAGGCTGCACACAATCTTGGAACAACAAACTGGAAAGATGCTTTATGGCCTTCTGAAGTCTTTCCCGGTCCCGCTCCCGACTGAGATCCATACCACTGAACGCTGACACTCGGTGATGAAGTATCATATAATAGATTCCTCCCACAAGCAATGCTGACACAGCCACGATATCTGTATCTGAATCAGAAAATAAATCTGCGAATTTCTTGCACAAAGGAAGAGTGTGGAACTCTCTTAACTGAGCGGTACGGCGGCTCGTTTCATTATCCGTAGCAATTTCCCATCTCAACAGCTCCTGCATAATCTTGTTGTCCCACAGAGAATCGAAAAGATTGCATAAAATGTCTTCGTAATACGTTTGGTTATTCTCGCCCGAAACAGGAACTTTCACCACGTCGCTGAACCAGTAATCAAACGTCTTGACATATTCATCGATGAACGCATCCAAGTCCTTGTATCTCCTGTAAAACTGTACAGGCTCTATTTCTGCCTTCTGCATGATTCCTGTGGTAGTCAAGTGGCTGAATCCATCTTTTTGTATTAAAGCGGTAGCTGCCTCCAAAATCGATTTCTCCACGTCTTCCGCGCTCCTTCTTTTCCTTCGCTTTTCCATTTTATTTCAAGGCATTACTTTATGTACTTCTTCGAATATATTACTTTAACTTTCAAGTTGTAAAAATATTATTTTTATTACATCTTGGCAATTTTCATCCACTTAAAATAATATTTATAGTAGGAAATGCATCAGAATGACATTTTCCAATCCAGTCGGAAACAAAACGGAGGGGCCGTCTCCACGCAATCTGAGACGGCCCCTCTGTATGCTTTATCTCCTTTTAGAATCGGCACTTACAGCAATGAAGCGATATAAGCCTTCATTTCGGGAACTGCCTTACGGGCTTCCTGATACAGCTTGTACTGTGCCAGCGTGCGCACGTAATTATGCTCGGCATATTTCGTCTGGTAATAGGTATCCCCGTTGAGGTAGTCGGCCAGGAAACGCACGGCCTGCATGTAGGGGAACAGCATCACGGCATAGGGCAGCATCTCGATTTCCAGCGGAGTGAGGAAACTCTTGGCCGATTCGATGTATCCCTTGGCAAAAGACTGGAAGATGTCCATGTTGAAATGAATCTTGTTCAAGTCGGGTTCGTCTTCGGGTGCCGTATTGGCAGCCGAACGCAGGAAATCGCCGAAATCGGAGAACACAAAGCTCGGCATGGTAGTATCGAGGTCGATAACACACAACACGTGGCCGTCTTTGTCGAACAGCATGTTCGATACCTTCGTATCGCAGTGGCAGATGCGTTTCGGAAGCTTTCCTTCGCGATACAGACGTTCAGCCGCGCACATCTCGTCGGCATCCTTTTCGATATCGTCCACCAGCGACTGTACCTTTTCCAAACGGCCTGCAGCATTCTGAGCCACAGCCTCACGCAACTGTTTCATGCGGAACTCCATGTTGTGGAAATCGGGGATGGTCTCTCCCAACTTCTCCGGAAGGTCGGCCAGCATGGCTTCAAACTCACCGAACTTCACGCCTACCAGATAAGACGATTCGGGAGTCACCGCTTCTAGGCTCTGTGAATCAGGAATAAACACACACATACGCCAATAATGTTCCCCGTCGAAATAATACGTCTTTCCCCCGACAGCCGGTACGAAACGAAGCACCTTGCGGTCGATGTCCGTCTCATGCGCTTTCTCCAGTTTCTCGCGGATATGGCGAGTCACACAGTCAATATTGTGCTGAAGCAGTTCCACATCCTTGAACACCTGATGATTGATACACTGCAAGATGTAGTCGCATGCCTGCGGGTCTGCAGTCTTGACCTTATAAGTCTGGTTAATCAATCCAGCTGTCAAAGGAATAATTTCTTCAACCTTTCCAACCTCCGGAAATTGTGAAATAATTTCATTAAGTGACTTCATGGTTAATAAATAAGTTAGGTTTTCTATATTACTTAATTAGAATCTGCATTTAATCTTAATAACTTTCAAAATATTCTGATTTATATCCTCTGCAAATATAGGGAAGTTTTTACGGATAATCGTCATCCGATTGTAATATTTTCTGCAAAATCTTTGCGATTTCATGGAAAGTTTATAGATTTGTGCCCGTTAAAAACTAAACTCTATGAAAGCCACAATGAAAACACTTGCAGCCATGCTGGTCTGCTGCCTTATTTCTGCCACACAAATCCATGCAGAAAACATTCAACGCCCGGAAAGCGAGAACTATATAAAAGGTGTAGAAGCGCTCAATGAGGGAGACCCCGAAACGGCCTATACGTACTTGAACGCAGAAATCAACGAACATCCGGACAACGGGTATGCACATTGCTACATGGCACTGATTTGCAACTTCTGCAATGACACCAAACTGGCACTGCAGGCCCTGAATTCGAGCCTGGAACTGATTCCGGAAGCCGATAAAGAATACCGCTCATTTGCTCACTACTCCAGAGGCGTGCTGCTCACAAATCTGAAAATGTGGGATCGTGCCGAAGAAGACTTGAACGAAGCCATCCGCCTGAACCCGCAGGACGTGGAAAATTACAAGTCACGTGCCCAACTCTATTTGGAAACAACCCGCTACGAAGAGGCATTCAACGACCTGACACAGGCCCTCAAGCTCGATAGCAAGGCGGATGTGAACGACTTGATACTGCAACTGATGGCAGTAGCTCCTACCAACGACCTGATGGAACGAATCACAGCCACTTACCAGCAACTCGATCAAGTTTCAATTCATTAATAAATTAAAAAAAGAACTTTTGTGTTTATCTGCAAGCCGTCTCATCTTTCTGAGGCGGCTTTTTTCATTTGCAGATGAAAAAACTATTTACTATTTTCGCGAAAAATCAAGATTTACTAACATTTTATCAACAAAAGAAGAATGAATCAAACAAAAGGGCATCCAAAAGGACTTTATCTTCTCTTCGTAACGGAGATGTGGGAACGCTTCAGTTACTACGGCATGCGCGCACTGTTCATGCTCTACATGGTACAGGCGTTGCTTTTCGACAAGGAAACGGCTTCACAAGTATATGGCAGCTACACGGGACTGGTGTATCTTACCCCGCTCATCGGCGGCTACATTGCCGACCGCTACTGGGGCAACCGGCGGTCTATCGTGGTGGGGGCGCTGACCATGGCACTCGGACAGTTCCTGCTCTTCCTCAGTGCCTGCTATTTCCATGAGGTGGCGCTGGCCAAGTACCTGATGTTCTGCGGACTGGGCCTGCTGATTCTGGGCAACGGCTTCTTCAAGCCAAATATCTCGACCATGGTGGGACGGCTCTACGCACCCGACGACAACCGCAAGGACTCGGCCTTCACCATTTTTTATATGGGTGTGAACGTGGGTTCAACCATTGCCCCGCTGGTGTGCGGACTGGTGGGCAACACGGGGCATCCGGAAGACTTCAAATGGGGATTCCTCTCAGCCTGCATCGGCATGGTGCTGGGTGCGGGGGTGTTCCAGCTCTTCAAGAACAAATACATCTGCGACCCTGACGGAAATCCGGTGGGTACGGCACCCCAGAAAACTGTCGCCGCCACTCCTGCCGACGGGGATGCACCGAAAAAGACAGGTACCGGACGTACGGCCCTGATGATTGGCAGCACGCTGCTGCTGACCCTGCTTTTCTCGGTCAACTGGGGTGCGGAGGGTGGTTCTCTCTTTGCCGGAGCCGACTGGATTGGCTCGCTGATTTATGCCACGGCCATCGTGATGCCTGTCATCATCATTACTGACCACTCGCTGAGCCGGAATGAGAAGGTGCGCATCGGGGTGATATACATCATCGCCTTCTTCGTCATCTTCTTTTGGGCGGCCTACGAGCAGGCAGGGGCTTCACTCACCTTCTTCGCCGACGAACAGACCGACCGCCACATCGGCAACTGGGAGATGCCGGCCGCCTATTTCCAGTCGTTCAACCCCATCATGATTGTCACGCTGGCCCCGATTTTCGCCGCTGTATGGTCGTTCCTGGGCAAGAGGGGCATCGAACCGAGTTCTCCGCGCAAGCAGGCCATCGGACTGGGATTGCTGGCCTTGGGCTATCTGTTCATCGCGTTTGGCGTGAAGGATGTGGAACCCGGCGTGAAGGTCAGCATGGTATGGCTCACCGGCCTCTACCTGATTCATACCATGGGCGAGCTTTGCCTGGCGCCTATCGGTCTGTCGCTGGTCTACAAGCTCTCACCGGCCCGCTTCTCTTCCCTGCTGATGGGCGTGTGGTACCTCAGTACCTCGGCTGCCAACAAGTTTGCCGGACTGCTGAGCGGTTACTATCCCGAGCACGGAGTGAGCAAGAGTTTCATGGGCTACCCCATCGAGAACCTGTTCGACTTCTTCATGCTCTTTGTCTTCATGAGCGGGGCTGCAGCTGTGATTCTTTTCCTGCTCTCCGGCAAGCTCAAGAAAATGATGGAAGTATAAAGCGTGAACCTCCTTGTAAAACGAGACGATCAAGTGAAACAAACCGTCCTCTCTCCGGAAACGAGCTTATTCCCCCCTAAAAAGCCAGCCCATTCCGCCGATTGCCAGACATGACGGCCACACAACCAAATGAAAAAACGGCTTGGCGGAAATAAGCATCTGATTGGGCAAAGCATACAAGAAATCCTTCCGCTTTTCACCTTGGCACAAAGGTGAAAGACGGAAGGATTTTTTACTAGAATGAGAATCACCCGTAAGGCTTTTCTTTCACCCCAGCTTCTGTGAATTTCCCTTTTAGGAAAGCTGGCTTTGTCTGGCCTCATCAGTCATATCCTGCGGCCGACAAATCAGCCTTCAATATCTTACTGAACTTATTCGCCCCGACCGTTGAATTCAAATGATTGCCATCATAGAAATCATCGTCATCAAACCGGCTGTCGCCAAGATAATCCAGACAGTCCACATTGCTCCATCGGGCTGCGACGTCTGCCATGGCATCATGAACCAACGCCAACTGTGCTTTATCCGCCAATCTGTAATACGCAGGATGCACAGGAGGCACCACCAGATAAAGATGGATTCCCCGTTCCTGACACAGTCTGGCCATTTCATGCATCCGGCGGATATTGGCCCGATAAAGGTCGCCGTTTTTATCCTTATCTTTCCACGAACACTGATGTCTCACCAAACCCGGAATGTCTTCCCGCCAATATTTCCCTCTTCTCTCCGGCAAATAACTATGATCAAAGCCCAATGAATCGCAATGCATGGTCACTCCATGGGCCACATAATACTTCGACCATTTCCGTAAGGCATAGCCGCGCAACCGGATGAGTTCCGACGTCGGCAACAGACGACTGCCCTGGCCCATATCCATGTAAATCTGATGGTAAACCACATCCACTTCATCCACATCATCCACCCACAGCGCATAGGAAGCGATTCCCCAGATGACATTCTTCAGATTCGGCATCTTATCGATATACTGTTCCAGCATGCACTGGTTAAAGCGGAACCACTGGCCGGACAAGGCAAGATTATAGGTACTGTCGCCCAGGAAGGCAGGATTTATGCCATAATCCACCACAGAATTGCCCAAGATGCATGTCTTGATTCTATCTCCCTTCTGCTCCATCAGCTGCCGTTTATAGACGAAACTATTGGGAACCCGCCGTAACATATATTCTATTCCTCCGGTCAATAAAATCAGCGACAAAGAAAAGAGTCCTACGCAAATAAGAAATTTCTTCATTCTAGTTTCTGTTTAAAATTGGAAATAAATAAACTCTTCCTGCTTGCCGGCAAGCAAAAATGTAGCGATAAAAACAATATAATAAATCGCCCAGCGGACGGCCTTGTGCCGGAAAATTCCTTTCTCTTCCAGTTGCAGGCCAAACTGCTTTTCACGTTGCAGCCATTCTACGACCAGAAGGATGGCGATATAGATCAACGGGTCTTTTCCATGTGCGGGCATCGAGAAGTGGAATTTTGTGACCATACACACCAGATAATCCCATGCCTGATGAATGGTTTCCGCCCGAAACAGAATCCAGCCAACCACCACAAGCATAAAGGTAACCACCATCTGGACACATTCTTTTAGGGAAGGAAGCCAACGTCCTTTCGCCACGACATCGGTATATTTCCGGTTCTTCCCCAAGAGCAACAAAGGGAAGAAAAGCAGCGCATGGTAAGCTCCCCAGCATACGAAGGTCCAGTTGGCCCCGTGCCAGAATCCGCTGACCAGAAAAATGACGACCGTGTTACGCATGGTTTTCCACTTGCCGCACCGGCTTCCTCCGAGTGGGAAATAGATGTAATCGCGGAACCAGGTGGTCAGGGAAATATGCCAGCGACGCCAGAACTCGGCAATGTCTCTCGAGAAATAAGGATAATTGAAGTTACGCATCAGGCGGATGCCAAAAAGTTTGGCCGTACCTATCGCAATATCAGAATATCCGGAAAAGTCGCCGTAGATCTGGAAAGTAAAGAATATCGCCCCCAACAACAGCTGAGAGCCTTCCAGCACCTGATAGTCCGCAAATATCCCATTGACGGCCAGGGCACAATTATCGGCCACGACCATTTTCTTGAAAAGTCCCCACAGAATCTGACGCATACCTTCTACGGCATTTTCATACGAGAACCGCCGTACTTTCAAGAACTGAGGAAGAAGGTTGGTGGCACGCTCAATGGGCCCCGCCACCAGCTGCGGGAAGAAACTGATGAAAGCAAAGAAGGCCACGATATCATGGGTGGGCTTTATCTTGTGCTGATAGACATCTATCGTATAGCTCAATGCCTGAAATGTGTAGAAACTGACACCTACAGGAAGCAGGATGTCAAGGGTCACCCAGTCGACCTTCCACCCCAAGGCACGCAACAACAAGGCCAGGTTCTCCCCAAAGAAGTTACAATATTTAAAGAGGCAAAGAACGACCAGATTCAATATGATATTGCCAGCGCTAATCCATTTCTGTATGCTTCTCTTCCCTTCATGGCGTTCCAGCAAGATTCCGCTCAGGTAGCTGCAGAAGGTCGTCAGTGCAATGAGCAGGAGGAAACGCCAGTCCCACCAGCCATAAAAGACATAACTGGCCACTACGACAAACAGATTTTGCCAACGCAGGGGTTTGAACACAAACCAGTAGAGTAAAAAGACGACAGGAAGATATAGTAAAAACTCGACAGAATTGAACAGCATTTTTAATCGGATAAATTCATAATATATTACTACAAAGATAAAAAGCACGTAGTGAATATGCTTATAAACTAAGTGCTTTTTTAATATGAGACACTTACCAAATATCTACACGTTTAGTATTAGGGAATCCGTCGACACTATGTTCAATAGTACCCGTACATTCAATGCTCCATTTGCGATTAAAATCTTCAGCTTTTAACATAGATATCCAACATACTGGAAGTTCTATTTTACCTTGTGTTGAGAAACTCTTATCCCACAAGACTCCTCCCCCTTGTATTCCAGCTACAGTTATTCTGAAATTCTTAATATAAACATGTCTATTCTCTCCTGTAGCTTCACGCCAACCTTGATTCTTCTTATAATGAAATTTAATATCGAAAAATAATTGCTGTACAATATTACCAGAAGCTTCAATCATTATAGTTCTAAATTCATGTACATATCTATGTTGCCACCCGCTGTATAATTCAACCGGAATATATCTTGTACCCATCCATACAGTATTCCCCACATTACCAGCCCAATTTCCAGTGACAACAGTTCTAGATGAAATAGAATTGCTATTAGTTACAGGTATGTGCCCAATACTTATTTGAGCCATAATATACTTTTCCAAAAGCAGTTCTCCCTTTATTGATTCAGCTACAATTTTACCATTTTTATATTTTGCGATTGTATCTCCAATCTGCACCTCTAAATCATTATTAAATAACATTTGCCAAGCAATAGGAGTTTCCAATAAAGAAGAATCTTTGCATTCTTTAAAATAACTCAAAAAAGGCTTTTCAACATCAACAGAATCTATCCATTTTTTTTCTCAATTTCATTAAATTGACATAATGAAAAATAAGTGTCTAGCAATTGAGAGGTAGTTTTAAAAACAATTCTTTCATTTTTTGTTAAATTACTCGGATTTACTTCATTTGTTAATAATTCCTTTTCACAAGACACTATAAATAGTGAAACAAACAAACATACAATTAACTGCAATATTTTTCTCATTTGATTAAGTATTAGAAATGATTAAACAATAAATTATTTTTGCAAAAATATATCATACTTATTCATTTTTCATTTTTCTACATGTTGAAGTGATTTAAACTTATGTATATCAATTAAAATGTTGTCAAACAGCGTACAAATAGAATTATTCATTATATTATGGGTGACCAAACTCATTCATAATAAACAACCTATGTACGCTGTATTGGACAAAGATACGATCACTGCTGGGCACTTAGTCCCAGCTGATTTTCAATTGTTTATAATTTAGTTCTTT
>OGRF01001565.1_pt1 | contig 14786 bp, 10 predicted proteins | sample 1553381 | NCBI WGS metagenome assembly OGRF01 (sample SAMEA2580060, study PRJEB22360) | human gut metagenome | biome: human gut; feature: human-associated habitat; material: faeces | place: Denmark | collected 2008/2010
CGGGTCGCGGCGATTTTTTTGTCCGGCCGATAACAGGCAGTTCCCGCATATCCGAATCGCTTTTCTGCACTGCATACCCATGAAATGAAAGAACTGCGAGCCATTCTCCCTGCAATCTTATCGACGGTTCTCACGTCAGATCTGCTTTTCGGCTCCGACACGCCGATTTTCAGACTCCGGCAGGTAATTTGCCGGCATCGTTTTACGTTAGAACAACAAGACAAAACGCAAGAGCCATGAAACCCATCGTCACCTTCTTCGGGACGCAACCCTACGAACAGGAGTCGTTCGACGCACTGAACCGCGATTTCGGATTCGAATTCCGCTATTTCAAAGGCCATCTCAGCCGTCAGACGGTCGTCGCCACGCACGGCGCGCAGGCGGCGTGTATCTTCGTCAACGATACGGCCGACGCCGAAGTGATGCGCGAACTGGCACGCAACGGCGTGCGACTGCTGGCGCTGCGCTGTGCCGGTTACAACAACGTCGACCTGGAAGCCGCGCGGACCTTCAACATCCCCGTCGTGCGCGTACCCGCCTATTCGCCCCATGCCGTCGCGGAGTACACGGTGGCGATGATGCTCTCGCTCAACCGCAAGATCCCGCGCGCAAGCTGGCGCACGCGCGACGGCAACTTCTCGCTGCAAGGACTCATGGGATTCGATATGAACGGCAAGACCGTCGGGGTGATCGGCACGGGCAAGATCGCCCGCATCGTCATCCGTATCCTGCTCGGATTCGGCATGGAAGTTCTGGCCTACGACCCCTACCCCGACGGCGTTTTCGCCCGCGAGACAGGCATCGCCTACGTCTCGCTCGACGAGCTCTACCGCCGTTCGGACATCATCACGCTCCACTGCCCGCTCACCAACGAGACGAAGCACCTCGTCAACGAGACCTCGATCGCCCGCATGAAACGCGGCGTGATGATCGTCAACACCGGCCGCGGACAGCTTATCCAGACCGAAGCGCTGATCGAAGCGCTCAAAAGCAAGCAGGTCGGCGCGGCGGGGCTGGACGTCTACGAGGAGGAGGGCGACTACTTCTACGAAGACCGGTCGGACTCGATCATCGACGACGACACGCTGGCGCGGCTGCTGCTCTTCCCCAATGTGATCGTCACGTCGCACCAGGCCTTCTTCACGGCCGAGGCGATGCACAACATCACCGAGACTACGCTGCAAAATATCAAGGATTTTTTCGACGGCCGGCCGCTCGTGAACGCCGTCACGAAATAACGCCTTCGCAGGCAGCCTGCTCGCCGCATTTCTCGTCGAAGATGCGGCGAGCAAGCATTTATCGGGTGTCGGACAAGACTCTTAAAAAGTCGAAAAGCGCCGATTCCATTTCATTACTCGGTTTTATTGTCTATCTTTATCGTATAGACGTTTCATTAAAACTTATCAAATCCAACCGAACTATGAAAAAAGGAACCCGCCTTTGGGGGCTGTTCGCCCTCTTTCTGCTCGTGTTCTGCTCCTCCTGCAAGGACGACGAAACGAACGACGATCCCCTCTGCACGCTGAAAGTCCAAGCTCAGAGGAACGAAATCTCCGGCGACGGCGGCGACGTGGTCTTCGACGTCACGTCGAACGGTGCATGGAGCTATACGATCGACCAGCAGGAGCAGTGGCTCACCGAGAAGTCGAAAAGCGCCGAACGGCTGACGCTCACCGCAGCGGTCGGCAGCGACGCAGAGCGCAAGGCGACCGTCACCTTCACCTCCGAGGCCGACTCCAAACTCAAGGAAACGATCACGATCACCCAGCAACCCAGGGAAGACCTGCCGCAGCCGCTCGTGCCGGAGGCCGACCTGCTCGATGTCGTCTTCCGCAACGACGGGACGGCCGAAGACATCTCCCGTTCGGGAATACCCGTCGAGACCCTCTCCGGCATGGCCATGATGACCTATTACAATGACGCCTACCGGCGTTTCGTTTCCCATTTCCACCACACTCCGGGCACGACGGTCAACGAAGGCTTCTACAAGGCCGACTACGCTGCCGACCAACAGTTCATCAACGGGTTGGCGGACGGCCATTCTCTCGAAGTACTCTTCAAGACCGACGTAAAATCGGACGGCTCGGCCGAATGGAAGATGTTCAGCGCCATGTCGTCGGGCGGTACGGGATTCCTCATCTCGAAGGCCGACAAGGGAACGGAGCTGACCTTCCTTCCCAACGTGAGCACGACGGGCAAATCGAACTGGATTTGGACCAAGAGCGGCATCAACCCCGAAGCGGGACGCTACTACCACGTCGTCGGGGTATGGAACAAACAGGAAGAGAAAAGCTACATCTACGTCGACGGCGAGTTGAAGGGGACGATGCCCGCTCCGGGCAACTTCGTGCATCCCTCCAAGACCACGAGCTACTGGTTCGGCGTCGGCGTCGACGCCAGCCCCGCATCGGGACAGAACGCATGGAAAGGCGACGTAGCGATCGCACGCGTCTACGACGCACCGCTGACTGCCGAAAACGTCGAGGTGCTGTGGAATCTCGTAAAACGCCAACAGCGCCCCGATCCGATCGAGATCAGCGACCTGCTTTTCTTGTCCGGCTGCGAAGTAGGCGCCGGCTACCGCTACACGATCTACGGCAAGGGGTTCGCCGCGGGCGACAAGATCCGCTTCGAGCCGGTCGACAACGCGAAGGCCGAAGCCATGATCAGGTTGGGCATGTAGATGACCGTCTTGAAGAAGGTCTGGCCCTTCAACTTCAGGCGCAGATCTGTGAACCATGCTGCCAGCAACAGGGAAATGGCGATCTGCGGGATAAAGCCGATGATCCACAGGATCAGCGTGTTGCCAAAGTACTTGGGCAGATCGGTTGCGAACAGGGTAATGTAGTTTTTCAGGCCCACAAAGTTGGGGCCAATGATCTTCAGGCCGCTGCGGTAATATTCAAAAAAGCTGTAGTAAATGGTAGATGCCAGAGGGATCAGCTGGAATACCGCGAAGATGATGAAGAACGGCGCAATGAAGATGTAGCCCCATTTCGCGTAGCTGATCGACCCTTTCTTTTTCTTTTCTCCCATAAGGATCGCCTCCTGATAAATTTGCGGAAAGAACAGGGGCGGGCGGGAACAGCGTCCGGCCCGCCCTGCGTATTCACTTTTCCGTTTTAGGGTCGGCTGCTATTATGCGGGCCACACCACGTCGGTCAGCTCAGGATACTTCTCCTTGATAGCGGTCTCGAAGTTTGCCTTTGCGGTATCTTCGTCCACATTGCCGGTAAAGTAATCCTTGAACGCATTCTGGAAGCTCTCATTCATGCCCTGATCGTACGGACCGGCGTTGGACATATCGATCTTGGCTGCAGCCTCTGCAAACAGAGCGATGTGGTTCTGGCCGCCCAGGAAAGCGGAACTGTAATCGCTGTTTGCGATCTCGTTCATAGCCTTCTCGTTGTTGGTGTAGTCCTGCGTATCCATGGTGATCTGCTTCATGATGGCTTCATCACAGGTCAGCTTCTGCATAACATCCTTAATGGTCTCGATGTTGTCGCTGCCGGCTGCGCCGCAGATCCAGGTGCCGCCCCAGTAGTAGGGCTGAGGGCCTTCGCACACAGCGTAATCGCCGTAGATACCGTTGCCAACTTCTTCCTTGCCGCCCTCAGCGACAGGAGTCTCCAGCGAGTTGCCCAGCAGGGTGAAGTTGATGCCCCAAGTGGAGTAGAAGAAGCCGAACACCTTACCGGTGGGACCCTGATCGGCTGCCCACTGGCTGTCCCACAGGCTGGACTTGTTGTTATAGCCCTTATCGGTGTACTCCTTGGTCTGATCGACCCACTTCATAATGTTCTCATCAACGGTAACGGTAGTGCCGGTGACCCACGGAGCTGCCACGTTGTTGGAGAAGGTGCGGTATGCATCATCAAAGCCGGACAGCATCTTGTAGCCCTTGGCGGCTGCCTGTGCGGCTACATCATTGAACTTATCCCAGTCGGACAGGTAGGTCTGCACTTCGGCGGGATCATCGGTGCCCAGAACATCCTTGGCAATGCTGCGGCGGTATGCAAACAGACCGGGAGTTGCCTGCCAGGTGGTGCCGCGCTGGCTGCCGTCCACACTAACGATGTCCTTGGTGTACTGGTACTGGCCAGCCAGATCGTCATCGGTCAGGCCGATGTCTGCCTTGACATCCAGAACGTAATCGGAATCCACATACTTCAGAGCATAGTCAGCCTCGATCAGGAAGATGTCGATCTTGTCGTCATCAGCAGCGCTGTCCTGACTCAGCAGGGCTTCGTCCAGCTTGTTCTGATAGTTGTTGTTCTCGTTGGCATTGATGGTCCACTTCACAACGGTGCCATCCTTCAGGGTGGTGGTGGACTTGTCGGCTGCGATCTCGGAAACTTCCGGATAGTAGTCGTTGAAGCGGCTCTGGAACTCATCATTCCAGCACCAGATGTTCAGCACCTTGCCCTGTGCTGCGGGAGCAGCAGAGGAAGCCGGAGCAGAAGAAGCGGTGCTGGTGGAAGCGGAAGAACCACCACAGGCAGCCAGAGCTGCACCAATGGTCACGGCACCGGAAGCGAGCAGGAAATTACGTCGAGAGATCTTTTTCATAAGGGTAAACCTCCTTCATGGTTTTCCATTATTTACAAAAGTGTTCTTCATAAAAGGTTCCGTAGCAAGAGCCTTTAGAGACATATTAAAGAATGCTGACCGACCCGCCGTCCAGCAATTTGCCGGAAACGCGGATCTGTTCGGGCAGGGTCACTCTTGGATGCTCGATCAGCTCAATGAGCTTGTCGGCGGCGGTGCGGCCCAGCGCGGCGGTGTTCTGCTGGTAAGTCACCAGCTGAGGCTTGACCACCCGGGAAAGGTAGATGCCGTCGTAGCCCATCACCGAGATGTCCTCGGGGATCGAAAGGCCCGCTTCGCTGATGGCGTTGTAGCCGCCCAGCGCGGAGAAATCGTCCGGGAAGATGATGCAGGTGGGCGGCTGCGGAAGCTCCAGCAGCGCTTTGGTCTCGGCGGCACAGCGGTCGGCATCATGGTAGATGCCCTCCCGCACATAAGCTTCCGGGATCTTCAGGCCAAGCTCTTCGCAGGCTTGATAGAAACCTGCAACGCGGTTCTCGGTAACGGCGGTTTTTTCGCCGTGGATAAAGGCGATGCGGCGGTGGCCGCAGGCCCATGCCTGCCGCACCAGTGCCTTCAGGCCGAAAACGTTATCCGAGAGGATCGCCATGCGGTTATTGAACACATGATCGATCGTGACCACCGGCACCTCGCTGTTCACCAGCTCCACCACCTGCGGCTCGTAGAAGTTCACGCAGGCGATCACCACGCCGTCCACATTGCGATAGCGGCAGTGCTCAAGGTAGCTCATGCTTTTGCCGCTGATATTGTGGTTGATAAAGGTGATGTCGTAGCCGTGTTTCTCAGCTTCCACCTTGAAGCTGTCCAGCACGGCGGAAAAGTATTCGTGGGTCAGGCCGCTCTGCCGTTCATCCACGAACAGAACGCCCAGATTGTAAGTACGGTTTGTTTTCAAGGAACGGGCGGCGGCGTTTGGCAGGTAGCCCATACGGTGCGCTGCTGCGCGGATGCGCTCCCGTGTGGCAGGCGAGATATCCGGCTGGTCGTTCAGCGCCTTGCTGACCGTTGCCACCGATACGCCGCATTCCTTTGCCAGATCTTTCAGGGACGGCATCGCTCGTTTGCCTCCTTCCGAAGAACGTTTTACGGGGGATGTTCTCCGTCAAGTCCTTAATCGTTTTCGCAATTTCATGATAGCGTATTTTGTACGAAAAATCAAGCTCAAAAGAATAACTTTCATTGCTTTTGGCTCAATTTTGGCGTTTTGTTCGTTTCTGAAGAACCGAAATTGTGCATCTTGGATGGGTTTCGTTACATTTCGGTTAAAATCAAAAGATTTTCGTTGCAGTTTCGTTATGATTTTCGCCGCATATAATATTACCTATAAATTGTGTTTCAGCGTTTTCGCTTACAGGAAGCACAAAAAGCGTGCTTGAAATGAATTTTCTGAAAATCATGGAAACATGCGTATTTATGAAAGATACTTTCAGAATTTTTTTAGAAAATCCTCTTGCTTTTTTGGCCTGCTTGGGCTATGCTAGAAGCAAAGAGAATGCTTTGATTGTCTGCCTTAATCGTTTTCGCAAAAGCGATGCCGCCGGGGCTACCGGCAGCTGATAAGGAGGAAGCATTTATGAAATTCGGCCATTTTGATGACGCACGCAAAGAATATGTCATCACCACTCCGCAAACGCCCCTGCCCTGGATCAACTACCTTGGCAGCGAGGATTTCTTCAGTCTTGTTTCCAACACGGCGGGCGGCTACAGCTTTTACCGCGACGCTCGGATGCGCCGCCTGACCCGCTACCGCTATAACAGTTCCCCGCTGGATATGGACGGCCACCACATTTACATCAAGGATGGCGATACCGTCTGGAACCCCGGCTGGCAGCCCACCAAGACAGAGCTGGACAGCTACGCCTGCCGCCACGGTCTGGGCTATACCATTCTGGAGGGTGAGAAGAACGGTGTTTCCGCTGCGCAGGAGCTGTTCGTGCCCACCGGCGATGCCTGTGAGCTGGACCGCCTGACTTTGAAAAATAAGACGGATGCCGTAAAAGAGCTGGATGTGTTCAGCTATGTGGAGTTCTGCCTGTGGGATGCCATTGACGACAGCTCCAACTTCCAGCGCAACTTCTCCACCGGCGAGGTGGAGGTGGAGCCGGCCATCATCTACCATAAGACGGAATACCGTGAGCGCCGCAATCACTATGCGGTATTCTGGAGCAATACGCCCGTTACCAGCTTTGATACCACCCGCGATGCCTTCTGCGGTGTGTATGGCGGCCCTGCAGACCCGCAGGCCGTCCGCACCGGGCACTGCTCCGGCAGCATTGCCCACGGCTGGGCACCGGTGGGCGCGCTGCACATCCATGTCACCCTTGCACCGGGTGAGGAAAAGAAGATCCTCTTCGGTCTGGGCTACATCGAGAACCCACAGGAAGAAAAGTTCACGGCTCCCGGTGTTATCAACAAGGAGCGTGCCCATGCCATGATCGCACGCTATGCCACCGATGCACAGGTGGACGCGGCCCGCAAGGCGCTGGCCGACCACTGGGAAGCTCTGCTCTCCACCTACCATCTGGAATCCGGCGAGGAAAAGCTGGACCGTATGGTGAACATCTGGCACCAGTATCAGTGTATGGTCACCTTCAATATGAGCCGCTCGGCCAGCTACTTTGAAAGCGGGACCGGCCGCGGCATGGGCTTCCGCGACAGCTGTCAGGATCTGCTGGGCTTTGTACACATCATTCCGTCCCGCGCACGGGAGCGCATTCTGGATATCGCCGCCACCCAGTTTGAGGATGGCAGCGCCTACCACCAGTACCAGCCCCTGACCAAGAAAGGCAACCGCGATATCGGCACCGGCTTCAACGATGACCCGCTGTGGCTCATTGCCGGCACTGCCGCCTATCTGCGCGAGACCGGCGACTGGTCTATTCTGGACGAGCAGGTGCCCTTTGATAATGATGCCAGCAAGGCACAGAGCCTGATGGAGCATCTGCGCCGCAGCTTCAACTTTACCGTCACCCACCTTGGCCCCCACGGCCTGCCGCTCATTGGCCGCGCCGACTGGAACGACTGCCTGAACCTGAACTGTTTCTCGGAGCACCCGGGCGAGAGCTTCCAGATCACCGGTCCCAGCGAAGGCCCTGTGGCCGAAAGCGTGTTCATTGCGGGCATGTTCGTCAAGTACGGCCACGAGTACGCCGAACTGTGCGACCACCTGAACCTTGCCGATGAAGCCGCTGCGGCCCGCAAGGCCGTGGACGGCGTGGAACAGGCGGCCCTGACCTCTGGCTGGGACGGCGCATGGTTCCGACGTGCCTACGATGCTTTTGGCAAGCCTGTTGGCAGCAAGGAGTGCACCGAGGGCCAGATCTTCATTGAGCCGCAGGGCATGTGCGTTATGGCTGGCATTGGCAAGGAGACCGGTCAGGCCGCGCAGGCATTGAAGAGCGTAGAAGAACGGCTGGATACCAAGTACGGTGTGGTTCTGCACCAACCTGCATACACCAGTTATCAGCTCAATCTGGGCGAAATTTCCAGCTATCCTCCGGGATACAAGGAGAACGCCGGTATCTTCTGCCACAACAATCCGTGGATCAGCTGTGCCGAAGCCGTTCTGGGGCATGGCGACCGGGCCTTTGAGGTGTACCGCAAGACATGCCCGGCCTACATCGAGGATATTTCCGAGATCCACCGCACCGAACCCTATGTTTACAGCCAGATGGTGGCCGGTAAGGATGCCCCCACCTTTGGCGAAGCAAAGAACAGCTGGCTGACCGGCACTGCCGCATGGACCTTCTTCAATGTGAGCCAGTATATCCTTGGCATCCAGCCCACGCTGGACGGCCTGAAGGTAGACCCCTGTATCCCACACACGCTGGGCGGCTTCACCGTTACCCGCCGCTACCGGGGCGCAACCTATCACATTGCAGTGGATAATACCGCTGCAGTCCAGTACGGTGTGAAGAGCGTCACTGTGGATGGCAAGCCCATTGAGGGCAGCCTGCTGCCGCTGGCACCAGAAGGTGCTGTGGTAGAGGTGCAGGTGACCATGGGATAACCTTTACTGCATTTTCATAATTTCTCCTTTGTGCTGTCCTGAAAGAACAGCGGCCTCCGCATTACGATCCTGCTTGGCATCATAATGCGGGGGCTTTTTGTTTGGCAGTTTATTTTGCCGGGAATACTGTTTCTGTTGTATCTGTTTTTTCACAACCTCAGCTTACAACAAAAAATGAGATAGGTAACCCCTTTCGGGGAAGTCTATCTCATTTTTTTGTTGGAGCTATTTTGCAACAGCCCCCTACTGCCGCCAGAACACCCCATGCTTATTTCAAAAGCAATCATTTTTCTGATACTCCAGCATCAGCCCAAGAACGATTTTCAATCCTGTGGGCAAGCTGGCAATGTCCACCCACTCCTGCCGGGTATGCGCCGATCCGCCATCTATCGTACCAATGGTATTGGCCGGGATACCCAGCGACAGCGGGATGTTGCTGTCCGTGGAGTTGGGCGTTTCGTCAGGCTCACGGCCTGTGAAGGTGCGAACGATCTCTTTACTTTTTGCCGTGAATTGACCGAGTTTTTTCTGGTCAACAGGGCCGTTGCCGGGGCGGATGCCAAGCAGCTCCACCTCAAAATCGCCGCCTCTGCCATTCCAGTGCGCTACAGCACGACGGAATTTTTCTTCCATCTCTTCCAGACAATCCTGTGCGGTGGAACGGAACTCGTACAGCATGGAGGCCTGCTGTGCAATGGAGTTGACCGTTGTGCCGCCCTCGATACGCCCTACATTATAGGTGGTGCGGGAGCGTACCGGCGGTTGGATCTGGTACAGTTCATTCACGAGTCCACACAGCAGTTGAATGGCACTGGGGTCGCCAAAATTTGCATAGGAGTGACCACCGGGCGTTTTACAGGTGATCTTATACCGATAAGAACCCACGGCACTGCTGCAGCAAAGCGGCATATAGATATCAAAAGAATAGAACCCCTGAATACGGGTGCCATACTTGGCAAACAACGCCTTCGTACCGTCCAGATTGCCCAGACCTTCTTCGCAGGCATTCGCCACCACCAGCACACCATATTCCAGCGCGGTTTGTTTCTGGATCAGATATTTTGCAGCCATCAGCAAGTTGACGAGGTTGGCAGTATCATCGCCGATGCCCGGCGCAAATAGCTTGCCGCCCTCTTCCCGCAAGGGAAGATTTTCTACATCTGGGAACACAATATCCGTGTGGGCGGCAAAAACGACCAGTTACTCAGTGTCCGGCCCCAGTTTGCAGATCACATTTTTAGCGCTGTCGATGCGGACATTTTCTGCCCCTTGTGCCCGGAGCCAATCCCGGCAGAATGCTGCCCGAAAATCCTCCTTTCGGGTCGGCGCAGGCATCTTTCCCAGTGTGCGCAGCAGTTCCAGCTGTTCGGTGCGGCATTCTTCTGCATAAGCTTCCACCTGCGCTTTTGTCTGTTCGTTCATAAAAACTTTCCCTCCCTGAACACGCCGAAAACCGCAGACAGTTTCCTGCCTGCGGTTCCGGCCTTCATTTAGCCTTCTAAGTCTTCACCATTGGTGGCGATACACTTCTGATACCAGTAAAAACTGTCTTTTCTACTGCGAGCCAGTGTGCCGTGACCGGCATCGTCCTGATCCACATAGATCACGCCATACCGCTTGGACATTTCCATGCTGCCGCAGGAGACCAGATCGATAAAGCCCCACATGGTATAGCCAATCAACTCCACGCCGTCCTTGACAGCTTCCTTCATCTGCTCCACATGGGCTTTGATGTAGTCGATGCGGTAGGGATCATGGATGGAGCCATCAGCCTCTACCTTATCCACAGCGCCCAGACCATTCTCGGCAATAAATACGGGCAGCTGGTAGCGGTCGTATACCTGATTCAGGGTGACACGCAACCCCACCGGATCCTTCTGCCAGCCCCACTCGCTGGTTTCCAGATACGGATTCTTGTTGGCCATGATCAGGTTGCCGCTGGTCTTTTCCCAGCCCTGCTCCGTCGTAGACACCTGCGAGAAGTAGTAGGAAAATGCTACGAAATCGATGCTGTTGTTTTTCAGGATCTCAGCATCCCCGGGCTGCCAGTCGATGTGGATGCCCTGCTGTTCAAAATACCGTTCCATATAGGCAGGGTACTTGCCGCGGGTCATTACATCCAGATAGAACCAGTTGGAATACTGGTCGTCCAGGATCATCTGCATCACATCATCCGGTTTGCAGGTGGCAGGGTAGGTGGTGAATCGGGCGATCATGCCGCCGATCTTGCTGCCGGGCAGGATCTCGTGCCCCTGCTGAATGGTCAGTGCATTGGCAATGAACTGATGGTGCAGGCACTGGAAGATTGCGTTCTGATAGTCCTCTTCCTGATCTTCGATCAGGCATACACCGTTGTAGGGGTTGAACTTGCCGGCATTGAACTCATTGAAGGGCAGCCAGTAATCCACCCGGTCACCCAAACGCTCGAACAGGGTGCGGGTGTAGCGCACATAGCACTCCACCGTCTTGCGGCTCTTCCAGCCGCCGTACTCTGTTACCAGATGCAGCGGGATATTGTAGTGCAGAATGGTAGCGAATACTTTGATGCCATGGGCATGGCAGGCATCGAACAGATCCATGTAAAACTTCAGCCCTGCCTCGTTGGGCTGTGCATCATCGCCATTGGGGAAGATGCGTGCCCAGCAGATGGAGGTGCGCAGCACCTTGATGCCCAGTTCCGCAAACAGTTCCAGATCTTCCTGCCAGCGGTTATAAAAATCGATACCATGACGGAACGGATAATGCTCCAGATCCTCAAGGTCTGCAAGAGCGGCCTTGAATTTTTCGTCGTTCATGCGGCGGTTGGATTTTTGGGCGCGTTCTTCCTTCGTCCAATTGGGGTCGAAATACCGCAGATCCTGCGTATCCAGCCCTTTGCCATCTTGCAAAAACGCACCTTCTGCCTGAGAGGATGCCATAGCACCGCCCCAGAGAAAGTCTTTCGGAAAACCTGTTTTCATTATGATACGCTCCTCTCTTACTGTTCCTTCTTGTTCATCACAAAGGAGATCACAAAGCCGGATATCCATGCGATTGCCATAACGATCAGCAGCTTAAAGAAGTTGTTGCCGCCATCCACATAGGTGGCGATGCTGGTGATGCCGGGCATGGAGAACGCATAGGTCACAACACCCATCAGCATGGCGCTGGCACCGGCAATGGCACCGCCTGCCATGGCAGCATACAGAGGCTTCTTTTCCGGCAGTGCAATACCGTACAGGGCAGGCTCGGTAATGCCAAGGATGCAGACCAAGCCGGTAGAAATAGCGGCAGAACGCTGCTCACTGGGCTTCTGCTTGAGTGCCCATGCCAGAACAGCACCGGAAACAGCCAGATTGGAGTAGAAGAAGTTGGGCAGCATATAGTCATGACCCAGAACTTCCAGATTCTGCAGCTCTACAGCAGACCAGCCCTTGATGCCAAAGATAATGGTAAGCGGAATGATGCCGCAGAACAGCGCACCTGCAAACGGACCAGCGTGGGTGAACAGCCATGCAAAACCACTGGTCATGCCCTTGGCGATCCAGTTGCCCAGAGGAGCGGCAAAACCCAGAAACAGCGGTGCAGAGATCAGGAAAGACAGCGCACCGGAAAAGACGATGCGCAGATTTTTGGGCATATGCTTGTCGATGAGATGGAAAATGATGGAGAAGATCCACACCGACAGAATAACCGGGAAGATAGAACCCTTGTAGTTATAGGCAGGGATATTGATAGGGCCAAAGGCATAACCGGTGATGCCTTCTTTCGGCGAGAGGAAGGTGGAGTACATCAGGATACCGGCAGTCATGATGCCGAAGATCTCCTTGACCTTGAACCGCTTTGCTGCTGCGTAGCCAATGATGAACGGCATAAAGTAGAAGGGTGCATCGCCCACAGCGTTGAGCACGGTGATGATATCCGACTTGGACGATACCAGACCGATCGCAGTGAGCAGGGAGACAATACCCTTGATCATACCGCCTGCCACAATGGCATACAGACCGGGCGTCACACAGGATGCCAGTGTATTCAGACCCCGGGTGATGATGTTGGGCTTTTTCTCCGGCACATCATCTGTGGCAGGCTCTGCCTCCACAGCACCGCCGGCAGCCACACCGGACATTGCAAGAAACTCTTCGTACACTTCCGGCACGGTAGTGCCGATGACGCACTGGATCTGGCCGCTGGATTCTACGACCTTCAGAATGCCGCTGACTTTACTTAATTTATCCATGTCCACTGCGTCACGGTTGACCGGAACGATGCGCAGACGAGTGATGCAGTGAAATACGTTCTTGATATTTTTGCTTCCGCCGACAGCGTCCAGAATTTCTGTACAAAGCTGCGTATATTCAGATTTCGTTGTACTCATGAAAAGTCCTCCTTGTGCGGGGCACCGCAGTTTTATTCTGGCTGCTGTCGCTTGGATGTTCCCAATGCGTGCAGCCTGCATTCGTTCTTTCTCTTGCCGGCATCCTTATCATACCGGATTTCGACAAAGTTTTCAATTTCCACAAAAAAGGACTTAACTTACCAAACTTAATATGATATGCTTGCTTTGAGGTGATACCATGACCAATCAACAGCTGGAAACATTTCTATTTCAGTACACCGAATCGGAGCAGCGGCATCTCCGCGAACAGCCACCGCAGCTTTCGCCCCGCTATCGCAATATCCCCAAAGTGGTCTATAACGGGCGGGAGATGTACCAGTTCAATTTCGGAAGCCTTTTGAAAAATCGTTCGGTTTGTGTCAACAAGGAATCCCGTTTTACCGTTATTCCAGAGCATATCCACTCGGTGATTGAATTTTTGTATGTGTATTCCGGACACTGCACCCAGATAATCAACGGTCAGAGCATACAGATGGCGCAAGGCGATATCTGTATGCTGGATACTCATGTCCCCCACAGCATCGAGCCACTGGGCAAAAACGATATCGTCATTACGATTGAAATGAAAAAGGAATATCTGACACAGGGCTTTTTACAGCGTCTGGGCAACAACGGTATCATCAATGGTTTTTTGATCAACACCCTTTCTTCGGAGGCGGCTCACGACCAATATCTATTGTTCCACAACCGGGAGGAGACGCCGATCCATGCGGTCATTCAAAGCATTCTCTGCGAATCCTATGACCCACAAATTTGCGGCGACAAAATGATCGATGCCTATATGATCGTGCTGTTCTGCCAAATTCTTCGACAGTACCGCAGTCAGAGCTTTTCACCAAAGGCCAAAAGCCAGTGGAAGATCGTGGATATTCTGGATTATCTGGAAGCAAACTATCTAACCGTCACCTTGCAGAGCACCGCCGACCATTTTGGCTTCCATCCCAATTATCTCAGTGCTTTCATCAAAAAAGAAACCGGGCGCACCTTCAAAGAACTGGTTATCCTGCAAAAAATGTGCCAGGCCTGCTTTTATCTGACGAATACAGATTTCCCCATCTACGAAATCGCACAAAAGGTCGGCTATGACAATCTTGGTTTTTTCTACCGGAAGTTCACTGAGCTTTATCATATGACGCCACAGGAATTCCGGGAGAGGAAGGCTTACGCATAAGATTGGATAATCGTTCAATTTTCCGAAGAATACAAAAAATCCGAACACTTCTCCTATCGAGAAAAGGTTCGGATTTTCTATTTTAGCGGCAGCCTCCCGGTAGAGACATTCCTACAGGCTGGGAACCGCGGCGGAATCTGGCGGTCAGGGCCTTACGGGTTGTGTTTGCTGATTTTTCTACAACCCCTTGGCAGGGCTTTGAAAAATCAGAACGCGGCCCCAACAGCTCCTCCCTGTTTCAGCCGCTGGCTGCGGTCGTCGTCGTTGCTGTTCAAGTCCTCTTCCGCACCGAAAAAGAAAAACCAGTACACATTGTGTACTGGTTTTTCTTGGTGCAGGAATGCAATCCAAATCCGAACCATTTCCCTTTGAAGCAACTTCTGTCGCTTCTCCAAAGGTGACGGTCTGTGTACCTTCTTTATAATTGAAGGTTATCAAAACCTTATCATCATACAGGTAAATCGCATTGATGAAGGTATCCACCAGTGCCTGCCGCTGGTCTTTCAGGCTCATGTCCAGCTTGCGGAACCGCAGCAGCCAGAACCGGATGAACTCCTCCGTGACCTTGGGCTTTGCCAGCTTTTCTTCCGCAATGCGGGCTTCAAGCTCACGCTTGGTTTCTT
>OGRF01001578.1_pt1 | contig 14688 bp, 14 predicted proteins | sample 1553381 | NCBI WGS metagenome assembly OGRF01 (sample SAMEA2580060, study PRJEB22360) | human gut metagenome | biome: human gut; feature: human-associated habitat; material: faeces | place: Denmark | collected 2008/2010
CATGACGATCTGCATGGTGTAGGTGATGAATGCGATCATCTCGCCCACCTGCATGTTTCCGGCATCCATGGCCTTGCCGCCGAACCAGACGATGAGCAGGCTGGTTCCGTTCATGATCAGGGTCATAAAGGGCGTCATGGCCACCATGGCGCGATTGGTGAACAGCTGGGTGCCCATCAGCTCCCGGCTGGCGGAATCAAAACGCTTTTCCTCAAAGGATTCGCGGCTGAATGCACGCACCGGCATCACGCCGGTCAGGATCTCGCGGCTGACGAGGTTCAGCTTGTCCACCAGGGTCTGCATGATCTTGAACTTGGGCATGGCGACGCTCATCAGAACCGTGATGAGCAGAAGCAGAGCGGCCACGTCCAGCACGATGATCCAGGCAAGGCCGGTGTTGCCCTGGGTGACGTGCATCACGCCGCCGATGCCCAGAATGGGAGCGTAGGCCACCATGCGCAGCAGGATGACACAGGTGAACTGCACCTGCTGGATATCGTTGGTAGTGCGGGTGATCAGGGAAGCGGTGGAGAAATTCTCGATCTCCGCGTTGGAAAAGTGGATGACCGAGGAGAAGGTCTCTCTGCGCAGCTCCCGGCCGATGGAAGCCGAAACGCGGGAGGCGATCAGGCCCACCAGAATGGCAACGACCACCATCAGCAGGGTCAGGGCCAGCATCTGGCCGCCCACACGGAAGAGGTAGGCCATCTGTACATCATGGGAAACGCCCTGTGCCTCATATTCCAGGCTGACCAGCAGGGTGGCCTGACTTGCCATGCTGGAAAGGGTGGTCTCGTCCACCTGTTCCATGGCGCTGGCCAGCTGCTGCTGGATCATTTCCCGGGAAAAACCGGGCATCTGGGCCAGGGCTGTGAACTGGGCACAAACGGCATCCAGATCTTCCGCCGTGGGAGCAGCGGTCATGGTCTCTGCTTCAGCCCCGGCAGTCTCGTCCTCGCTCTGATAGCTGGACAGCGGAGCCATGGCGGCAGCGTTTTGCCCGGCAGGGGCGTTGGCATTCTGCGCCGCCGCCATATACAGCACGATATCCGGTGTGGTGACGGCCTCCTCCAGAGCGGTGCGTTCGGCATCGGTCAGGTCACTGCGGAGCTTCAGAACACCGTCGTCCTGAAGATAATATCCGTAGGCATTCTGCAGTGCATCCGCATCCTCTTCGCTCATCAAAAGCGAGAGGGCATCCAGTGTGCTTTGGCGCACAGTCTCCGGCAGGGGACTTTCAATGCCGCCCTGCTGGATGCCGGTGTCCACGATCTTGCTCGTGTAATCCGGCAGGGAAAGGTCGCAGTAGGCCTGCACGAACAGCAGAGCCACCACGGCAAGGCAGGCAGCCCAGTGGCGGGCCAGCTGCTTGAAAATTTTACCCATTTTCGTTTTCTCCCTTCAATTTTGCTTGTTGCTCCGCATTTTCCGCTTCCACAGCCTCCAGCAGCACACCGGTCAGGGAAAACAGCTGCTCCCGCTGCTCTTCCGGGATGCGGCAGATGACCCGCTCAAAGTAACGGCTGATGGCAGTTTCGACCTGGCGGCTGGCATCCAACCCCTTTTCCGTGGGGCGCACCAGCGTTTTGCGGCGGTCATTGGGGTCTGTGATCCGCTCAATGAGTCCATCCTGCTCCAGCTGGCGCAGCGCGCGGGAAACAGCGGGCAGGGGCTGTTTGACAGCGGCAGCCAGATCGGAAACATAGATGGTGCCGTTCTGGCCATGCTCTTCAATGGTCATCAGCACGCCTTCCAGCATGATGAAATGGCACTTGGGGCAGCTTTCCAGTGCCATTTTGGCACCGCGTTTGCCTTCCGTGCTCAGCCGATGCAGATAATGGACCACGGCGAACAGTTCCGGTGCGCTCTTCTGCGGCATACGATCCCTCCCTATCACTTAACAGATATAAATACTTAACACATGATAACTATTTGCTGATGACAATAATATACCCGCCTGCATCGGAATGCAAGCGGATAAAAATGAACTTTTTGAAAACTCTGAAGATCCTGTGCATCAAGGAGAAAAAATCACTCGTGGAGCTGACGTTCGTCCACCAGACTCTCTCGTTTGCTGCTGATACGTCCCAGCCCGTAGGCCAAAAACGTGGCGCAAAGCAGGTTCAGCCATGCCAGCGATGCACCGCTGAAGGTGTTGGTAACGCCGATGAGAAGGTTTGCCAGACAGAGCAGCCTCACCATCTGTCCAATTTTGTTCAGGTGGGAGATACGAGAATCCACATCCGAAAACATATCAAAGGGACCTAGCTGGGCGCTGCGGCGGAAATATCCCCAACTGAAGCAATGCCCAACGCTCTGTGCTTCCAACTCTTCCATGAAACTTTCAAAATCCGGGGAACTGTCCAGCATGGCAAGCCGGATGATGTACTGGCCGGGTTCCGTCTTTTCAAAGGTGTAGGTGCAGAACCCGGCATTCTGCAGGGCCCAGCCCTCCTGCGCCATTTCGTTGAGCCAGCGTTCTTCTTTTTCAAATTCCCAGACCCAGAAATTCCGATGCAGCGTTTTTGTTTCACTCATACCTGTTCCTCCTGTAAAATGGCGCGGCCATTGGCAGCAAGCTCCTCCAGCCGGACCAGCTCCTGTTTGAGCACCTTCAGCCCGGCGGAGGTCAATTGGTATTCTTTTTTGCGGCTTCCGCTTTCCATGGGCAGGGGAGAGATCCACCCCTTTTCGCACAGGGCATTCAGGGCACCGTACAGGGTTCCGGCAGCCAGCCGTACCCTTCCGCCGGAGAGCTGCTGGGTTTCTTGCATGATGCCGTAGCCATGCTGCGGATGATAGAGGGAAAGCAGGATGTAGTAGGTGGTTTCCGTCAGTGCCGGATTTTCCATTATATCACCTCGCTTTGTATCACTATGCGATATATCATGGATGCATTATATCGCTTCTCGATATAACTGTCAAGAGGCTGAAAATAAAAAAGCTCTCCCGGAGGGGAGAGCAAAGACAAACAACCAGAGAAAACCGGTCAACGATCGTGGAACAGTCGGTTATCCACCCAGATGCAGACGCAGGCACCCAGCACAGAGATGACGAAGGAGCTGATGCTGCCGGTGGCATGGATGCCGATGAGGCCGAACAGGAACTCGCCCACAAAGCTGCCCAGAATACCCAGCACAATGTTGCGGCCGGTGGAGGTCTGGGTGCCCATAAAGCGGTTGGCGATGTGACCGGCCAGAGCGCCTACCAGCACGCCCACGAGCAGGGAAGCCAGCAGGCCGATCAGAGAGAACAGGCCCATCAGCACGCCCATCAGCACGCCCACCAGAGCGCAGATCAGGGCAAGGACGATCAGGATAGACAAAGTGATCATACAGAAGCCTCCTTGGTTTCTTTTGTAGGAATGGCGTTTTCTGCCGCGTACCGGCAGATGTCGTTCAGACAGCACTTTTCACATTCGGGTTTGCGGGCATTGCAGACAGCCCGGCCATGCATCACAAAGCGGTGGCACAGGTCACTGCCTTCCTCCGGCGGAATGATCTTCCACAGGGCCATCTCCACCTTCTGCGGCTCCTTGATGCCATCCACCAGCCCGATTTTATTGCACAGCCGGATGCAGTGGGTATCTGTGACGATGGCGGGCTTGCAGAACACATCACCCATGATCAGGTTGGCGCTCTTGCGGCCCACGCCGGGCAATGCCAGCAGCTCTTCAAAGGTGGTGGGCACTTTGCAGTTGTATTTATCCCGCAGCACCCGCATACAGGCCGAGATATCCCGGGCCTTGCTGCGGCCCAGCCCACAGGGCTTGACAATGGCTTCGATTTCCTCGGGCTCTGCCGCAGCCAATGCTGCTACATTGGGGTATTTTGCAAACAAGTCCTGTACCACAATGTTTACCCGGGCATCGGTGCACTGAGCCGCCAGCCGGACGCTGACCAGCAGCTGCCAGGCGTGGTCGTAATCCAGCGTGCAGGCTGCATCCGGATATTCTGTTTTCAGCCGGTCGATGACCTGGAGCGCCAGCTCCTTTTTGGCAGAGAGATCTTCTGCCGCAGCAGCTTTCTTCATCTGAACCCCTCGTTTCCCGTAAATGTACTATGATAATAGCATGTTTCGACTTTTTTGTAAATGGGGTTTGCAGCATCCATCTGAGAATGATTTTCATTATTGCTCTTGCTGTTCGTGTAAAAATGAGGTATACTATTTTTATATAAAGCCCATGCAGAACAGCAGGGCAGTACAGGAGGGAACGCCCGATGAATGAACCGCTGGCGCAGCGTATGCGCCCCAAAACGCTGGCCGAAGTCTGCGGCCAGCAGCATCTGCTGGCCCCGGGGCGGGTGTTCCGCCGCACCATCGAGAGCGGCCGCATCCCCAACATGATTTTTTACGGCCCGTCCGGCACGGGCAAGACCACCGTGGCCCGCATCATTGCCGAGAACAGCGGCATGACGCTGCACAAGCTCAACGGCACTTCCTGCGGCACGGGGGATATCAAGGCGGTGCTCAAGGATATCGGCACACTGGCCGGGGCGGGGGGCATCCTGCTGTACCTCGATGAGATCCAGTATCTGAACAAGAAACAGCAGCAAAGCCTGCTGGAGTGCATTGAGGACGGCACGGTGACCCTGATCGCCTCCACCACTGAGAACCCTTATTTTTACATCTATAATGCACTGCTTTCCCGCTGCACCGTGTTTGAATTCAAATCGCTGACGGCTGCGGATGTGGAGCAGGGGCTGCGGAACGCCCTGAAAAAGCTTTCCCATGCGATGCATCGGCCGCATACTGCCCATTCTGTTGCAAGGCCGATATCGCGTCGTTCACGCCGACTGCCGCGACGGGAGCGGCGGTGATGACGGCGACCGCGATCGCCGCGGCAAGCGGGCGTCGGGCACCGGATGGACGGTTCGCGGTGGCGTGGCGCATGCCGGACCTCTCAATCGCAATCGAAACAACTTTCCAAGGCATTTAATGTAGTGCCCGGCATGCCCGTCGGCAATGGACGTTCGCGCGGGGCGCGCGGAAAACGGACGGCTCAGGCGAAAACGTCGAGTACGCCCGGGTCTCCCCCGTTTTCGGCGATGCGCTTGTGGCGGCGCTTGGCCTCGGTCACCACGAATTCGCGGTACATTTCGGCGATTTCCGGATCCAGTCCGGCTTCGTCGGCAATGCGATGCAGACGCTCGATCTGGGCATGTTCACGCTGGTAATCGGCCGGCGCGAAGCCCGCACGCGCCTTGAGCACACCCACCTGCGACGTGTATTTGAACCGTTCCGCCAGCAGCGAGACGATGGCGGTGTCGACGTTGTCTATCGATTGGCGCAGCGAGGCGATTTTAGCCACCACATCGGCCACTTCGGGGTTGTTCTGCGCGGTGCGCGCGTCGATGATGGTTTCGGATTCGGTTTCTTCTTCTGGCCGAAGCCAGTCATGTTCGCTGTCGCTCATGGGTATAAGCCTACCGCGGCATCTGCCGAACAGCGGTCACTTCGCGAAGTAACGCTGCAGCACGATGGTGGTTTCGGTGCTGACCGACACCGTGCGATGGATGAGGTTCAACAGCTCTTCGAGCTTGCTGGGCGATTCGACGCGAACGGTGAGCATGAAGCTGGGCGAACCGGCGACGGAATCGCAGGACATGATGCCGTCGATGTTTTTGAGCTTGTCTGGAATCTCGGCTTCCTGGGAGTAATCGATGGGCGTGACCGCGATGTAGGCGTTCACCGCAAGGCCGCGGCGCTCGTCGTCGATAACCGCCTTGTAGCCGCGGATCACGCCGCGACGCTCAAGCTTCTGCACGCGCGACTGCACGGCGGACACGGACAGGCCTGTCGCCTCGGAAAGGTGGGACAGCGTGGCTCGGCCATCCTTTTCAAGCATGTCGAGGATTACGCCATCGGTCGCGTCGAGCTGGCTCGCAACCGTACGTGCGTCTACCGGACCATTGTCACTGTTGGCCATTCATACCCCTTTTCCAACAATCCACTGCACCGGCCGCAATCGACCGTCCCCACTGCAGTTCCATGTTCTTTTTCTTCCTTACCATACCCACTACCGCGCACATACCGTCGCGGAATCGCCGCAGTTTATCCGGACGGCGCAACGCTGTCATGAAATATCTTTGTTTTATTTAGCTCATACCCCCATATCGACCATATATATTTTTCCCATTTATCTTTTCTCGTCGTATTTTTACCTATTTTTTAATTGACAACGTTGTCCAAAAAGTGGCCAATTTCACGAAATTCGTCGAAACGTACGCATAGGAAAGGGGCTACACGGCGATTGCCATGCAGCCCCTCAAACCTTCAGATTCGCTTGCAGCCGACGACTTAGTTGCCGTTGGTGGCGTTGCCGCTCTGCTGGATGAGCGACGCCATGAAATCGCGGTTGGTCGCTGTCTTCTTCAGGCGTGGCACGAGCGTCTGGTAGGCCTGTTCCGGCTCGAGGCCGCCCAGCAGGCGACGCAGACGGTAGATGATCGGCAGTTCCTGCGGATCGGTGATGAGCTCCTCGCGGCGGGTGCCGGAGGCGTTCACGTCGATGGCCGGGAACAGGCGCTTGTCGGCGAGCTCACGGCTCAGGCGCAGTTCCATGTTGCCGGTGCCCTTGAATTCCTCGAAGATCACCTCGTCCATCTTGGAACCGGTTTCCACCAGCGCGGAGGAGATGATGGTCAGGGAGCCGCCGTTTTCGATGTTGCGGGCGGCGCCGAAGAACTTCTTCGGCGGGTAGAGGGCCTGCGCGTCCACACCACCGGACAGGATGCGGCCGGAGGCCGGCGCGGCGATGTTGTAGGCGCGGGCCAGACGGGTCATGGAGTCGAGCAGCACCACCACGTCCTGGCCGAGCTCCACGAGACGCTTGGCGCGTTCGATGGCCAGTTCGGCGACGGTGGTGTGGTCGGAGGCCGGACGGTCGAAGGTGGAGGAGATGACCTCGCCCTGCACCGTGCGTTCCATGTCGGTGACTTCCTCCGGACGTTCGTCCACGAGGACGACCATCAGGTGGACTTCCGGATTGTTGGTGGCGATCGCGTTGGCGATGTTCTGCAGGGTGATGGTCTTACCGGCCTTCGGCGGGGACACGATCAGGCCACGCTGGCCCTTGCCGATCGGCGCCACGATGTCGATGAGGCGGCCGGTGAGCTTGTTCGGCGTGGTCTCCTGCTTCAGGCGTTCCTGCGGATACAGCGGGGTGAGCTTGCTGAACTGCGGACGATGCTGCGCTTCCTCGACGCTCATGCCGTTGATGGAGTCGATGGACTGCAGCGGCACGAACTTCTGACGCTGGTTGCGACGTTCGCCTTCACGCGGGGCGCGGATGGAGCCGTGCACGGCGTCGCCCTTGCGCAGGCCGTACTTCTTGACCTGGCCCATGGAGACATACACGTCGTTCGGTCCCGGCAGGTAGCCGGACGTACGCACGAACGCGTAGGAGTCGAGCACGTCGACGATGCCGGCGACCGGCACGAGGTCTTCCTTCGGCTCGTCGCGATGCTGGTCGCGGTCGGTGCGATCCATACGATCGTTGCGCTGGTCGCGGTCGGCGTTGCGGTCCATGCGGTCGGCGCGATCGTTACGGTCGTTGCGATCATTGCGATCGCCCCTGCCGCGACGCTCGTCACGCTCGTCGTAATCGCGGTCACGGCCACGCATACGGCGGCCACGGCGATCGTTGCGTCCACGGCTGTGACGGTATTCGTTGTCTTCGGTCTCGTCGCGACGCTTATCATCGTCGGCGTCTTCCTGCGACGGCAGCGTGGCGAGGATGTCATCAAGGTCGCGCACGACGTCTTCGCTCTTCGGCCCGTCCGCCACGCGACGGCGGCGACGCGGCTCGAAATCGTCCCTACGGTCGTCATCACGACGGCGACGGCGGTCATCCTGCTTCGGAGCGGCATCGTCAAGGCCCAGTTCGGCGAGCAGGTCGGCGCCGGCTTCGGCGTCACGATGGCGACGACGCTTCGGCGCTTCATCGTTCGGCTTCAACGCGTCCACCGCTGCCACGGCATCCGCGACTTCGGAGGATTCCGCGGACTTGGCCTGCTTGGCACGGACGGGGCGTTCCTCCTGCTTGGCTTCATCGGCCTTCTTGTCCTTTGCCGATTTGACCTCAGCGTCTGCGGCGGGAGCGGACTTTGGCGCGCGCACGGTGACGCCGGCCGGAGCCTGGCCGCCGGAACGGGCGGCTTGAAGTGTTGCGATCAGTTCGGTCTTGCGCATGGTGGAGACACCACGAAGTCCCATCTGCTTGGCGAGCTCCTTGAGCTCGGGCAGTTTCATATCATCGAGATTAGGGCTTGTTGCCACTGGTAGTTGCCTTTCCTTGGCTTCCACAGGCATGCGCCCGCGACAGCTGTAAAAAAGAATTGCGGAAAATTTCCGTCGAATGAAAAGTCCGCCGCGAAACATCGCGGTTTTCGAACTGTCCTAACCATACAACGCAACCCAGACCAACGCAAAGCGGGCACGCGCGGTCCGCCCGTGCGGTTCGCGCGCCGCGCAATCGCAATAAAAATCGCAATGAAAAAGCCCATGCCAAAAAGCATGGGCTTGATCAAAGTTACGCTGCGAAAAATAAATAACGCGTGCGAAGACGCCCGTCTGAGGCCGAAGGCGTACAAAGGTACGTCGAGCGCCGGAGAAAGGGCGTATACGCACGCGTTATTTATTTTTCTACTTTTCTTCGTGGTAGGACTTGTCAGTGTTGACCGACCACACGTTGTCTTTCGACGTTTCGCCGCTCTTGATGTCCTTGACGGCTTCGATGGCGGTGGCCATGGAGTGGTCCATGTTGTTGTAACGGTGCTGTCCGTTACGGCCAACGCAGTACAGGTTGCCGAAGGAGTCGAGGTAGTCGACGAGTTCGGGCATGCGGTCGTAGGTGTCGAAGTAGGCCGGGTAAGCCTTCTTGACGCGTTCGCGGTGGGAGTCGAGCACGTCCTGCGGGCCGTTGATGACCTGCATGCGGGTGAGCTCCTGGATGGCGAACTTGGTGGCTTCCTCGTCGGTCATGTTCCAGAAGGAGTCGCCTTCCTCGCAGAAGTATTCGAGGCCGATCCACACGGTGTTGTCGACGTCCTTGACCAGGTACGGGCTCCAGTTGTTGAAGATCTGCAGACGGCCGACCTTGTAGCCCGGATCCTGCACGTAAATCCAGCAATCCGGCACGATCGGCGGGTTGCCGAGGGTCGGAATGTCGGTGGTGTTGGTCAGGCGCAGGTGCTTGACGAGCAGGCCGACGGTGACGAAATCGCGGTACGGCAGGCCGTTGGCGATTTCGGTCATATCCTTCGGAGCCGGCTGGTCGGAGGCGTCCACGGCGTTGACAAGGTCCTTGACCGGCATGGAGGAAATGAAGTCGTCCGCGGCCATTTCGGTGCGGTTGCCTTCGGAATCCTCGTACACGACGGATGCGATTTTGCCGTCCTTCTGGCGAATTTCCACCACATTGGCGTCGGTGATGACCTTCACGCCGGCGGCTTCGCAGTTGGATTCGACGGTTTCCCACAGCTGGCCCGGGCCAAGCTTCGGATACCAGAATTCCTCGATGAGGGAGGTTTCGACTTCGGAGTTGTCGCGCTTCTTCGGCAGGAGCTTCTGGAAGGCGTTCTTCAGCACGCCCATGATGCTCAGGCCCTTGACGCGCTGCGCACCCCAGTCGGCGGAGATTTCGGACGGGTGACGGCCCCACAGCTTCTCGGTGTAGCCCTCGAAGAACATGGAGTAGAGCTTACGGCCGAAACGGTTGATGTAGAAGTTCTCCAGGTTGGTTTCCGGCAGCTTGTGCACCATGGACTTCAGGTAGCTGAAGCCGGCGACCATGGTGAGCTTGAAGCCCATGGCCTTCAGGGTGTTGGCGCTCAGGGAAATCGGGTAGTCGAGGAAGTGGCGGTTCCAGTAGATGCGGGACACGCGGTGGCGCTTGAGCATCACCTTGTCTTCGATTTCCGGATCCGGGCCGCCCGGCTCCATATCATGCTCGCGGTGGAGCTTCTTGTCATCATAGCTGGGTGCGCCCTGCAGCGGCAGAACATCCTTCCACCAGTCCATGATGCGGTCGTCCTTCGAGAAGAAGCGGTGGCCGCCGATATCCATACGATTGCCGTCATGCTTGACGGTGCGGGAGATGCCGCCGAATTCGCGGGTGGCTTCCAGCACGGTCACGTCGTACTGTTCGGAGCCACCGTCCTTGACGAGCTCCCAAGCGGCAGTCAGGCCGGCAGGGCCGCCACCGATGATGACCACGGATTGCTTTTGCGTCACTTTGAAGTCTCCTTACAAACAAAATCGAAGATATTCTACCCGAAGGTAGGGAAACGCACAGCGCACCTGTGCGCATGCACACAAAATCACCGCCAAGTCCGACAGCAATCGCCCTGATAGAAGGAAAACCAGCCGTACGGCTTCCGCCGAAGACTGGTTTTCCGTAGGTCCGCTACATGCTGTCGGGAATGTCGATGTCGGTTTTCTGCACTTCCTCGACGTTCACGTCCTTGAACGTGACGATGCGCACGTTCTTGACGAAACGGCTGGAACGGTAGACGTCCCACACCCACGCGTCGGTCAGCCGCACGTCGAAGTAGACGTCCTGGCCGGCGGAACGCACGTTGAAATCGACCTTGTTGGCCAGATAGAAGCGGCGCTCGGTCTCCACAACGTAGGTGAACAGTTTGATGACGTCGCGGTATTCCTTGTATAGGGACAGCTCGGCGTCGGTTTCGTAGTTGTCGAGGTCCTCGGCGCTCATCGTCTGCCTTCCGTGTCGCGCTTGCGGCCACGTCCAAGCGTGCGCCACCAAGCATCCTTCGAGGTTTTGCGCTCATCCGAGCTGTACGGCCAGTTGTTGTCGGCATCGCCGGCCTTCTGGTCCGTCTTCGCCGTTCCGGATGCTTCGTTCGGCTGCGATTCCTGCGATGGCGCGGCAGACGTCTCGTCGGCGGAGGTCTGCGCCGTGTCTCCACTCTGGCCTGCCGCTGCGGCATCGTCCGCATCGCCCTTATGTACGGAGTTGAGTTGGATGGCGATCGAGTGTTCGCGGGCGCTCAACGCCTCCTTGACGCCCGGATTGTCTTCGATCACGTGCATGCCGAACGCGTCGAGCGAGCGGATCGGGTCGAATTCGTCGACGAGCGTGTCCATGACGATGAGGTCCTGGTAACGGTTCTCCGACGCGTTCCACAGGGCATCGCGCGAACGGCCGGACGGCACGAAGCCGAGCGACTGGTAGACGGATACGGAACGCGTGTTCTGTTCCGGCACGGCCACCCAAATGCGGTGCATGCCGAGGCCCGCCGGTTCCGGCGCGAAGCCGTACGTCATCACGCGGGGCATGATGTCTCGCGAGTAGCCGCGGCCGCGGTAGTCCTTGCCGAGCACCACTTGGATGCGGGCGGAACGTGCCCAGCCGTCGATGTCAATGAGGAAGATCATGCCGATCACGTTGTCGGAAGAGGCCGCGTCAAGCTCGCCGTCGCCGTCATGGTCGGCTTCGGTGACGATGGACCATGCGATGGTACGACGAGATTCCGGATCCCCCACGCCGGATTCGTTCGATTTTTCGCCATTGGACCATGCCACGGAACGACGCACCCACGCGTTCACAGCGCCACGTTCGGCCACGCGGTCCTTGCCGGTGATGCCGGATGCGCCGACGTACGCCTCAATGACCTCCATGCGTGCGATGTCGTCGATGGTGGCGGGGCGCAAGTGCACCATCTCGCCCTTGATGGGCGGAATGACGATGCGTTCCGGCAGCTCCCTCGCCCGCTGGTCCGTCGTCTGTTCCTTCGCTGTGGTTTCAGCGTACTCTGACATGATTATCGTTCCCTATGTTTCTCGGCGCGGTCCCTCGCCGCACCCATACCGACGGTATTGTACCCGACTGAACGCCAGCTGGGAGTTTTGTTAGGCAAAATCCCTGTGAAACCTCCCCAGCCGACGCGTGAATCGTATGAAAAGGCATGTAAAAGCAGATAAAAAGCAACAAAATGCAGAAAGGCGTGCGTTTTTACGATTCCTCTCATCGCAAAAACGCACGCCTTTCGATGCCATCAATCAGGCAACGTTCGGCAATCGCCGGAATGTCACTTGATCTTGCCCATCACGATCTTGGTAACGGCCTTCGCGTCGGCCTGGCCGCGGGTGGCGCGCATGACAGCGCCGATAATCGCGCCCATCGGCTTCATGTTGCCGCTCTTGAGCTTCTCGACGATGTCCGGGTTGGCCGCGAGTGCCTCGTCGACGGCCTTTTCGAGCGCGCCGTCGTCGGAAACGACCTGGAAGCCGTGCTTCTTGACGACCTCGTCCGGAGTGCCTTCGCCGGCGAGCACGCCTGCGACGGTCTGCTTGGCGAGCTTGTCGTTGAGCTTGCCGTCGGCGATGAGCTTCTCGACCTCGGCGACGTCGGCCGGGGTGATCGGCAGCTCTTCAAGGCTCACGCCCTTGTTGTTGGCTTCGCGGGACAGCTCGCCCAGCCACCACTTCTTGGCGCCTGCGGCGGAAGCGCCGGCCTTGACGGTGTCCTCGAGCAGGTCCAGAGCGTCGGCGTTGAGCACGTCGCGCATCTCCAGATCGTTGAAGCCCCACTCGCCCTTCAGGCGGTTGCGGCGCTCACGAGGCATTTCCGGCATCTGGGCCTTCATCTCCTCGATGTGCTCCTTGGTGATGTGCAGCATCACCAGATCCGGATCCGGGAAGTAGCGGTAGTCGTCGGCGTCGGACTTCACGCGGCCGCCGGCGGTGGTCTGCGAGGCCTCGTCCCAGTGACGGGTCTCCTGCAGAATCTCGCCGCCTTCGGAAAGGATGGCGGCCTGGCGGCGAATCTCGTACTGGATGGTCTTCTCGATGCCACGGAACGAGTTCACGTTCTTGGTTTCGGAACGGGTGCCGAACGGATCGGACGGGCTGTTGCGCAGCGACACGTTCACGTCGGCGCGCATGTTGCCCTGCTCCATGCGGGCATGGGAGATGTTCAGCGCACGCACGATGTCGCGGATGGCGCGCATGTAGGCGCCTGCGATTTCGGGGGCGCGGTCTCCTGCGCCTTCGATCGGCTTGGTCACGATTTCGATCAGCGGCACGCCGGCGCGGTTGTAGTCGACCAGCGAGTGGTCGGCGCCTTCGATACGGCCGTCAGCGCCACCGACGTGGGTGTTCTTGCCGGCGTCGTCTTCGATGTGGGCGCGCTCGATCGGCACACGGAAGATGGTGCCGTCCTCAAGCTCCACGTCGAGGTAGCCGTTGCCGTTGGTCGGCTTGTCATACTGCGAGATCTGGTAATCGCGCGGCATGTCCGGGTAGAAGTAGTTCTTACGGGCGAACTGGCTCCATTCGGCGATTTCGCAGTGCAGGGCGAGACCCAGCTTGATCGCGTAATCGACGGCGGTCTTGTTGACCACCGGCAGGGAGCCCGGCAGGCCGAGGCTCACCGGGGTGAGCTGGGTGTTCGGCTCGCCGCCGAAGTGGACTTCGGCCGGGCAGAACAGCTTCGTGGTGGTGGACAGCTCCACGTGGGTTTCCAGACCGATGACCGGGTCGAACTTCTTGACGGCATCGGCATACTTCATCAACTTTTCAGCCATTTTGTTTTCTTTCCTCCGATGCTTCCTACTTGTCCAGTCCGTCGAGCCACGGGGTCTTCAGGGACTGCCAGATCGGGCCGTTCCAGCTGTCTTCCAGCGCGGCTTCGAGGGCCGCGGCCGGCTTGTACATGACTTCGTCGCGGGGCGAGGAACTGGAAGCCGACCGGCAGGCCGTCGTCGCTCAGGCCGGCCGGGATGCTCATTGCCGGCACGCCGGCGAGGTTGGCCGGAATGGTGGTGATGTCGATGGCGTACATGGCCATCGGGTCCTCGGTCTTCTCGCCGAACTTGAAGGCGGTGACCGGGCTGGTCGGGCCGACGAGCACGTCGACCTTTTCGAAGGCCTTCTTGAAGTCGTCGATGATCAGGGTGCGGACTTTCTGCGCGGAGCCGTACCAGGCATCGTAGTAGCCGGCGGACAGGGCGTAGGTGCCGAGGATGATACGACGCTTGACTTCGTCGCCGAAGCCGGCCTCACGGGTGTAGGCCATCATGTTGGCGGCGGTCTGCGGAACGCCTGCCGGCGGCATGACGCGCAGGCCGTAGCGCATGCCATCGTAACGGGCCAGGTTGGAGCTGACCTCGGACGGCATGATGATGTAGTAGGCGCCGAGGGAGTACGGCAGGTGCGGCAGGGACACTTCGATGACCTCCGCGCCCATTTCCTCAAGCTTCTTGACGCCTTCGTTGAAGCGGGCCATGACGCCCGGCTGGAAGCCTTCGCCGCCGAGCTCCTTGATCAGCTTGTCGCCGGTCCGGACATGAAGATGGTAGGTGTTGGAAAGCTCCACCTGTGTCCCGATCCCGCGAAGGTCATCGGTGGACACAGCGCCCTTGATCGCGGCGACAGTTCCTACATTCATGAATACCGGCGTGTGGATCGTGCCGTGGACTGTCTCTACGTCAGCCCGTTTGGCACGTCCGTCTTTTGCCAGAATCTTATATTTCATATTTCTCTTGCCTTATCGTTATTTTCGAAACGACGTTCTTCCAGTTATTTTCCGGATTTCTTCGCTTCCTTTGCTGCCTTCTCAGCATCCTTCTTTGCCTGTTTTTCAGCTGCGTCCTTCTTCTGCTTCTTTGTGGTCATTACATACCACATAGCGCCTGTCAGGCATACGGAAGAGTAGGTACC
>OGRF01001595.1_pt1 | contig 14558 bp, 9 predicted proteins | sample 1553381 | NCBI WGS metagenome assembly OGRF01 (sample SAMEA2580060, study PRJEB22360) | human gut metagenome | biome: human gut; feature: human-associated habitat; material: faeces | place: Denmark | collected 2008/2010
CGAGCCACGAGCCACGAGCCACGAGCCACGAGCCACGAGCCACGAGCCACGAGCCCTTGCGGCCCGCCCTTCTTTGCTGGTATAATAAACTTGATAAATTATGCATTGAAGTTTATTTTTTACCCTGCAAAGGAGGGTTTTTTATGAATATTGCGCAATATACGAAAGCGGCATCGCTGGAAGAAGCGTGGAAACTCAAGCAAAAGCGGTCCGCTGTCGTCCTCGGCGGCTGCTGCTGGCTCCGCTTGTCGCCGCAGCGGCGCATTGCCCAGGCCATCGACTTGTCCGGGCTGGGGCTGGACCAGATCGAAGAAGAAGACGATGTCTTCCGCATCGGCGCTATGGTCACGTTAGGGCAGCTCGAAGGTCATGAAGGGCTGGCCGCTTTTACCCAGGGGACTATGAAAGAAGCCGTCCGCCATATCGTCGGGACCCAGTTCCGCAACATGGCGACTGTCGGCGGCAGTATCAGCGGCCGCTTCGGCTTTTCTGACATCTGGACGCTGTTCCTGGCCTTGGATGCCCGCGTCGAATTGTACAAAGGCGGCACAGTCAGCCTGACAGACTTCGGTCAGAACGGACCGGGTACGGATATCGTCACGCAGGTGGTCATCCCGAAAAAGGCCTGCCAGACGGCGTACGCTTCACTGCGTCTCAATGAAACGGATTTCCCGGTCATCGCCGTAGCCGTGTCGGCCGACGCAGAAAACGTGCGCTGTGCCATCGGCGCCCGTCCGGCCCGGGCCCAGGTTGTCAGCCTGCCCGTAAGCGATGTGCGCAGCCAGGGGATGGAAGGGGCCGCTGCGTCGATAGCCGGCTCTTTGAGTTATGAAAGCAATATGCGCGGTTCTGCCGATTATCGTCACGATATGGCGGTCGTCCTTTGCCGTCGCTTACTGACGAAAGTACTGGGAGGTGACCAGTGATGACCATTACGTATTGGCTGAACGGCCAGAAGGCGACGGCTGACGTCGCGCCGGGCCTGATGCTCTATGATTTTCTTCGCAGCCAGGGCTGTTACAGCGTCAAATGCGGCTGTGAAACGACGAACTGCGGCCTCTGTACGGTCTGGGTCGATGATGTACCCGTCCTGTCCTGTGCCATGCTGGCCGTCCGCATCGACGGCTGTCATGTGACGACCCTGGAAGGCTTGCAGGACGAAGCCAAAGAATTTGCCCTCTATATGGGCCGTGAAGGCGCCGACCAGTGCGGTTTCTGCAATCCCGGTTTCGTCATGAATGTCCTGGCCATGGTCCGCAAGCTCGATGCGCCTACCGAAGACGACATCAAGGAATTTTTGTCGGGCAATCTCTGCCGCTGCACGGGCTACGTGAGCCATATGCGGGCCATCAAGGCCTATTTCAAAGCCAAAGGGAAGGAGGTCCGGGCATAATGGAATACAAAGTTATCAACCATACTGTTGCCAAGAAGGATTCCCAAGCCCTGGTCACAGGCCAGCCGGTCTATACGGATGATCTGCGGCCCAAGGACTGCCTCATCGTCAAGGCCCTGCGCAGTCCTCATGCCAGAGCCATCGTCAAGAACGTGAACAAGAGTGCGGCCGAAAAGGTGCCGGGCATCGTCTGCATCGTCACGGCCGATGACGTACCGCAGTCGCGGTTCACCATTGCCGGCCAGACCTATCCGGAACTGAGCCCGTATGACCGCCTCATCCTGGATAAGCAGATCCGCTTCGTCGGCGATCCCGTCGCCCTCGTCGCCGGTACGAGTGAAGAAGCCGTCGACAGGGCCCTGCGCGTCCTCCGCGTCGAGTACGACGTCCAGGAACCGCTCCTGGATTTCACCAAAGCCTTGGATAACGATATCGTCGTCCATCCCGAAGACAACTGGAATCCCCTCGTCGACGTCGGCGGCGACAACAAGCGCAATCTCGTCGCCCAGGCCTGTGATGAACACGGCGACATCGATGCCGTCCTGGCTTCATCGGACGTCGTCATCGACAGGACTTATCATACGCGCCAGAACCAGCAGGGCGCTATGGAAACGTTCCGGGCCTATGCCTATAAGGACGCCTTCAGCCGCCTGACCATCGTCAGCTCGACGCAGGTTCCGTTCCACGTCCGCCGCATCGTTGCCAATGCCCTGGAAATCCCGAAATCGAAGATCCGCGTCATCAAGCCGCGCATCGGCGGCGGCTTCGGCTCCAAGCAGACAGCCGTCATGGAAGTCTATCCGGCGTATATTGCCTGGCTGACGGGAAAACCAGCGTATATGATTTACAGCCGGGAAGAATCCATGACCGTATCGACGCCGCGCCATGAATCGCAGATCCGCGTCGTCCTCGGCGCCAGCAAGGACGGCCATATCCGCGGCATCTTCGTCGATTCCCTGTGGAACGCCGGTGCTTATGGCGAACATACGCCGACGACGGTCACGTTGTCGGGGCATAAATCGATTCCCTTGTATAATGCAGCCGAAGCTTTCCGCTTCAGTTATACCTGCGTCTATACCAATACCATCGCCGCCGGTGCCTATCGCGGTTACGGTGCGACCCAGGGCTTGTTTGCCCTGGAAACAGCCGTCAATGAACTGGCAGCAGCCCTGCACATGAGTCCTGTGGCCCTGCGCCTGAAGAACCTGGTCCGTCAGGGACAGGTCATGCCGGCTTATTTCAATGAAACGGCCCTGAGCTGTACCCTCGACAAGTGCCTGGAACGGGTGGTCCAGATGTCCGGCTGGCACGACGACTGCCCGCGTCAGGTCCTGCCCAATGGCCATATCCGGGCTATCGGCATCGCTGCGGCCATGCAGGGGTCGAGCATTACCAACGTCGACGTCGCCTCGGTCACCATCAAGGTCAACGACGACGGCTTCTATTCCCTCAATATCGGCGCTACCGATATGGGGACGGGCTGTGATACTATCCTGGCCCAGATTGCTGCGGAATGTCTTCTCTGCCCGGTCGACAACATCGTCACCTATGGCGTCGATACGGATACGTCGCCGTATGACAGCGGCTCCTATGCGTCGTCGACGACGTACCTTACGGGCAATGCCGTCGTCAAGACCTGCCAGAGCCTGATACAGCGCATGAAAGAACGGGCTGCCGTCAAACTCGGCTCGGCCAGTATCGACAATCTGGAATTTGACGGCCAGGCCATCACTGACCTGGCGACAGGGAAGAAAATCACCATCAAGGACCTGGGCAACGACGCCATGTTCATGAATGACATCGCCCTGGAAGCGACGGAATCGTGCTACTCGCCGACCAGTCCGCCGCCGTACATGGCCGGTGCCGCTACCGTCGACGTCGACCCGGAACCGGGCCATATCTCGCTGGTACAGTATGACGCCGTCGTCGACTGCGGCACGGTCATCAATCCGGCCCTGGCCAAAGTCCAGACCGAAGGCGGTATCGTCCAGGCCATCGGCATGGCCCTGACTGAAAATATCCAGCTTACGCCGTCAGGCCGTATCCAGAACAACTCCTTCATGCAGTACCGCATGCCGACGCGGATGGATCTGGGCCAGATCAACGTTGAATTTGAACCGAGCTATGAACCGAACGGACCGTTCGGGGCCAAATCCATCGGCGAACTCGTCATCGACTCGCCGGCGCCGGCCATCGCCCACGCCATCTATAATGCCACCGGCATCTGGCTGCGCGACCTGCCCATGACGGCAGAAAAACTCTACAAGGCGATGAGAAAAAAATAGTGGCTCGTGGCTCGTGATTCGTGGCTCGTGTAAGGGCGCCCGCAGGTCGCACTCCGCAATGCAGGCGCCGTCCTGTACGGCCTGCCCTGGCTCCCTTTATAGGGGAGCTGTCAGCAACGCTGACTGAGAGGTTGCTTTTTCTCAGAAATTTCAATGGAAAGGGGCTATCCCATTAAGTATTTTTGCTTAATGGGATAGCCCCTTTTTATGTATTCGGGTGTATTCGGAGAACTACGGCCTGCGTTATCCCCATCATTCAGGGCGGGCCGCCTTAGCAGGACGGCCCCTACAGACGGCCCAAGGGACCGTTGCGGTCTACGAACCACGAACCACTAGGCCGCAGGCCGAAGCCACGAGCTCATCATTTTACGATCATGACGGGCAGGCCCGAATGAGTCGTGATGTAGCGGCTGACGCTGCCCAGGAGAATCGAGGTCAGGCCGCTGCGGCCGCGGCTGCCCATGATGAGCAGGTCCGAGCCGTCTTTTTCGGCTTTTTTGAGGATTGTCGGACCCGGACGGCCGATATTGGCGACGAAGTGGATGTCCACGCCGCCTTTATGGTCGGCTACGGCAGCCTTGCACAGGGCAAAGACGCGGTCGGCGCTCTGGCGCAGGCGGTCTGTCAGGTCTTCCAGGCCGTGTTTTTTCTGGTCCAGTGCCGTTTCTTCGGCAATGAGGTCGCGCATGTTGGCGACGTGGAAGACCGTCACCGATGCGCCGTCGGCTTTGGCAAATTCTACGGCGTAGCGGACGGCTTTCAACGATTCTTCCGAGCCGTCGGCCGGGACGAGGATGCGCTGATACGGGCCTTCTTTTTCATTATGTGCCAGCAGGACCGGGCATTTGGCATGGGCCAGGACATACGTGCTGGCGCTGCCCAGAATCTGTTCCGACAGGGAATGGCTGCCGCGGCGGCCCATAACGATGAGATCGGCGTCGCATTTTTCCGCTTCGCTGAGGATGCCGATTTCCGGTGTGCTGACCAGCTGGACCGTGTGGACCATCAGATTTTCGGGAACGGCGTCCATAGCTTTCTCCAGGACGTAGCCGCTCTTGTCCTTGGCCAGCTTGGTCAGGTCTTTGACCTTTTCATCAGTCATGTCCTCGAAGACATCGAAGCTGTCCAGGACGGCATCGGCATTGGTGATATTGACGATGGTCAATTCGGCGTTGTAGACGTTGGCAATGTCGATGGCATGCTGCAAGGCGTTGTGCGACGGATGGGAACCGTCAATGGGAACTAAGATGTTTTTCATGATACATACCCCCTTTTTATTGGAACTATTTTTCCAGTGAGCTGTTGATGCGGACGCCGCTCATGAAGGGCAGGACCGGTTTCGCATCTTCCTGCACCGGTTCGCGGATGCCTTCAAAGGTCGTCGTCAGCATCAGTTTCAGACGGTTTGTCTGGTTGACTGAGCTGGCACTGGGGTCATAGTCGATAGCGACGATGTTCGTTTCCGGGAAGGCGGCCTTCAAGGTCTTGATCATGCCTTTGCCCGTAACGTGGTTCGGCAGGCAGGCCCAGGGTTGGAGGCAGACGATGTTCTTGGCTCCGCGGTGGATGAGGTCAATCATATCCCCCGTGAGGAACCAGCCTTCACCGGCTTCATGGCCCAGGGACAAGTATTTCTTCGCTTCGTCGGCGATATCGTAGATGGATGTGATGGAATCGAAATGGCGGCTCTTGGCGACGGCCTGTTCATAAGGCTTGCGGTACCATTCCAACAGGCGGACGGCGGTCTTGCTGAGGAAGGAATCCTTCCAGCTGCCCGACAGGTACTTGTGGCGGAACTGGCTGTCCAGCTGGCCGTAGAGGAAGAAGTCTGCCAGGCCGGAGACGATGATTTCGCCGCCTTCTTCTTCAATCATGCGGACGATATGGTTATTGGCGATGGGGTGGAACTTGACGTAGATTTCACCGACCAGTCCGATGCGCGGCTTCATGGTTTCGCTCATGTCGATGTGGTCAAATTCGTCGACGAGGTCGCGGATATTTTTCCTGAACGATTTGAAATCGGCTTTCTTCAGCTGTTCGGCGCACTTCTTCTGCCACTTGTGGAAGAGGGCTTCGGCCGTGCCCTTGACCTTTTCATAAGGCCGTGTGCGGTACAGGACCTGCTGCAGGGCGTCACCGTAAATCATGCCCATGACCAGGCGGTGCCAGAAACCGATGCCGGGCTGGAAGCCGGGCTGCTTGTTCATGCCCTTGAGGTTCAGCGACAAGATGGCGACTTGCGACATGTTGGCGTCGTTCAAGGCCTTGCGGATCATGCCGATGTAATTCGTCGCCCGGCAGCAGCCGCCGGTCTGGGAAATCATGACCGTCGTGTGGTCCAGGTCGTATTTGCCCGACTTGAGGGCCGTAATGATCTGGCCCAGGCTCATGATGGCCGGATAGCAGGCGTCGTTGTGGATATAAGCCAGCCCCGTATCGATGGCTTTCTGGCCCTGGTGGGGCAGGAGTTCGACGCGGTAGCCTTCGTGTTCGAAAGCGGCCATGAACAGCGGAAAATGGATCGGCGTCATCGACGGGGCCAGGATGACGTTCTGCTTGGCGTCTTCCTTGGTGAATTTCGTCTTTTCGTAGGAATACGGTTCGATGACGTGATCTTCTTTGGGCCGGTGATTCATGACGAACAGCAGCGAACGGAGGCGGATGCGGATGGCGCCCAGGTTGGACCCTTCGTCGATCTTGAGCAGGGTGTGGATTTTGTGACCATGGGCCAGGATGTCCTGGACCTGGTCGGCGACGATGGCGTCGAGGCCGCAGCCGAAGGAATTGAGTTCTACCAGTTCCAGGTTCGGATGCTGCGTGATGTACTGGGCCGCCCGGTAGAGGCGGGAATGGTACGACCACTGGTCGACGACGCGCAGGTGGCCCGGGAACTGGCCCAGCGGTGCCACGCCGTCTTCGGTGAGGACGGCCAGACCCAGGCTGTTGATGAGTTCCGGTATGCCGTGGTTGATTTCCGGGTCGATATGGTACGGGCGGCCGCAGAGGACGATGGCCCGCTGACCGGTCTTTTCCAGGTTGTCCAGGATTTTCTTAGTCAAATCATAGATTTTCTGTTTATACGCTTCTTCTTCGTCCCAGGCGGCAGCGGCAGCGGCTTTGATTTCGTGAGCCGGCAGGTTCCAGGCCTTGAGTTCTTCCGCCAGGCGCTTGCCGATGCGCTTCTTGTCGTGGAGCGGCAGGAAGGGGCAGAGATAGGGCGTATTGGTTTCGGCCAGGCGTTCGCCCATGTTGTTGCGGATGACTTCGGGATAGCTCATGACCATGGGGCAGTTGAAGGTATTGTCCTTGCTGCCTTCGCTGGGGCCGTTCTGGATGCAGGGATAGAAGATGCGGTCGACGCCTTTTTCCAACAGGTTTTCGATGTGGCCGTGGACCAGTTTGGCCGGGTAGCAGGCCGAATCCGACGGGACCGTGTCCATCGCCTTTTCAAAGAGGGGTTTTGAAGACGGGTCGGAAAGGACGACGGTATAGCCGAGTTTGGTGAAGAACGTGAACCAGAAGGGATAGTCTTCGTACATATTGAGGACCCGCGGGATACCGACGGTGCCGCGCGGCGCATTTTCTACGGGCTTGTAGCCGAAGAGCAGGTTGTATTTCACCTTGTACATATTGGGCAGGGGCTTCTTGCGGGCCGATGTCGAGCCGGCGGCGCCGCGTTCGCAGCGGTTGCCCGTGATGAAGGACCGGCCGTCGTTGAAGGTATTGACCGTCAGCAGGCAGTTATTGGTGCACAAGCCGCAGTGGCGGATGGACGTCGTGACCTGCAGTTCTTCCAGGGCCTTCGGGCTGACGATGGTCGACTTGGCGTGGTCCTGGTGATAGGCCGTGCGGCAGACGAGGCCCATGCCGAAGGCGCCCATGAGGCCGGAAATGGCCGGACGGATGACCTGGCGGCCCAGGAGCTTTTCGAAAGCCCGCAGGACGGCGTCGTTGTAGAAAGTGCCGCCCTGGACGACGATGTGCTTGCCGAGCTTGGCCGGGTCTTTGACCTTGATGACTTTATACAGGGCATTCTTGATGACCGAGTAAGAGAGGCCTGCCGAGATGTCGGCCAGTGTAGCTCCTTCTTTCTGGGCCTGCTTGACTTTGGAGTTCATGAAGACCGTGCAGCGCGAGCCCAGGTCGATGGGGCTCTTGGCCAGGAGGGCGGCCTGAGAGAAGTCCTGGATGGACATTTTCAGGGATTTGGCGAAGGTATCCAGGAAGGAACCGCAGCCCGACGAGCAGGCTTCATTGAGCAGGATGTCTTCGATATGGCCGTCTTTGATGCGGCTGCATTTCATGTCCTGGCCGCCGATATCGAGGAGGAAGTCGACGTCCGGGCAGAAGTGGGACGCTGCCTGATAGTGGGCAATGGTTTCGACTTCGCCCAGGTCGAGGTGCAGCGCTTCCTTGAGCAGGGCTTCGCCGTAGCCGGTGATGCCGGCTTTGGCGATGAAGGCCTTTTCCGGCAGGCGGTGGTAGACTTCGGCGACGATGTTCTTGGCCGCTGTCAAAGGGCTGCCTTCATTGTTCTGGTAGTGCGAATAAAGGATCTTCATGTCTTCGCTGAGGACGACGGCCTTGATGGTCGTCGAGCCGGCGTCGATGCCCAGGTAGCACGGGCCGCTGTAGGTGGTGATGTCCGCCTGCGGGACCGTGTGCTGGCTGTGGCGGGCCCGAAATTCGTCGAGTTCGGCCTGGTTGTTGAACAGCGGTTCGACGCGGTCCGATTTGGCCAGGGTCGATTCGTCGACGTTCTTCAGCTGACCCATGAGGTTCATGAAGGAAACGGGCTTCGTATCTATGCTGCCCAGGGCGGCGCCGATGGCCACGTAGACCTGAGCGTTTTCCGGGGCAATAACCTGTTCCGGCGTCAGATGGAGGGTCTTGGCGAATTGTTCCCGAAGCTGGGACAGGTAGGTCAGCGGACCGCCGAGGAAGCAGACCGTGCCTTTGATGGGACGGCCGCAGGCCAGGCCGGTGATGGTCTGGAAGACGATGGACTGGAAGACGGAAGCGGCGACATTTTCCTTGCTGGCCCCTTCGTTGAGCAGGGCCTGGATGTCCGTCTTGGCGAAGACGCCGCAGCGGGCGGCGATGGGATAAATGGTGTCGGCTTTCTTGGCCAATTCATTGAGGCCGCTGGCATCGGTGTCGAGGAGGGTCGCCATCTGGTCGATGAAGGCCCCGGTCCCGCCGGCACAGTTGCCGTTCATGCGGTGTTCGTTGCCGCCGGTCAGGTAGGTGATCTTCGCATCTTCACCGCCGAGTTCGATGATGACGTCCGACTGGGGATAATAAGTGCGGACGGCTTTGGTACCGGCAATGACTTCCTGCAAAAAGGGAATGTGCAGGTAGTCTGCCAGGGCGATGCCGCCAGAGCCGGTGATGGCCATGGTGATTTGACGGTCGCCAAAGATTTCATAGGCGTTTTGGAGTAAATCCCAAACTTTTTGGCGTATATCCGTATAGTGGCGGACATAGCATGCGTGAAGGCATTGTTTGGCATGGTTGAGGACGGCAATCTTTACCGTCGTCGAACCGATGTCGATGCCGATATGTAAGAGATTTTTCATGTTTTGTCACCCTATCGGTTTACCAACCGATTCTTTCTTATAAATTTCTATATTATAAAGACTGTATATAAAAAGTCTACTTTATATTGTACCATAATCCCCTTGTTCTGTAAGGGGGTGGGAGAGAGGATTTTTTGCTGCGCCATAAAATGAGTTACGACAAATCCTGGCAAATATGATAGAATAAAGGTGTCCCTGTCTTAATGAAAGCTATATTTTTATCATAAAGGAGCCCTGTCATGAGAAAATTCGTAAGCGAACACCAGTCCCCGTATTTGGATTTGACGACGGAAGTGTCGGATATCCTCTATCGCGGTCACTCGCAGTTCCAGGACATCATCGTCGCCGATTCCAAGGAATTTGGCCGCATGCTGGTCCTGGACGGTGTTTTCCAGACGTCTATCAAAGATGAATTTATGTATCACGAAAGCATCGTCCACATCCCCCTGTTCCTCCATCCCAACCCGAAGAAAGTCCTCATCATCGGCGGCGGCGACGGCGGCGCTGCCCGGGAAGCCGTCCGTCATCCGGAAGTCGAATCGGTCACCATGGTCGATATCGATGGCCAGGTCATCGAATTGTCCAAGAAATATTTCCCGGAAATCTCTAAAGCCATCCTTGAAAAGGATCCCAAACTGACCGTCAAAGTCGGCGACGGCATCGCCTTCATGCGGGAAGCCGAAAACTATTACGACGTCATCATCGTCGACTGCTCGGACCCCGTCGGCCCTGGCGAAGGACTGTTCTCGTATGATTTCTATAAGGACACCTTCAAGGCCCTCAAAGAAGACGGTCTCTTCGTCCAGCAGACCGAATCGCCTTTCATGCACCGCAAACTGGTCAAGAACATCTTCGACTGCGTATCGGACATCTTCCCCATCACCCGCCTGTACACGGCCTTTATCCCGCTCTACCCGTCGGGCATGCACTGCTTCACCATGGGCTCGAAGAAATACGATCCCTTGGCATGGGAACCGAACCGCAAACGGACCTTCCCGACCAAATACTACAACGAAGGAATCCAGAAGAGCGCCTTCGTCCTGCCGAACTTCGTCAAGGACTTATTATACGGAGAAAAAGAAAGATAAAAAAGTTTGAAAAAGTGCTTGACTTTGTGAAGGGTTCATGGTAAGATTATCTACGTTGACGGCGCTAATACAGCGCGGCCGACGCAGATAATCTCATATGGCGGGTATGGTGAAGTGGTTAACACGGCGGATTGTGGCTCCGTTACGCTAGGGTTCGAATCCCTATACTCGCCCCATAGGGGTATAGCCAAGTGGTAAGGCACCGGACTTTGACTCCGCTATGCGCTGGTTCGAATCCAGCTACTCCAACCATAACCGCACTGCACAAATGATACAATTGTGCAGTGCTTTCTTTTTGAAAAAAATGCCGAAAATGCGTGACCTTTTCGACTTTATTAAGCAAAAACAGCCTGCTGTGGAGTGCTTTCCCAGCAGGCTGTTTGTATTTCTGAAACAACAAAAAAACGATAGGGTAAAATAAAACGGTAGGTCGGGGTTATCGTTTTTTTGTTGTAAAATCAAAATTAGAACCATAAAAAATGCCATGCTGGGAAAGCACATCTTCTCAGCATGGCATTTTGTTTCTATGAAATGTAGATTTCTTCGTAAAATCCGCCCATTTATTTGCAGAAATTTCAGACAAAACAGCATCGAATCTGCTATCATTATAGCAGATTTTCAGAAAAAGTAAAGTATATATTTCTGAAAATTCATGAATAAATCATCAGAACCGGAGAAAAAGCAGGCGTTTTCTTGTTTTGAACAGTCCGAAAACTTGTCAGGAGGGATTTTAAATGCCGAGAAGAGGCAGCAACATTTACAAGAGAAAAGACGGTCGGTTTGAGGGACGTGTCCCGATCGGGCATAAGGAAGATGGATCGCTGAAATACAAATTTGTATATGCCAGAACGCTTTCTGAGGTAAAGGAAAAGATGGCACAATTTCAAGCTGTTTTGCAGAGCCAGCCAGTTTCTGCTTTGAAATTGACCGTGGCAGAGGCATCTTGTCAGTGGCTTTCTGCGGCAAAATTGCGTGTGAAACCGTCCAGTTATGCTCACTATGAAAACATCATTCGCAATCATATTCTTCCGGGTCTCGGAACAAAGTATCTTACGGATATGACAACACACCAGCTGAATGATTTTGTCTATGAGAAACTGCAAAGCGGCCGATTGTGCGGAACTGGAGGACTTTCTGCTCGATTTGTACAGGACATTATGCGGGTTTACCACAGCATAGAACAGTATGCAGTGCAGGAGTATCACATTCAGGGAACGCATTTCACCATGCCAAAAGCGGAGAAAAAACAGCTGGATGTTCTGTCTTCTGAAGAGCGAAAGAAGCTGGAGCAGTATCTACTGCAGACAGGACTGACCATTGATTTGGCAATTCTGCTGTGCTTGTTCACTGGCTTGCGTGTAGGCGAATTGTGCGGCTTGCAGTGGGGCGATATTGACTTTGAAAACGGAACACTTTCTGTAAAACGAACGGTGCAGAGAGTTTATCGAAATGGCAGTTCTGAGGTACTGATCGGCTCTCCCAAAAGCAGAACTTCCGCGCGAACAATTCCGATTCCGTCCTTCTTGTTGACATTGCTGGAAAAGAAAAAGCGGCAGGATTTTTTGTACCTGATTACTGGAAAAAACAAACCGGCAGAACCGAGAACGATGCAGTATCGGTTTCAGAAAATCCTGAAACTCTGTGGTATCCGGAAGGTCCCATTTCATCTGCTTCGACACACTTATGCCACAGATTGTATTTCCCATGGGTTTGATGCAAAGACGCTGAGTGAATTGCTGGGACACGCTGATGCCAGTATTACTTTGAATCGATATGTGCATTCTTCTATGCAGATGAAGCAGGAATATGTAAAGCGGTTGAAATTGACGGGATGATGTTTCGTCGTCAAAAAATCGTATGAGAAATGCAAAAAGTATCGGAAACAGCGTGGATTTTTAGGCTTGAATGGTCAATGGGCGGATTTTACGAAACAAAAATGCTTTCTTTCTTTTAGTATCTCCAATGGTAAACCATCTATTCTTCTTGATTTTTGGGATTTTTTATGGTATGATGGAAATAGAGAGAAAAAGATAAGAAAGGGGCATATTGCGTGATTCGCATAGCAGTAGTAGATGACAATGAAATGATTCGTAAGCAGGTTAAAAGATTTTTGAATACCTATGCCTTAAAAAATTCTGTAGTATTCGAAATCTATACATATGAAGATGGGCACTTGTTGACACTAGATATAAATCATGAGATGCATTTTGATTTAATCTATTTAGATATTGAAATTCCAATCCAAAATGGAATTCAAGTGGGACATTGGATTCGTGAAATCGCTCAGGATGAGTGGATGCAAATTGTATTTATTTCCGGAAAAGATGGCTATGATAGAAAATTATTTTCTATCAATTGTTTGGATTTTTTAAGTAAACCAATTTGCTATTCTGATTTAGAAAGGACAGTAAATCGATTTCGGAAATTAACAAGACGACCAGAAGATGTTTTTACATTTCAAAATAATCATGTCCTGCAGAGGGTTCCTATTGCAAATATTTTGTACTTTTAAAGCACAAATCGAAAAATCAATATTATAACTACCACAGATATGTTGGAATTCTATGATAAGTTGGATAATGTTGAATCTCAAGTATCATCTCAGTTTTTTAGAATACATAAGTCGTTTTTAGTAAACTATTATCATATCAGAAAATTTGAGTACGACAATGTGATTATGTCAAATCAAAAGCGACTTCCAATTAGCCAATCCAAAAGAAAAGAGATGCGAGATTTACAATTAGAAATCGAAGATATGGAGGAATAAAATGTAAATGAGTGCTTTTACCTATCCTATTTTTTATTTACTTGCAGATATATTTGAAATTTTTATCATATACAGGTACATGGATTTGTTTTTTGGATGGAAACAACATACGAAAGTAACGTATTTTGCTTTTGTATACTATTTTCTTTCTACAGGAATTCTTTACTTAATCATATATGCTCCTATTTTCAATTTAATCTTTTCTATTTCTGCAATTTCATTTGTTACTTGTACTTATCGAACACGATTATGGAAGAAAATTTGTGTTGTATTGTTTTTGTATTGTTATATGGCTGTAGTAGAATTGATAGTCGGCAATATAACTGGTTATGCAAAAACGGATATGATTGGAGAAGGCAGCTATCAAAATGTCGCAGGCTTAATAATCATGAAATTATTATTCTTCTTAGGTACTTTAATATTTTATAACATAAAGAGCATGAAATTAAACTCTAACCTTTCTATTCCAATATGGTCTGCTTCCTGTTTGATTCCAATTATTTCTGTCATCATTGCATTTACATTGTTTTTTAATGAGGAAATTCATACAATCCAACTTACAATCGCTCTTGTATTGCTAGTAATTGCGAATATTCTGATTTTTTATCTTTATGATCTCTTGGCACAGTTTTACATGAAAAGAGTCGATGCGGAGGTGTTGAACAAAGAAAGACAATATTATTTTCATCAGTGTGAACTGATGAATCAAATGCAAGAAAATACAGCTTCTTATCGGCACGATTTGAAAAATCATATGATGGTGCTTGCTGGATTGGCAGAAGAAAGCAAAATCACAGAGATACAAGATTATATTGAAAAAAACATAGCATCATTACCTACTACAAAAGTGTACAGCAAAACAGGCAATATTTATCTGGATAGTATTATTAATTTCAAATTATCAGAAGCAGAACAATTGGGAACAAAACTGCAGTATAGAGTTGAAGCCGCTTCCGATCAAGTGATTGATCCAAGAGATCTCACTATTATACTTGGAAATTTATTAGATAATGCGATTACCGCTGTTGCTTCTGTTTCAAATAAGACCATCCATTTTTTATACCGTGAAACAAAAGGAAGAATTATCCTTTCTATCTCTAATAGTTATGATGGCACAGTAATCATGAAAAACCAGAAAATCATAAGTCGAAAAAAAGATACCCGTATTCATGGGTACGGATTAAAGAATATTGAAAAAACAGTTGATAAGTATAATGGAACTGTCAAGATACTGCATGATGACAATATGTTTACAGTTAAACTTCTCCTCTATGTATAATAACTTTTTATAGCGTAAAATAAATTACAGAAAGCAGAGGCATTCAAATATGGATGCCTCTGCTTTTTTGTTTGTAACAAAAGTGTATAAGCATAAAATGGAAAAATAAAGGATGATAGATTTACAATATAAGTGCAACACAAAAAAAGAATGACACATAAAGCCAC
>OGRF01001599.1_pt1 | contig 14540 bp, 10 predicted proteins | sample 1553381 | NCBI WGS metagenome assembly OGRF01 (sample SAMEA2580060, study PRJEB22360) | human gut metagenome | biome: human gut; feature: human-associated habitat; material: faeces | place: Denmark | collected 2008/2010
AATGAGCAATCGCTAAGGCAAGTAGTAGCCCGTGAGACGGGTGAGGCTCCGAAAAATATCCGGGCCGTACGTGTATTGAAACGTTCGATAGACGCACGCCAGCGAACGATATTTGTCAACGTGAAACTGCGTGTTTTCATGAACGAGATGCCTAGCGAGCCGGAATATCAATTGATAGAGTATAAAGATGTCTCGGCAGGGAAACCTGTGATCGTCGTAGGAGCCGGTCCGGGAGGTCTGTTCGCCGCCTTGCGCTTGATAGAGTTAGGTTTGCGCCCCATCATCGTCGAGCGAGGTAAGGACGTGCGGGAACGCAAGAAAGATATCGCCTTGATCAGTCGTGAGCATAAGGTGAACGGAGAATCAAATTATAGTTTTGGTGAGGGCGGTGCCGGCGCTTATTCTGATGGAAAGCTGTATACCCGTAGCAAGAAAAGAGGCTCGGTAGATAAGATACTGAATATCTTTTGCCAGTTTGGGGCAAGTCCCTCTATCTTGGCGGATGCCCATCCGCATATCGGAACCGATAAGCTCCCCCGTGTGATCGAGAATATCCGGGAGCAAATCAAGCGATGCGGAGGTGAGGTACATTTCGAGACCCGTATGGATGCTTTTATCATGAAAGAGAACGAGGTGATCGGCATCGAGACGAATACGGGAAAGAGCTTTTACGGGCCTGTTATCTTAGCTACCGGCCATTCCGCCCGTGATGTCTATAACTATTTATACGAACGCCAGATCCAGATCGAGGCGAAAGGGATCGCAGTCGGTGTTCGTCTGGAACATCCTCAGGAATTGATCGACCAAATCCAGTATCATCGGAAAGAAGGTCGTGGGAAATATCTTCCTGCGGCAGAGTATAGTTTTGTGACGCAAGCGAATAACCGGGGCGTCTATTCCTTCTGTATGTGTCCGGGAGGTTTCGTAGTTCCTGCGGCGAGCGGACCTAAGCAGGTCGTGGTAAATGGAATGTCGCCTTCTAACCGGGGTTCCCGCTGGTCTAACTCAGGGATGGTGGTAGAGATCCGTCCGGAAGATTATTCCGAACTGGTAGGGCAGGAGGAGCTTTATCTTCGGAATGGCGAGAAGGTGGATGCGGACTCCCCATTAGCGTTGATGGCCTTTCAGGAACGTCTGGAAGAGGTCTGTTGGTTGAATGGAGGCATGAAGCAAACGGCTCCCGCCCAGCGCATGGATGATTTCATGCGGAAGAAGAACTCTTTCGATTTACCGGTTTCCTCGTATACGCCGGGTCTGCTGGCCTCTCCGTTGCATTTTTGGATGCCGGAATTCGTGACCAGTCGCCTGCGGGAAGGTTTCCGTTATTTCGGTAAGGTCTCTAGAGGCTTCTTGACCAACGAGGCAACCATGATCGGCGTAGAGACCCGTACATCCGCTCCGGTTCGTATCGTCCGTGATCGGGATACCTATCAACACGTCACGGTAAAAGGTCTTTTCCCTTGCGGTGAGGGAGCGGGGTATGCGGGAGGAATCGTATCCGCTGCCATCGACGGGGAACGTTGTGCGGAAGGAGTGTATAATTTAGAATCCAATAAATAAGAAAAATGAAAAGTGGTATGAAAATAGGAATATCCCTTTGTCTGGGAGTTCTTATGTGTTTGAATGCGGGTTGTACGGGAAAGAAGTCTGCTGCGGAAGAGCCGGAATTAACGTACAGTAATCCTTTGTCGGTCCAGTTTGGCGATCCATACGTATTGTTGGCCTCGGACGGACGTTATTATATGTATGGTACCGGTGCCGGGGCTGTAGACGGTTTTTGCGCCTATTCTTCCGATGATTTGATCCATTGGAAGTCGGAAGGGCAGGTTTATCGGGGCAATACGCCCGATTCTTGGGCAATCGCTAATTTCTGGGCGCCGGAAGTGTACGAGCGTGACGGGAAGTTCTATATGTTCTTCAGTGCGGATTGGCGGAAGAATCCGACCAACGAGGAGGAAAATTTCCGTATCGGCGTAGCTGTGTCGGATAAGCCGACCGGACCATTTAAGGAATTGGCCGATGCTCCTTTGTTTGATCCGGGATATCCTGTAATCGACGGAAACTTGATCGAGGATGAGGATGGCCGTACCTATCTCTATTATTCCCGTTGTTGCTATAAGCATCCGGTAGAAAGCGAGATCGCCGATGAGGCAAAGAAGAAAGGCATGTTCGACTCCGTTGAGGAAAGCTGGATTTACGGGGTGGAGGTCGCTCCGGATCTTACGCACGTAATTGGGGAACCCGTACTTCTGCTGCGTCCACCCGTAAAATTGGATGATGCGCAAAGTGAATGGGAAAGTCGCTCGGTTACCAAAGGGGAGGTCGGACGTCGTTGGACGGAAGGCTCTTTCATGCTACGTCACAACGGCTTGTATTATATGATGTATTCCGCTAATTATATCGGCGGGGCGAATTATGCGGTGGGATATGCCGTGTCCGAACATCCGTTAGGACCGTTTGAGAAGGCATCTAATAATCCGGTGCTGGAGAAGAACGTGGAAAAAGGCGGTATCGTCACGGGTACCGGACATAATAGCGTTACTTGGTCGAAGGACGGAAAACAAATGTATTGCGTTTATCACGGGCGTACCCAGAAGACAGGGGATGAGCGGGTCGTATTCATCGATAAAATGCGAATCGATGAGAATGGCCTTCTAGTCGTGGAAGGCCCTACCACCGATCCGCAATCTATTCAATAGTTATTTATCTCTTCCAGCAACGCCACTCGTTCCAACGAGAACGTAGTGTCGTTGCGTTGGATATATTCCAATAGCTCTTTCGCTCTTGCCCGGAGTTTTTTACCTTGCGCCTCCGGCAAAAGGAAACTTTCTTCCAGCAAGGTCTTGGTCGCCAGCTCCATGCGTTGGAGGCCACACGAGTCATCACCGTCCAGATAAGTGCGGATGCCGTCGATAGGCGTGTTCAGCAAGAAATCGTTATCCAGTTTTAAGAATGTGTAGACGGATTGGATTAACTCGGGGTTCTTGCGTGCCCCATCGTTGGAATTACGATTGAAGATGATCTGGGCGATCACTTTGCCCAGTTCCTCGATCTGTACCATGATGAAATCTCTCTTTAACATAGGAGTGGTGAATTATTCGATCGTTATACTTTGGATGCGGATGTCTTTCTTCGGACGGTCATTCTGGTCTTTCGGCTGGGTGGCGATCTGATCCAGAACGTCGAATCCCTCCGTCAGCTCCCCGAAGATCGTATAGGTGCCGTCCAGATGATGGCAACCGCCTACGGTGGTATAAGCCTTCCGTTGCTCGTCCGTAAATAGCAAATGCCCGGGAGTTGCTTGAATAACGGAGTCTATCTGGGCGTTGATCGCTCTCAATCGCTTCTGGTACTCCCGTTTGTTACTCATCTTTATCATATTCAGCTCCGCACGTACCGGTGCGTAAAACTCCTTCAGGGCCTTTTGCCGGGCCGGATAGTTGGCGGTACGCTCTAACGTATCCAGTTCGGTTTCCCTATAGACCTTCCCCTGCACGATAAAGAATTGCGACATATCCGATTTCTTTTGCGGGTTGATATCGTCCGGTTGGCGGGGAGCGGCCAAGGCTCCTTTCTTATGGAAATATTTCTCGTTGATCTCGGGCGGTATCTCGGCGGAAGGATCTCCAAAGCCGCATTTAGCACCGGCGGGAGCGTTCTTGGAATCCGGGGCTCCTCCTTGGATCATAAACTCCGGCAGGACACGGGTGAATAAGGTCCCGTTGAAATCCCCCCGTTTTGCCCGTTCGATGAAAGTACGGGTGTGATTAGGCACATCATCGTACAGGATGGCCTTCATAGTACCTACATTGGTTTTAATAACTACCGTTTTTCCAGCTTCTTGCGCCGAGGTGGCTACCACGCAAAGGAACAATGCTGATAAAATGTAATATATCTTTTTCATGAGATTTTAATTTAAAAGGTAAATATAGGTGTTATGTTGTAAAACACAAAGTAAATGCCTAACTTCGCGTCTTTATTAATAGGTAATAAGATTTTTAAAGATTTTAGCATGGATTGGATAAACGACTTATTATGGGGAGAAGGTATCGGGCATTCTATCCTTTTACTATCTTTCGTGATTGCCGCCGGCATTCAGTTGGGAAAGATAAAGGTGTTTGGGATTTCGCTTGGGATTACCTTGGTGTTGTTTGTAGGTATTATTTTAGGGCATTTTGGGTTTACGGTTAACCACAATGTGATTCATTTCTTTAAGGAATTTGGATTGATCTTATTTGTTTATTCGGTAGGTATGCAAGTCGGGCCGGGTTTCTTCTCGTCTTTTAGGCAGGGGGGAATCACGTTGAATATGCTAGCCTGTGGAATTGTCTTCCTTGGCGTGGCTACGGCTTTGGTATTGCATTTCGTGACAGGTATTCCGATGCCTACGATGGTGGGTATTTTATCGGGGGCGGTGACGAATACCCCCGGATTAGGTGCGGCTCAGCAGGCTTATTCCGATATGTACGGGGTTTCAGATAATACGATCGCCTTGGGTTACGCCGTGGCTTATCCGCTGGGCGTGATCGGTATTATTCTTTCGATCATTTTCGTACGTTACGTATTCCGTGTGAATTTCGATAAGGAGAATGACGATTTGAATAAGGAGGATGCCTCGCATACGAATGAGGCGAAACCGATCTCGCTGGTCGTAAAGAACCCGGCGGTTTTCGGTAAGACGGTAGGGGAGTTATCCGGTTTGATGGATCATCTGGATTTCGTGATTTCCCGTGTATGGCGTAATGATAACAAGCAGATCGAGATCGCTTCCGCCGGTACGATCTTGAATGAGGATGATAAGATTTTCGTGATCACGACCGATCAAGATGCCGAGTCCGTAAAGACATTCATTGGCGAGGAGATCGATATGGAGCGCAAGCAATGGATTCGTATGGAGAGCCAGTTTATCAACCGCCGTATCTTGATCACGAAACCGGAGTTGAACGGTAAGCGTCTGGGACAATTGAAATTGCGGAAATTATATGGTATCAATATCACCCGTATCAATCGTGCTGGTGTCGATCTTGTTGCCAAACCTGGGTTGACTTTGCAGGTAGGCGACCGTGTGAACGTAGTCGGTACCGAAACAGCGGTCTCCAATGTGGAAAAGGTTTTGGGTAATTCGATGAAGCGTCTGAATGAACCGAACCTGATTACTATCTTCGTCGGTATTGCGTTGGGTATCGTGCTGGGTAGTATTCCAATTTCCTTCCCAGGTATTCCGCAGCCGGTCAAGTTAGGTCTGGCGGGCGGTCCGCTGGTTGTGGCTATTCTGATCAGCCGTTTCGGTTACCATTATAAATTGATTACTTACACGACACAGAGTGCGAACTTGATGTTGCGTGAGATCGGTATTACACTTTTCCTTGCTTGCGTAGGTATCAGTGCTGGTGACGGTTTTGTCGATACGATTGTGAATAATGGCGGTTTTGCTTGGATAGGCTACGGTTTCATCATTACGTTTGTGCCGCTGATGATCATTGGTTGTATCGGCCGTTATTTCTGCAAGGTCAATTACTTTACGCTTATGGGGCTCATTGCCGGTAGTACGACTGATCCGCCTGCATTGGCCTATTCGAATGCGACAGCCGGAAACGACGCTCCGTCGGTTGGGTATGCGACTGTCTATCCGTTGACTATGTTTCTCCGGGTATTGACGGCACAGTTGTTGATTCTGTTCTTCGCGTAATCGTACTAATTAATATTATGAAACGGGGGCCTGTATTTCTATATATGCAGGCCCCCGTTTCATGATGTGCCAGTCTTCTTTTATAGAAACGTGGCCTCTTCTTTCATACATATGAAATCCGGATTACTTTTTTGTATGTTCTGTTGCTGTCGGAATTTGCTCTGTGGTTACCGGTGTTTGCTGTGTGCTGTCTGGTACGGTGGGGCGCAGGGGGATCAGAGGATATTTCTTCCGTCGCCGGAAAATATCGGAGAAGCGGGTAAAGTCTTTCTTATACATGATACCTACGCCCTGTGTTGTCAGGGCTTGTTTTAGAATCATATACATGTCGTTGGCATGGTTGTAGGCTTTCAGGCGGATATCGCCGCTGGGCGTCAGCAGATATTCGAGGTCGAACTCACCGATGAAGGCATTCTTCTGATTGTTGATCGTACTGTTTTTGTACCCGAAGTTTCCGTTGAATATGAGGCGGTTGTTTAGTAATTGGCTGGACAGCAGCATTTCTACTTCCGTATCTTCGATACCGTCCTGGCTGGTCCGGATATTTGTACCGAGTTGCACTTTGTCGGTGAAGCTATTCATGATACTGGATATTTGGGAAGAAAGGGCGGATGAGGCCACTGCGCTGAAATCGTTCGATTTATATTGCGCATTGTATTCCGGCGTATAGAATTTGTTCAGAACCAGCAGATAGATAATTTGCCGGGTCATCATGTCTTCTGTATCGACCAGACTTTTGACTTGCCGTTGGAGCTCTTCGTTGGAGCTCGGCAGTTCGAGGTCGAACGAAATGGTTGGGTTCCTCAGCACACCGTCTAATTTCAATACGCAATTGACCGGCGTATTGCGTCGGGAACTTTCGTACGTCAGGCTGGGATCCAGGTCTTGTATGTTGGCTGTTACGTTATAGATGGCATTTACATTCATCGTTGCCTCGAAGGGATCTCCCCGGAAGTTGATAATACTGCCATCCCGTATCTTGAAGTTTTTATGGATGAGTTGTTGTAGGCTGAAATTATAGTTTCCTTGTACGATCCCGATGTTTCCATACATGCGCAAGTCGGTTTTCGTCCCGTACTGTATCTGGAGGCTTCCGTTGCAGTTACCTGTTATTTTATCGCCTGCGACCGGATCCATAATCAGCTCTATATCGGCATCCGGTGTGATGTCGAGAAGGAAGTTCATGCGCAATTCCGCCCCTTCGTCTTCGTTTTTGAAGATAAGAGGTTTAATGGAATCGACCGGTTTGGTAAGTGCCATTTCCCGCAATTCTTTTTTATTCACGAAAGTGATGAAATCATATTCTGCCGCGGAAGAGTTGTTCATGAAGTCGAGTTTGACGGATGTCTTGGGATCACTTCGCATATTGATATCGAAGTTGATCAATTGCCCGTTCCCTTTTATGGAGGCTGTCCCGGTTCCGAAAACGGTTCCGAATATCAGTGGATTCTGTTTTTTGGGGGCATCGAATACCAACATATTGTTTGTCTGGACTCCTACATCGAAGCTGACATCTTTGAAATGTTTGTGATTGACGGTCAGATTAACCTTTGCCGAGTTGCCGAATTTGTCATGCACCGTTACGTTGCGTCCGATGATCGCCCCCGGTGTCAGGTGGATGGAGTCGGAGAAAGTGTAGTAGGTGTTCAGATATTCGATACCCAGCCCACCATCGAGAACAAAGGCGTCCCCCTCTACATTCAACGCCTTGAACGGCCCGTGCAGATGGATATTCCCGAAGCCCCGTCCTTGCATGTTCTTAGCGATATTTTCGACGAAAGGATGCAGGAAAGCCAAGTTCAGGTCGTTTGCCCCGAAGAAGAGGGAAAGGCCTGCGTTTTTGCCGACCGGATAGACATAGCCGCTCACATCAGTCCAAGTCGTATCGTTCTTGTAGATGCTGCCTAACATCAGAATACCTTTTTGCTGGTCGTCCCATTCGCTAAAAAGGTTGAGGCGTCCTAATTGTACTTGGTTGAACGAGAAGTTTTGTACTTCGAGATCGGTGTTTAGCATCCGACTGCCGTAGAGGTCGGTAATGTTGAAGGTTCCGGTAGCCTTTCCGGCAAATTGAAGTACTGGGATATTCAGAATGTCAAAGATATAGCTCAGTTCTACTTGTTTCAGATCCAGTAACAGTGTATCGGCCGGATCTTTTGAAACTGTTCCTTCCATGTGGAGATATTCGGTGCCATTGGAGACGGAAAAGTCTTGTATCCCAATCTTGCCGTCTGCAATGGTGATAGTAGACGGGGCTATGTGCCAGGTGGAATCGTTCAGGATCAGCGGACTCTTGTTCAGTGAGATTTCCGTACGCAGTTTGGCAGGTCCTTTTTCCTGTTCTTCCTCGATGAAGAGTGTGGAGGCGGAGAGGTCTGCTTTAAACAAGCGTTCTTTGTTGTTGGCCCAGCTGATCTGCGTCTGTATCCGGTTGTCTTTTGCATCGGCTTTCAGGTCCATATAGTTGCGCAATCCTTTGGCATTGTAGTTGGTTGCCTTGAGCTTCAAGTTTACCCTGTCTTCCGGGTTGTCACAGGTCAGATAGCCGGATTCGAACATGGACTTGCCGATGTTGAATTTAGGCAGATAGGCCTCGAAGCGGAAGCGGTTGTACAGGTTATTGTAATGTCCTGTGATACGTCCTTGGGTCAACATCGTAAAAGGCAGTTTCAGGGTGTTGGATATGGCTTCCGTATTTTCGATAGTCAGCAAGAGGGAGAAATTGTTTTCCATCACCTTCTGTTTCTTTTGCGTGACGTTGATCAGAGCCGGGATATACCCCTTTAATGTTTGCATAAGGCTGGGAACGATTGTCGTGAAGGAATAAGCACCCGTCACTTCGCCGTTCAAGACGTCGGAGGTGATGGTCAGATGACGGTCCAGTGAATGCCCCGTAGCCTCTACCTTGAACTTTTTCAGGAAAAAGCTGTCCGGCTTGGTCTTGAAGGAGAGGCTGTCAAGCGTAATGCTCCCTTCTAGGTTGTCGATATTGTTTCCCGTGAAGTCGGCATTCAGTGTGCAGGAGATATCCGGAGCCTCGTATTTATTCGTCAGATGGAGGCTGTCCGGATGGAAATGTTCCAGACGTGAAGTGAAGTTGAACATAGAATTTTTGCCTTCATGCAGGAATAGCCCTTCGGCATACAGTTTGCCGTTCGGATCGTTGATGTCCAGCATACCGTTGAACCCGTTTTTCTGGAAATTACCTGACAGGAGTATGTTTTCATATTTGTAGCCTTTGTATTCGAACTCGTCTATATTCGCCTTTATGTTACCTGAAAACGACCCGTTGGCAGGACGGTGTGTGTCCAGCGTAACGGCTAACTTGGCTGTTCCATACGGATTACCGTCCGGAAAAAGTTCATTCAGGGGCAAGGGGGAAGTCGAAAGGTGTCCTTTCAGGTAGGCGGCGATATTCTTCTCCTTGTCGTTTCCGAATATCAGGTCGGTCTGGACGGAACCGATCGCCGACGAGAACTTGCCGAAAGCGACCAGATTGTCGAAGAAACCGGATATCTCTCCGGTAAAGTTGATCGTGCCTAACTTGACGATCGCATCCGGCAGCTTGACTGGGCGTTCGTTGAAGTTGTTAGCAAGGCCCGAAATTCCTTCGGTCGTGATATACATCTTATTGACTTGTCCGAAGATATAGGCGTCTTCCGGGTGTGTTATTCCTTTCATCTCCATCTTGCCGACAAAAAGCATCTTGTCGCTGTATTTCAGTGTCAGCCGTTTCAAGCCGATATTGTTTATGTAGCCCGATGCCTCGGCCGAAAGTTCGATGGTTTCCGAGAAGTTGCGGAATGCCGGGACGAAAGCGGAGAGGTCTTTCAGGCAAATTTGCGAAGGTGCGATATTCAGTTCGACTGGCGAATGATCCAGTAAATCGGATGCACTAACTGCTTCTCCGGTATGGATATGGGCGCGGTCTATTTTAAGATCTGTTTCTGGCAGCTTGATTTCAAAGTTGTTAATGATCGCGCTGTCTTTGTTGGCTACGATGTTGAGCGAAAGCTTGTTCAGCGAAAAGCCCGAAGCCTCGTCGAAACTCATCTTCTTGATATTGGCATTGAGGCTGTCCTTGTTGAATGCCTTCATAGAGATTTTGGCACTTATATTGCGGATGTCAATATGCTTGGCATTGAACTTTCCGGGGGTAGTGGCTGCATTCTTCACATCGTAACGGAAATTTCCTCGGCGTATTAAGATCGAGTTGAAACGCAGGTCGATATTGGATTGCTTTTTTACGGTGTCTTTGCTGGCGAAAGCATCGATGACGAATTGCAGGTTCAACTTATCTGCCGGCGTTTCCTTATGCAAGTTGACGGAGAAACCGAACAGGCGGACTGTCGAGAACACGATCCTGCCGTTTAACAAAGGCAGGATTTCGAAACCTGCCGACACATGGTTGGCATCGAACAGTACGGTTCCGCTTTCATCTTCGAGATACAGATTTTCCAGTACCAGGCGGTTGAACCATTCGATGTCTACATTCCCGATCCGTACGGGCACACCTAAACGCTCGGATAATTCTCTCGTTGCCGTCGTTGCCACTTTTTGCTGCACATAGGGAATGCGCAATAAGATGGCCGGAGTTGCATAGAATATCCAGAACAGAGTAAGCAGGGTGACAATTATGTATTTAAGTCCTTTGATATCTTTACTATAATTTAAGCACAAAACTACAACAATATCCCGATAGATTTCGTTAATTTGCACAAAAATTAAAACGAAGATATGAGTGTGACAATCTTAGGAATCGAATCATCGTGTGATGATACTTCCTCATCTGTAATACGCGACGGCGTGATGTTGTCGAATGTAATTGCCAGTCAAGCTGTTCACGAAGCCTACGGCGGTGTTGTTCCCGAATTGGCTTCCCCCGCACATCAACAGAACATTATTCCGGTGGTTGCCGAAGCGATCAAGCGTGCCGGTATCGATAAATCCGAATTGAGTGCCGTTGCTTTCACCCGTGGGCCGGGTTTGATGGGGTCGTTGTTGGTCGGAACTTCTTTTGCCAAAGGTTTGGCGGCTTCGTTGGACATTCCGATGATCGAGATCAACCATTTGCAGGCGCATGTGTTGGCCCATTTCATCAAGGAGACGCCGGAAGACGATCATGCTCCTTCGTTCCCGTTCCTTTGCCTGTTGGTATCTGGTGGGAACTCGCAGATTATCAAGGTGAACGCATACAACGATATGGAGGTGATCGGACAGACGATCGACGATGCTGCCGGTGAAGCGTTCGACAAATGTGCGAAGGTGATGGGGCTGGGGTATCCTGGGGGACCTGTCGTGAATCGCCTTGCCAACGAAGGAAACCCGAAGGCTTTTACATTTAGCAAACCGCATATCCTCGGTTACGACTATAGTTTCAGTGGGCTGAAAACCTCTTTCCTTTATACCTTGCGTGACAAACTACAGGAAGATCCCGATTTTATTGAAAAGAACAAGCAGGATCTTTGTGCCTCTTTGCAAGCGACGGTGATCGATATCCTGATGAACAAATTGCGCCGGGCGGCAAAAGATCTGGGCATTAAGGAGGTTGCCGTAGCTGGTGGCGTATCGGCCAATTCCGGCTTGCGGGATGCATTTCTTGACCATGCGAAACGTTTTGGCTGGAAGGTGCATATCCCGAAATTCTCTTTCACGACGGACAATGCGGCAATGGTTGCCATAACGGGGTATTACAAATATCTCGACAAGCAATTTTGCCCGATGGATGCGGCTCCCTTTGCAAGGGTAGAGGTGAAACTAAGGTAACATGTTGGTCGTTTCATGGGCATGAAACAAAAGTTTCCCCTGCATGAAACAAAAGTTTCCCCTGCATGAAACAAAAGTTTCCTACAGGGGAAACTTTTTATAAGATATAGGAACAAGGTAAAGAAGATACGAATGGTTATAGAAAAAGAAATAGGCGAGTTGCTTCGTTCCCGCCATCTGACGATGGGAACGGCTGAAAGTTGTACCGGCGGATATATTGCACATCTGATTACACGTGTGGCTGGCAGTTCAGATTACTTTTGTGGAGGAGTCGTTTCCTACAGCAATGAAGTGAAGCACCATGTTTTAGGCGTTTCGGAAGATAGCTTGGCGCAGTACGGGGCAGTCAGTCGTCCGGTCGTCGAGCAGATGGCGTTAGGAGCGATCCGTGTGTTAGGTTGCGACTGTGCGGTTGCCACTTCCGGCATTGCCGGTCCCGGTGGAGGTACGCCGGAAAAGCCGGTCGGAACTGTCTGGATTGCTGCCGCCCTGAAAGACATGGTCGTATCAGAATGCTGTCATTTCGGGACAGAGCGTGAAGATAATATCCGGTTGGCGGCGAATACGGCGTTGAGGATGCTGCAGCAGTTGCTATAAAATAATATGTTTCTCGTTATTTATTGGCCCTTAGCTGTGAAACATCCTGTATAAAACATCCGGTTGTTTTCTCGTGCCGTTTGGTTGGACACTTTGAATTGCGGAAAGGCCTGTTCCAGCCTTAGCACCAATGTGTCGCCTAAAGATGTATATAAACTGTCGGCGGTCGAATTATAGGGAAGACTGCCGAAATAGCAAAGATGATTTTCATTCATGAAAAGATCGGCGCCTAACCAACCTTTTCGGATACCCCATTCGGTTGAATCGGGGAGGGAAACATAGAGGTCGAGACTGTCCGATTGTACCATCAGGTTCAAAGGGGCGTTTTTGTCGAATGACTTGCGCAGGCGGTCTTGGTCGGGTAGCAGGTAACTTTGCCGGTTTCGTTGGATTTGGGCGACTTCTTCGAGTAGTTTCTTGCTGTAACTTGCCACCCATATGCCCTCGTGTTGATAATAACCGAAAAAACGGTTTCCGGTATCCGGGTAATAGGTAAAAGTGATGCCGTCCCTTTTTTGTTTCTGCGGAGCGAACGAGCCGAAAGCCTTTTGCAATGTGTTTTTCTCTATCCGGCCGACGAGGTTGTTTCCCGCTTGTGCATAAAGGATAACTCCCTGTGGATGGAAAGATAGAAGTAACCACGGGATATTCCGGTTGTTTTGGATGATGGAAAGGTAGATATCCGGAATCTTCGAGGCAAAAGCATCCCGTTCCGAGTCTCGGGATAAGATATATTTGGTGAAAGCAGCAGGGCGATTTATACTTAGGATCACATCCGATGCCGGGGCGACTAAGGTATATAGATCAGTCCGCACCGTATCTTTCTCTTTTTGCATTTTGCCTAAAAAGAACCAGACTGCCACCAGTGTAGCGAGAGCAGCTATAACGAATGTCACTATTTCTCGCTTGTCAGCTTTCATTGTACGTTATGTTTTCTTGGGACTCAGGAAATATTTACACCAAGGTTTGAGACCACATTCTTCGCATTTGGGCTTGCGGGCGATACAAGTGTAACGTCCGTGCAGGATCAACCAGTGGTGGGCGATCGGGATTTGTTCCTCCGGGATATGCTTCACCAACTCCTTTTCCGTTTCCAACGGGGTTTTGCTGTTGTTTGTCAGGCCGATGCGGTTGGCTACGCGGAACACATGTGTGTCGACAGCCATTGCTGGCTTGTTGTAGACGACCGAGGCTATGACGTTTGCCGTCTTGCGGCCTACGCCGGGCAACTTTTGCAACTCGTCGATATCGGATGGTACGACACCGTCGAAATCGGACATCAGCATCTTCGCCATGCCGACTAAATGTTTTGATTTATTGTTGGGATAAGATACGCTTCGGATATATTCAAAGATCACTTCCGAAGTAGAAGCGGCCATGACTTCGGGGGTCGGAAAATCCCGGAAGAGGGCAGGAGTGATCATATTCACCCGTTTATCCGTACATTGGGCGGACAGGATCACAGCGATAAGCAACTGATACGGGTTGTCGTAATGCAGTTCCGTTTCGGCGACCGGCACATGCTCGTTGAACCAATTCAAGACTCCTTTATATCGTTCCTCTTTGCGCATATATTATTTTATTAGTGACATGAAATTTTTACCAAGAAGCAATCCTAAGAATACGGCTAACAATCCTAACACATTGCTGGCGATCAGGTTTAAAAGTGCCAACTTATATTCGCCTGTTTTCATCAGCGACATCGTATCTAGTGCAAACGAAGAGAATGTGGTAAATCGCCGAACAGCCCGGTGAAGAGAAATACTCTTGCGCCCGCAGATAGATTACAAGTTTCGGCTATACTCCAACAGAAGCCGATGAGGAAAGAGCCGATCACATTGACCGAAAGTATCCCGAAAGGGAAGGAGTGTAGCATCGAACGCTGTACCCACGTGGAAACTCCGTAGCGGAATACGGTGCCGATTGCCCCTCCTGTTATAAGTAGTAAAACCTTTATCATACCATTTACGTTTTTAGTGTGTTTTTCCCCGGGCTGGTTAAGGACCCGGGGAAGATGGTAAATGATTTAGGTTCTCAACTTAATTGGCTGACTCAAACTGTCTCAGAAAACGGACATCGTTTTCGGAGAACATGCGTAAGTCTTTTACTTGGTATTTCAGGTTTGTTATACGCTCAATCCCCATTCCTAAAGCATAACCGGAATATACTTTGCTGTCGATACCACAGTTTTCAAGCACATTCGGGTCTACCATACCGCAACCGAGAATTTCTACCCAACCGGTTCCTTTACAGAACGGGCAGCCTTTTCCACCACAGATATTACAAGAAATATCCATTTCGGCAGAAGGTTCAGTGAACGGGAAATAAGATGGACGCAAGCGAATTTTCGTGTCTGCGCTGAACATTTCTTTGGCGAAGAACAGTAATGCCTGTTTCAAGTCGGCGAAAGAAACGTTTTTGTCCACATACAAGGCTTCTACCTGATGGAAGAAACAGTGTGCGCGATAGCTGATAGCTTCGTTACGAT
>OGRF01001600.1_pt1 | contig 14532 bp, 11 predicted proteins | sample 1553381 | NCBI WGS metagenome assembly OGRF01 (sample SAMEA2580060, study PRJEB22360) | human gut metagenome | biome: human gut; feature: human-associated habitat; material: faeces | place: Denmark | collected 2008/2010
AGCGACAGACTCGGATGATCGGAGGGGGACATATGGACGCGGAAAGGGACACGGACGGGACGACGGACGCGCACGAGGGGGACCACACGCCCGCGGACGGTGCCGGGACGGAGGGCGAAGGCGGCAAGCCGGACACTAGGCCGGGCGACAGACTCGCGACCATCCGACGCACGCTGTGGTGGATAGGACTGGCGCTACAGCTCCCATTCGCTTTGACTCTGATCCATTTTGATACCCCTTACCTGATATTGGAGCGTATCCTATGCGCTATTCCGCCAAGACTGGCAAGCGACCCGTCATCAATCGTCGGCATTCCCGCACTTGAAACGGAATGGTGTCGAGAATTCCTGGCACTAGTCCTGGGCGCAGTTTGCTGGGTTACAGCTGGAGTAATGAGATTAGTTGCGGACAGCCCATCAAACCATGGAAAAGAAACCCTTCCTGTACGCATCTTCGCCGGAATCATCACCATCATCGTATTGATGGCCACCGGTATTACAGGACTCTTCCTCGGCATAGCGGCCTTTTAGAAGTTTCCCCGTATCTGGCAGAGGAATTCCAAATCGAAAGCACAACAGCGAATGTGTGGGCAGACGACACATCTGCCCACACATAATGCATTATGCGAGCTACCGTCTTGGCTGATCAATGAATGCAGCGAACGCCCGAGCACTCACTTCAGCTTCCTGCTTATCAGGAAGCTTGTCTGTACCGGCAGCCTTTTTTAGGATGCTTTCGCTCATTCCAATATTTGTCAAACCAAGTGCATCAAGACCGTCCGCCATTGTTGAATATGCACTCACCACATTATCTGCGCTTGATGCAAAACGTTCGTCGTAGAATCGAACGATACGATGGGTCTCACTCTGCTTAAACGTTTCACGCATAGCAGCAGAAAGAACCGTCGAACCGGATCGTTTCCTCATACTAGAAGCAATTAGCCATGCATCTGCATCCGCAAGAACGTCATCGTACCCGAATCCTTCATCTTTCCCAAGGTGCTTATAGAGCCATGCTGCCAAGTCGGCATGCTTGCCGTCACGGCGATAGGCACCCCAGATCTGCAACAAGTCGAGAGGCCAGCCACCTAAATCGCCTAGACCATATTTGGCTGGATTGTTTTCGATACCCCATGTCAGGTATCCGAGAGCAGTTGCAGCCATGTGTGCAACATCTCGAGTCGATGGCAGTTTCTCTTTAATTGAAGGCTGTGCTTCGCATACATTGGCACATACCACACGCGCCGCGTCCAAGTCGGGCGGAGTCGAAACTTCAGGAGTATATGCGTGCCACATTGCTTGTGTCCCGCTACCGCCTTCCGACCAGTATTCAGGTTTGCGGAGCCATTCCAGGATGAATTGACCGATGCTGTCCTCGTAAACCGCTACCTGGGTACCCAGAGCGGCAAGGGCTTTGCGACACTCCTGCTCCGTGACGGCGACCCATCTTAGCAGCGGATCCGTTTCTGGCGAGACGGGATCGGGATCAGGCGCAGGCACTGGCACGGCAGGCAACAGTGAAGCGCATGCTGATACCTTCCCGGAATAGGCAACACGGTCCAGATCCCAGCCCTGGCCCTTGTAATCGTCAATCTCGGTGAACTGGTCATAGACCCAACCGTCCGGGATGGGGAAGCCGAGATTGCCCGAGAATCCCGTCGACATGTCGGACACAAACGCGTTACTCGCGCATCCCGCACCGATGACGCGGGAACAAATATTGCGGGACGCGTAAATCCCTACTCCGTATCCACCACCAAGAGACGAACAAACCGCACGGAAGTATGGCAGGATATTGCTGGTCACCTGGTCATCGGTCGCATCGAAGTCTACAGCGAAGTAGATATGGGTGGGAGGGATGCCAAGACGCTGCGCCGCCTCACGAGCGGTCTTGGCATGAGCAGCGCCGTTTGCCGGGGTGAAATGCTCCAGCTTCGTGGAGTACTCCTGGAAGATCGGGAAGAACCGCATGCCGCCCCGAGTGATGCGCTCGAGCTCACCCGGACGGATGGCCTTAAAGTAATCCTTGGGCGCCAACGACGACTGGCCAGGCTCCGTCAGATAACGTCCCACGATTTCATACCCGTCTGCCTTCAACGTCGCCAACCTGGCGTCGGTAATTTCGAACCTAGTGTCACAGGCCACACACGGACGGTCAGGATCACCTTTAGATGTCAACAGGCTCATCCACGTGGTCGAATCAATAGAGCCCGTCACAGCAATGGCATAACGCTCCTGGAACGCTTTCACGATATTGGCGAACGTGCTCGTCCATACGAAGGTCGGCCCGCCCCCGATCCCATTACACGCCAAAGCCGTGCTGGCGAGCCAGACCCACGACTCATTAGAGGATGCGTTATTTGCTGTTATCGTTTTCAAACGAGATCTAGTTCCGTTGCCGAAATTCCCCGTTGCCTCACTGGGTGAAAAACCTTCAAGCGACTGAAGCACCTGGATAAGAGCCGTGTTCATCTCCCTGCCGTACAGTCCATCAGTCGGAATGATGCCCGTGTATGGACGATATGCTTTGTTGATGAACTGCTGTGCCCTACGGACGGAGTCGATACCGCCATAAGAGGCCAGCAGCACGAACTGCTTCATCGAGAGCAACGCCCCCATGATCTCAACGTCTACGCTGGAATCTCCCTCTATGCCCATATCAGCCTTAAGCTTCCTGATCGCGGAACCTGTTCCGTCGTAGAAATGCTGTGAGATGTTGCCACCAGTGGAGTAGCCCTTGCACCACAGCGCCCCCTGAATGATGGAATACACGTTGGAAGTGCTCTTGTCCGCAACTGCCTGCTGCCGCACCCCATTCGGATACCGCTGCTTGAATAACCGCTGGGTGGAAGGACCGAAGTTATCGGCAGTGGACTGGATGCCCAATTCAATCTGCAATGCGCGAGTAAGCGCATAGATTGTCGGCCAACCAGTTCTGCCGTCCGGGTTGATTTTCTTGAATCGGGGATCATTCCCGTATGTCTTGTTCAGCCACTGCTGCGTCTGCAGCACCATCTGATCAGTCATGATGTCCTCCTTCGGGACCTGTTGCTGAAGGCAGACCCAATATCTGCCCTCACCTGCACTGCCGTTTCGCCACGAGGTGTTAACCTCGGGCGTTTCATCTGGCATGGCGTCTGCGATGAACTCTGCGATTTTCGGTGTCTAACTCCAACCGAAACATAGTGTTTCCCTTACAACGACTTCCATCACACTGTGTATTGTCGCAGCGATCAGTGCGCATGTTTTCCGTCATGACACCTACAGCTTTGGCCATAGCCAAAATGTCTCCGCATGCATCGAAGTCATATGACGGGCTTCCTTTCACTCTGATAACACTGAAATGAACCATGGTAGTGCCCGAGTTTTTGCGCACTTTGGTCTTCGCCCGTCCCCGTGGCGATGATCAGTTCGCTGACTGTACGTTCTCACCGAGCCTTGACATGTCGAGGTAGCGTCGCGTCGACCACTCGCTGGAAGTTACGTAGCGGACTCTCGCGCAGATGAGCATCAACGCGCTGCGCCCGTCCGGGAAGCTGCCGACCACGCGCGTGCGCCGGCGGATCTCGCGGTTCAGCCGTTCGATCATGTTGTTCGTTCGGATGCGGCGGCGATGCTCGCGGGGGTAGTCGTCGAGCAGGTAGGTCGTGGTCTCGCCGATGCCCTCCCTGAGGCATTTGGCGGCCTCCCTCAGTTTCCGCGCCTCCATGTCCTTGGCGACGGATTCCGCCTTCTCCAGCGCCTTGTCCCTCGATTCCATGGAGAATATGGCCTTCAGCGCGTCGGCGGCCCAGTCCCTGTTTTTGGGGTTGACCTTGGCGAGGATGTTGCGTTCGAAGTGGACCATGCACCGCTGGTAGCGGGCGCCGGGCAGCAATTCGTTCACAGCCGCCACCAGCCCGGCGCACCGGTCGCCCGTCACCAGCCTCACGCCCTTGAGGCCGCGCGCGAGCATGCCTTTGATGAATTCGCGCCAGCTTTCCGAGTCCTCCTTCATGCCCTCGGCCACCGAAAGCACCTCGCGCCGCCCGTCCATACCGACGCCGACGGCCACCAGGATGCTCACGTTCTCCACGGACCCGCCCCAGCACCTTTTGTGCCACACGCCGTCCATGAACAGGTACGGGTAATCCTGTTCGAGGGGCCTGCCACGCCATTCGTCGATGTCGGCGTATACCTTCTTGAGCTTGTCGCTCAGGGTCTGCGAGGGCATGCGGTCGCCCCACAGCAGCTGGCTGACATCGTCGACCTGCCGGGTGGAGACGCCGGCCAAATACATGTCGATCAGCGCCTCCTCGACGCTCTCCTCGCGCCGACGGTATCGTTCGATCACCGCCGACTCGAACACCGCCCCTTTCAGTTTCGGCACCTTGAGACTCATCTTGCCGGCCTTGACGGTCAGGTCGCGCTCGTAGTGGCCGGCCCGGTAGGCCTTCCGCTCCCCGCTGCGCTCGTAGCGCGCGGCGCCGGTGATCTCGTCGGCCTCCGCGTCGAGCATCGCGTTCAGGGTCTCCTCGACGCTTTTGCGGACCATCCGGTCCAGGGTGGTCTCCAACATGGCCTGGTCGACCTGTAGAATCTGCTGTGACATGGCTTCGTGCCCTCGTTTCCAATCGCGGTTTGTTTTGTTTGGCGACAGAAAATCGTACACAGGACACGGGCCATGTCTCTATCTCAGGCCCTCAACCAATTTGCGCAAAATCTCGGGCGTTATCTGAACCATTAATGCTCCTTTCTTTCACAAACTGCTGATGTTGTCGTGTTCTTCGTTTCTTTGCTTTCGTCGCGAATAGCGGCACGAATTTTGCGCACAGCCGTTGAAAGCTGTTTGGACACCGCAGCTCGGGACACGCCCAGCTCTCGTGCCATATCTGATTGAGATGCCCCCTTTACCAGTACACCCCTGACGATATTGCGCTGACCTGCTGGCAGTTTTTCGATCTCCGCAAAGATAGCTTGCAAACAGTTAGCTCTTTCTCTCGCATCCTCCGCGCATAAGAGAATATCCTCAGAAGAAGCAGAACACCCCTGGGGTTCCCGCCCTGCACCAACCAAATCCTCATAGGAGCAAATAACTCCGCTGACACGGTCCGATCGATAATAAGCGTGAGCGGAACGTTCCTCCGCATTCCACAATTCCTGAAGTATCGTTTGAGGGGTACGTAGTGCAATATCACGTGGCGAACAACCCATACGGATTGCGCGCAAACATCTATCGCGTTCAACCATCGTCCGTAATTCCACTTCCGAACAGTTGTATATATCAGTTACGGACACATTACCGGCGCGCATTGCCTCATGTTTCAATGAAATTCTCATTCCAGTCTCGATCCCACCCAGTTATTGGGTCTTCGAGACCTGCTTGCATAGGCCACCACATGAGCATCCAACCTGCTGGATAAGCATGACGCGTCAGTTCAGGAGAAAACCGACGCGTCACCATGAATAAGCAGGCAGATCTCATGCATGTGATTAGTTAAAAGCCCCAGTCAGCTTCACTGCGGCACAACGGATGAACAGCCCAATGCCCTACTTCTATAACCGGTTATCGCATGACATCGAGTTGAAGAAGAAATTACGATGTGTCTGGTCTCAAATCCTTTCAATAGACGAAAGTTGCGCTTCTCTGATCCAGCTGTAAGCGGCGTATACTGGCGATATTCCAGTGTTTTACCGGCTTATTCGTCTGAATCTGGCTTCCATCGTAGGAACAGTGACCTCATGGGAAGGCGACGGATGAAGACAAATGGAGACGAGAAGGAGACTCACTTGGCCGAAACTACTGCTACCTATGCTCTGGGAGTCTTCTGTCAGCTCGTAAACCCTTATATATCTGGCGTAGACCACCACAAAAAGGGATTTATGAAGGATTTCTTCGATGCTGTGTTAGAGGATGACGGTCTAAGAAATCCACTTCCCCAACATCATCGAAACCGCAAACCCGGAAAGACCACTATTACCACCGGGGTCTGGTCTGGAATCAACGATACTGATCTGACTCGTTTTTATAACGGTCGCAAGAAGATTCCTGCCTGGAAAGCCGCCGAGTTTTATCAGCGCCTAGATATCTCGAAAGTAGAACGTCTTTGCTGCGATATCAGCATTGATGCCCTTGCCGATTTTCAAAAGGAGCTTATCAAGGCAAATATTAGAGTTACGGATATCAGTGAGCTTCCTTCTGCCACAGGAAAATGGCTTCTGTCAATACTCCAGGCGAATGCCGGTGGACGTGACATTCTCATCGACGGCATAAGCTTTCAGCCGAAATTCGATATTTTCGAAAACTTACCTCTGGCGTCTGGTCGCATCAACAACGGCAAATTGCACCTTGGGCGCTCTTCGGTCCCCTGGAAGGCTTATCCAATTCCACCGGATAAACCAGATGATCATCTTGAAAAGACATACCTCACGCAGATGCAAGCCGCCTATGCCGATCACTTGCACAAGCCAATCAACTGTTCCGACGATCTTCCTCAGACATGTCGTCCTGAATACGCCAAGCAACGTGAATATTTTTACGATGCGGAAGGAATGCGCAGGAATCTACGGGATGTTATAGAAAACGGAGAGCAAGAATTTGATGCACTGAAGGTTGATCTTTATGACGGAATATGCGATACCTGCGCATCTGATTACGCCGATGGACTGTTACGCATGCGAGCAACGCTATCTCAGGCAGCCGGTTTCCCCCTATCCGGTTCAGTTATAGCCCAATTCCCATCAATGATTAAGGCAGCGGAAAAGAAAGGGCTGTGTCATATGCTGGTCAACGACCATATGCTGGAGTGGGTACACGAAAATGAATAATTCATTATTTAACACAACACAGGAAACAGCAACACGATTGACATTATGCCTTCCCCTTCTTTCTAGACCTTCCACAATTGACGAAATCACAGCCATTGACCTTATCGCCACCTATATGAAAACATTCGGATTCGGACAGCGCAATCTTCACGGCGATGGTCCACATGCTTTAGCCGAATATGATGCTCGTCGCAAACGAATACAAGCAGGATTAGCCCAACTCGTAATCGTTGGAGCAGCAACCGTGGATTCCACTTGCCTGTTGTACCGCGCCACTCCGGAATGTTTCCAATATTCGGAAGCATTGCACGGCGATTACGCTGCCTCCTATCGACAGGCTGTTCAGCTCTTGATAAAAAACGATTATGAAACCATCATGAACCGAATAACGAAAGAGAACAACCAGTTATGAGAAACACATGGATACGTCGAATTTCGGCAATCAGAAAGGACGGAGTGGAATCCGCCATTAATCTCACATGCGGGCTGAACTGCATTATCGGCGCTTCGAACACCGGGAAAACCAGAATCGCAAAAACCGTGGAATTTGCCTGCGGAGGGAAAGAGCTCCCCTTTACCGATAAAACTGCCTATGAAATTGCACAGGTCACGTTCGTGACCAACGGCGGTGAGGTTTCGCTTAGTCGTTCGATTCACGTTCAGAACACTATCCATGTAAAATCCAGCAACCCAATGATCGTCCCCGGTTCCTACTCCGTTTCATCACGTGCCGGTAAATCAATCAATACGGTTCTTCTTGCCTTACTAGGCGTTGAATCAACCCGTAGAATAGCGACAAACGAAACCTACCATACAGTTGCTTTCACATGGAATGCCATCAGACATCTCATGATTGTCCCCGAGGACCAAATAGGACGTGCACGCCCCTCCATTCTTTTCCCCAAAAGTACCTCTCTAGCAACTCTCACACAAAGTCTGTCCTCGTTGCTCGTGCTAGTTCAAGATGAAAAAATCGACAACTCCATACAGACAGAGAGTGCCAGCGAACGTCACGCCCGCAGAAAAGCCGTGGAACAGTTCATCCATCAGCAGTTGGATGATATAGAGCCTCGCATCAGACACCTTGAGGAGATGCGCCATATCGCAACAAATGAGGGGAAGACCATTCACACCTATTTGGAAGACCTTCACAAAAAAGCATTACACGTAGAACAGCAAAGACAAACTCTCCTCAATCGAGATGCCCATACCATCTCACATATCTCTCAGCTTAATCAACAATATGAGCACCTTGAGGTACTTATTCGCCAACGTAAGGTACTTATCAGTCAATACGAATCAGACGCTGCACGTCTTGATTTGCAACTACAGGCAATGAAACATGCCCGCACACATGCCTATCCCGCCACATGTCAGTTTTGCCACAGCCCCATCCACATGTCTGTGCCGACTGAACAGGACATTCTAATCGTCTCAACAGAAATTGAGCATATCCACAGAATCCAAGCAGACGTTGAAACCGATCTAGCCATCCTCGTCGACAAAGCCGATGAGGTGCAACAGGAGCTGCATCTGGAGAAACAGCAGCATCGGCAAAATATGCATTCGCTCAAATCCGACATTCAACCAACAGCGCAGCACATGCAACAAGATATTGAGCAAATTGCCCATGCAGAACAATTGCATGCGGAATATGCGGAACTCATAGCGCTGCATGCTCGTTTCAACAAGGCACTCGATGACGCTGGTCAAGCAACACAGAATGATGAAAAATACAAGCCACGCGAATGTTTCCAGAGTGATTTCTGGTATTCCATGAATAACACCATACGCAGCATTCTGCAACAATGTCATTTTCAAGGTGCTGATACTGCAGATTTCAGCAGATCTTCTTTTGATGTCGAAATAGCAGGGTATTCCAAGGCTGATGAACAAGGCAAGGGATACTGCGCATTTCTTAACAGCGTTGTTATGCTCGCATTTCATGATTATCTCAATGAACAGTCAAAGCATACTCCGGGTTGGCTGCTTATTGATACGCCTCTGCATGGGTTTGACGAAGGAATACGACCCCTGGAAGACTCATCCATGAAAGTGGGCCTGTTTTCCTATCTAGCGAAACAAGCGGTTTCACAACAAATCATCATTATCGAAAACACGAATCACATGGCTGGCATTCCTCTTGACGATAACATCAATATCGTCGAATTCTCGAAGGACAAGCACAACGGACGATACGGATACTTGGACGGGATTTACGATGTGTCTGACGAAAGTTAACGGCGGTCCCAAATCAAGTCACCTTGTCGAGGAGCGAACCCGCGCAGCCGCACTCCCCATGATTTTCCAAAGCCATTGACCGGACTAACTTGAGCGCATCGTGGGCGACAAGTGGCCGCTGCAGCACCGCCACGTGCTCGGCCAGGCCATCCGCATCCGCTCCCCGTACGTGGACGCGCTGTCCGTCACCCAGGTGCTCGCCCTCAGGTCGCTGCGCAAGAAGGTGGACAAGGAAGAGCTCTCGCAAAGCCAACAGGCAGGATTCATCTACCTCATCCTGTGCACCGTCTCCGGCGTCGCTGCCGGCCTGCAGAACACAGGCTGATCTACACACCAGCGCATATGGGGAAGCCCCGCTCACATCAAGCAGAGCTTCCCCGTTTTGTGTGCATCTTGCATCATCTTGCAATAATTCTTACATGTAAACAGAGAGTTCTTACATGAAAGAATTATTGAAAGGTGATGAAAGAACTTACTTTCACGCGTACCAATCATTCCAACACGTATCGGGATGACGGTCCATTCCCCTCGCGGCGCAACTTGCCCGCATCCTCTAGCTTCTTCAACACCCGGTATGCACTGATATAGCTCAGGCCAAACAAATCCATGACATCCGCCGTAGTGACGACACCATCATTTTTTTCGGCGAACTCCAGAACAAGGCCACTGCGCCGGGTGGCATCGATGTCACGCTGGCGCACGTAAGACGCCAGCCCCTCTGAACGTTTGTACACTCGGGCACTCAGCATATACGAACGAGAGCTCCCGCTACCGACCCCCTCTACCAAACCAGCTTCCACCAGATTCTCAACAGCGGACACGATGCGTCGATGCTCCAAATGAGAAAAATCGCACAATTGGACCACGGTAAGCCTACGATGCTCACGCAGCAGCGAGAGCACAATCAGTGACCAGACCGGCAATGGAGCCCCACGTCGACGTTCCTCGTCGCCAATCATGGTTACGAATGCCTCGTCAGGTACCACGCGGCGCAAGAACAAGATAACTTCCTCAGCACTGGACTGTGAATAATCCGGGAAAGAACCGCCTGCCGCAATCGACCCGGCATAGATGGTATCCACGCCTCGTCCGGTGCGTTCAACATATCCGGCAGCTTTCAGAATCAGGGCAAGCTGCGGATTGCGGGAACGCGGTTGTGCAGTAAGCAGGTTATCTTCGGAAACACCCTCTATGAATCCTCCGGGGTTGGCTATGGTCAACCCATCATCATCAACCAGGAACCTCACCGAACCCATTCGTGCATAATCGCGATGGCAGAAAGCGTTAATCATTGCCTCACGGAATGCCCCTCGATCGAAGTCTGGCAGATCGACCCGAATCAAGCCGCTCATGACTTCGTGGCTGGGATTCCACGGCTCCATCAGCTCGCCTACACGATCAAACATATCCACCAAGGGCAACACGAACGGATCCATATTGACCTTTGGAGACATGCCTTTCATCACTTGAAAAACAGCCGATGCGGCTGGAACCGATCGATGAATAGCATCAACCGAACCAATGGTGAGCAGACCAGCAACAGATGGCTGCAATCCATACGGGCCATCAACAACCAGCTCAAGTGCCCGATCGAAATCCTCATCAGTAAAAGACAACAACGAGTTTTGCGCATTGGCACTGCGAATATGGCTTCTCAACTTGTTCCGTGAGTCTGGATTCAAATCGTCCAACCGAGCCTCTGGGGCAGGTTGCGCACTGAAATCGTAGAACCGTTGCTGAGATAAACGGCTAATGAATTGGGAAACAAACAGCGGAACGACCTCAGGCGAGCCGTCTGCTTTCAGCCGGCGCTGCAATGTCTTCCCCTGACTGGTAGATACGATTTGCTGACTGTTATCCACCTCAATACTGACTATCGGCACCTCGTTCTCATACAAGAGCGCCACGCGAGCGGGAAGCTGCGGAACAGTCTTATTGAAAATTAGTACCGCAAGTCCATTGATATTGCGATGCTCGTCACATACGCCGGTCACAGTGCCATCGTCTTCAATACCGAGATACAGTGTGCCGCCTTCGGTATTGGCTAGAGCCACTACGTTGTCAACAATTTCATCATGCGATTGAGGGCGCTTCTGCTCACTCTTGAACTCAACCGTCAAACTTTCTTTGGCCGGCAACATGAGCATCCCCTTTCACCATCTTGCAATAATTCTTACATGTTAACAGAGAGTTCTTACATGTAAGAATTATTGCAAGATGGTGAAAGGGGTAAAGAGCAATCCATCCTGTCATCTCCAGCAACTTAAATCCGATCATCGCTGCTTTCGGCATATCTGATATCAGCCGCTGGTGCCAGTCCAATCACCCAATTGAAGCTCAACACGGCCAAAGACTCTACGCCGCAGTGGATTCGCGCTCGATGAGCTTATAGCCCACATTCACGGTCTGCGGGAAGAACTCGTCGTCCAGGTTCTCGATACGCCGCATAAGCAAGGTCAGCGCGGTATCCGCCATGCCCTTGAAATCGGTGGCCACGGTGGTCAAAGTCGGCACGCTGTACATGCTCTGGCTCAGGCCGTCGAAGCCGATAACGCGCACATCGCCCGGCACACTTACGCCATCGTCCGCCAGACCACGCAGAATACCGAGCGCAATACCGTCGTTCAGGCAGTACAGACCGTCGTACTTGCACTTGCCTTTCTTGGCCAAGCCGCGCCCGGCCTCGATACCGCCGTCAATCGACCACGAGGATTTGATGAAATCACGGCGCTCGTCAAACGGCAGTCCGGCCGCGAGAATCGTCTCCTTGGCGGCCCGCATACGAATATCACGCGAGCCGGGAATGATGTTGGGATTGTTGGGATCGTGATTGTCGCCGACGATGCCGATGCGCGCACAGCCACGCGCGATAAGGTGTTCGATTGCCGCCCGTGAGCCGGCGTCGCTCGGCGCGTTCACGGTGTCGACGGGCAGGCTGGTGTCGTAGTTTTCCAGCATGACGGCCGGGTGCCGCTTCAGGATATCGACCGCACGTGGCGCATTGATGGCGATGATGCCGTCCGAAAACGTGTACGACAAATCGTTGTCGTCGGTAAGATACCGGGACAGTTCGATGAGCATGTGCGAGTCGCGCTTGTGCACTTCCTCAGCCACACACATGGCCAGATGGGAGAAATAGTCGCCCTCGAGGCCCGAGGTAAGGAAGGTGATGGTATCGGACCGCCCAGAACGCAGGGACCGGCCAGACAGGTTGATTTTGTAGCCGAGTTTGCGGGCGGCGTCACGCACGCGTTGCGTGGTTTCGGGCTTGACGTAATCCTTGCCTCGCAGGGCCGCGGAGGCGGTGGTGGCGGTCACTCCGGCCAGTTCGCCGACATCCTTTAAGGTCACCATCGTTACCATCTCCGCATATCACGAACCTTATCGATAAGAATCCATAGTACCGCCCACATCTCAGCCGAGGATGAGACCCTCGGTCGAGGCCCTGCCCGGCGACTCGAACGCCGCGGTCACCGTGGTGAGCACCGACGCTGCAAACGAAAACATGTCAAACCAAGAAATGGACATGACGGAGTCATTGTTTTCCGAGAGGGATATGCCGCGTCCACGGGCAGACGTCACGTATCAATCACGCCGATACCGTCATATAACTGTTTTCGATGTGAGAAAGCTCATAGCTTCCGACCACAGAAATCAGCCACAGCAACCCCATAACAGCGTTATAGTTCTGTTTGTCGGCGTCGACAAGAGCCAGCAGCGCCGATGAAATGCACACCAAGGATGTTTAGCGAATTGTTCGCAGTTCGCACGATTCGATTTGATTCGATTCGTGCAGTCCGGATGGTTCACAGGGGCATGCCGTCGTGATGTGCGTGGATATGGGCGATACGACTCTCGTTCGGGCCGGCAGGCCATCGTACACCAGTTACGAAAGGATCCGCCCATATATGGCAAGGTTTACCGAGAATCGTTGGACCAGCGCAATCATCCCCGCATTGCTGATTCATATCCCAATCGGTACCGTCTATTGCTGGAGCGTGTTCAAGCAGCTTATCGCTGACCGTCTCCACGCCAGCCCCGCCTCCGTGGAATGGGGCTTCTCACTCGCCATCTTCTTCCTCGGCATGTCCGCCGCGTTTGCCGGGCCAATGGTGGAGAAAAACATCAAGAAATCCGCACTCGTCTCCATGGTCTGCTTCGTGGTCGGCTTCGCCGGCACGGGCGTGAGCATCGCCCTGAACTTCCTGCCGGGCGTGTTCATCTGTTATGGCGCGATCATGGGCATCGGCCTGGGCGTCGGTTATCTGACTCCGGTCAAGAACCTGATGCTTTGGTTCGCCGACAACAAGGGCCTCGCCACCGGCATCGCCGTCGCCGGCTTCGGCCTGGCCCTCATCAGCCAAGAGAAGGACATCCTGCACGATGTGCTCAGGGCCTTCCCGCAGTATGCCAACCTGAGCCCCGCCAAGTTTGCCGCCGCCATCTCCGGCATCATCGGACTGGTGCTCGCCGTGGACTCCGTGTTCAACACGGCTGGCCGCGTGGGCTTCTCCACACTCTCCGACCACCTGAAGCGCCGCGAGACCGTCTATCAGGTAATCTTCATCATGTCGATTGCCGTGTGCTTGCTGCAGATCTTCACCAACAGCATCGGCAACGCTCTGCTGTGGGCCGTGCTGGCCATGCTGTTCCTCGTCAACGCGGGCTATGGTGGCGGTTTCTCGACGCTGCCCGTGCTGCTTGATCAGCACTTCGGCACCAAAACCGTCTCCACCACGCACGGTCTGACGCTGAGCGCCTGGGCGTTCGCCGGTCTGTCCGGCAACCAGTTGGCCTCGTTCGTAGTTGCCCACGCGCCTGATCAGGCCCACCGCTACGCCGCACTCATCCCGGTGCTCACCGGCCTGTTCGTTGTGGCCCTGATCAGCATCAGCTTGGTCAAGTACCTCGGCGACAGAAACGTCACGAAGGCCGTCGAAGACCGAGGCTGAGCTGCCGCAAAACAACGATTCTGCCGGAGTCGGGCGCATCGATCGCATCAATCGATGTACGTCACGATTTTGGCAGAATCGTTGTTGTTGCTGTTGAGTACCTGAGGTCGTGCGGCTTACGCGCCGACCAGTTCGAGCATTTGGGGGATGCTCTTTTTGCCGAATTCAACTTGCTGGGTGCCGTCGGCGTGGGTGATGACGATGCAGGGCACGCTCATCGCGCCGTACTGGTCCTTAAGTTCGGGGAAGTGCGAGACGTCGTAGGCTTCGGCGCGCACGGCCGGGCTCAGGGAGGCAATGCGCTGGGAAGCAAGCACGGTTTCCGGACACATCGTGCAGGTGAGCGAGACGAGGATCATGATGTTCAGCGGGCCTGTGATGGACTTCGCGCGTTCGATCAGGTCGTCGCCCAGCGGCTGGCCGGGACCGGCCGCGTTGTACAGGCCGAGTACGAACGAGTTGAACTCATGGCCGGAAGGTACGCCGTGGAAGGCCAGACCGGTGAAGACCAGTGAACCATTGCCGTCCTTGCC
>OGRF01001602.1_pt1 | contig 14527 bp, 9 predicted proteins | sample 1553381 | NCBI WGS metagenome assembly OGRF01 (sample SAMEA2580060, study PRJEB22360) | human gut metagenome | biome: human gut; feature: human-associated habitat; material: faeces | place: Denmark | collected 2008/2010
CAGGGACTTTTCGTTTCCCAGGATAGGATAATCGGCAAAGAACAAAAATATCAACTCCATATTCATATTGTTATAAATTAATAATATCATTCATTGACTTGCCTGTCAATAGCTGATAAAATAATTACAGTAATTTATAAACTTGTAAAGGAGAACATCTATGGATATTTTAAAGCTTGCGGCGGAAAATTCGCCAAGATCGAAAATGATATATCATGAGGATACTCAGGCGCTGCACATTGGCACGCTTGACAAGCACTGCTATTTTGTGCCGTTTGCAAAGGGGCAGGATCCTTTTGAGGACCGTAAAAATTCTCAGCGAATGGAGCTTTTAAACGGCAACTGGGGTTTTCGTTATTATGACAGCATAATAGACCTAGAGGACGATTTTATTCACGAAAAGTTTGAGAACCCTATCCCGGTGCCGTCAAACTGGCAGCTTTACGGCTATGACAAGCCGCAGTATACGAACGTGTGCTATCCAATACCATTTGACCCGCCTTTTGTGCCTGACGATATACCTGTGGGAGTTTATCAGCGTGAATATGATTATTCCCCTGACGGCATGGACAGGGTGCTTGTGTTCGAGGGCGTGGATAGCTGTGTTTATTTGTATGTGAACGACAGCTTTGTGGGATATTCACAGGTTTCTCACGCTACGGCTGAGTTTAATATCACACCATATCTCGCTGAGGGCAGGAATATCATTACTGCCGCTGTGCTGAAATGGTGCGATGGAACTTATCTTGAAGATCAGGACAAGATAAGGCTTTCGGGAATTTTCAGAGATGTTTATGTGCTGTCAAGACCGAAAATGCGTCTTGAAAATTATATCGTGAAAACTGTTCTCGGTGAAAATGGCTCTGTAAGGCTGGAGTTTACGGTATTCGGCTGTGATGTTTCGGCAAAGCTTTGCGATGATGATGGTGTTACAATGGCTCAGTTTTCGGCTTATGACGGTGAGAGCGTTGAGATAAAGTTAGAGAACGTCAAGCTTTGGAGTACTGAAACACCTTATCTTTACAGGCTTACTATCAATGCAAGCGACGAGGTTATCGGCGAGGAGGTTGGCTTTAGAGATGTAAAGGTGGATAAGGGCGTTGTTAAGATAAACGGCAGGGCGGTGAAGTTCAAGGGTGTAAATCGTCATGACAGCTATCCTGACACGGGATATTATGCCTCTTATGAGCAGATGAAAGCTGATGTTGTGCTTATGAAAAAGCACAACATAAACGCTGTGAGAACGTCACATTATCCTAACTCCCCTGTGTTTTATCAGCTTTGCGACAGGCTGGGGCTTTATGTTATTGATGAAGCGGATCTGGAGTCACATGGCTGTGTGGAGGTCTATTATGACTACAAGTGGGACTATTCAGATTACAACGGCATTGCGATGCTTGCCTCTGACGAGAGGTTTGGCAATGCCATAAAAGATCGTGCGGAATGTCTTGTAAAGCGTGACATAAACCGCCCTTGCGTGGTGTTCTGGTCGCTGGGTAATGAGAGCGGATATGGCAAAAATATGCTTGATGAAGCTGAGCTTATAAAGAGGCTTGATGATACAAGGCTTGTGCATTATGAAAGCACACACTGCCTTGACGGAACTTCCGACAGCGTGCTTGACGTAGTTTCGGGTATGTACTGGGATCTAAACGGGCTGAAAGGCTATCTTGAAAAGCCTGAGGAAAACAGACCTCTTGTGCAGTGTGAATACTGCCACGCCATGGGAAATGGTCCGGGAGATCTGGAGGATTATCACAATGTGTTCTATTCCAATGAGCGTTTCTGCGGTGGCTTTGTGTGGGAGTGGTGCGACCATTCTGTACCGCTTGGTAAGACGGCTGAGGGTAAGATAAAATACGGCTACGGCGGAGATTTTGGGGAAAGACACAATGACGGAAATTTCTGCATGGACGGTCTTGTTTATCCTGACAGAACGCCACACACGGGGCTTTTAGAGGTAAAGCAGGTATACAGACCTGTGCGAGTAACAAAAGGGGAAAGCGAGGGAAGCTTTGTTTTTTCAAGCACGCTGGAGTTTGTGAACGCTGGGGATATTCTCGATTGCCGATATGAGATAACGGACAAAAATGGTATTATACATATCGGCAGAGTGGATTTTGACATCGAGCCTATGGGAAGCACTGTGGTGAATGTTCCCGATGATACAGCGGAGTATGAAAATGAAACATTCATAAGGTTTATTTTCACTGCAAAGGAGGACACTGACTATTGTGAAAATGGCTATGAGGTGTGCTTTGATCAGCTTAGGATAGCAGAGGGCAAGGCTTGTAAGGTCGCTGAGGTGAAAGGAAATGTTGAGACTGTGGAAACGCCTCTTGATATCACTGTGACAGTGGGAGATGTTGTTTACCGCTTTGACAAGCGTAAGTCGGCGTTTGTTTCTGTGAAATTCGGCGGCAGAAAGCTTCTTGACAGACCTTTGCAGTATAACTTCTTCCGTGCGCCTACGGATAATGATGTCATGAAGTACAATTGGTACAAGGTGCATCTTAATGACTTTGATGTGAAAAGCTACGGCTGTGAGCTTTCAGCGAGCGAGAACAGAGCGGAGATAAGCGTCACACAGTCTTTTGGCTGGTCCATACAACAGCCGTTTTGCAGGCTGAAAGCTGTTTATGTTATTGACGGCAGTGGGCTTGACATAAAATGCGAAGCGGAGTTTTCAAATAAGATAGATATGCTTCCAAGGTTCGGTATAAGGCTCTTCATGCCAAAAGATTTTTCAAGGGCGGAATATTTCGGATATGGTCCTACAGAAAGCTACATTGACAAGCGTCAGGCTTGCTATGTGGGCAGATTTGCGGCTGATATCGGGGATATGCACGAGGATTATATAAGACCGCAGGAAAATTCATCGCACTATGGGTGCAGATATCTCACTGTGAGCAGTGAGGACACAAGTGTGATGTTCACTGCGGGAGATGAGTTTTCATTCAACGCTTCTCAGTTTTCACAGGAGGAGCTTGCGGCAAAGGCACATAACTATGAGCTTGAAAGGTGCGAGAGCAATGTTATCTGCGTTGACTATGCAATGGCAGGGGTCGGTTCTAACTCCTGCGGACCAAGGCTTGCAGAGAAATATCAGCTTGAAAAGCCTTTGATAAACGCACATTTTCATATTCAGATAAGTAAAATATAAAGGAGTTTTTATGGATATCTGTGAAACATACTCAGACAGAAAGCTTTTTTGCAACGATTGGGAATTTTACAAGGCGGCTTTCGGCTCTGACTACTCAGAGGACTTTGCTTTCAAGCCTGTGGACATTCCTCACGATTGGCTTATTTATAATACAAATGACCTATATGAAACTTCTACAGGCTGGTACAGAAAGAATTTCTCTTACCAAAAGAAAGAGGGCATACGCACTTTTATCCGCTTTGACGGAGTTTACATGGACAGCAAGGTGTATGTGAACGGTGATTTGGCAGGGGAGTGGAAATACGGCTACTCGGCATTTATGTTCGATATCACAGACCTTGTTAAGGACGGAGAGAACATTATTACTGTCCGTGTGGATCACCACTCGCCAAACTCCAGGTGGTATTCAGGAGCAGGCATTTTCAGAAAGGTTTGGCTTTGCGAAAGCCCTGAGATACGTTTCGGCAATGACGGTATTTATATCACCACGTCAAAACAGGAGGACGGCTGGCTTGTAACTGTAAACGCTGAGATGCTCCGACCTGAGGGCACTCCTCTTGGTGGAATCCGCATCAGGAACACTATTTTTGACAAGAACGGCAAAGAGGTGGCAAGCTATGAGTCTGACGCTTGTGGGGCGGATATTTCCTGCATACCTGAGGCGGTGCGTGTGAAAGGCGTGAGCTATTCTCTCACCGCTCAGACCATGACAGTGAAAGACCCTGAGCTTTGGGATATCACCTCGCCTGTGCTTTACACCATGGTGTCGGAAATTCTTGTGGACGGCGGCTGTGTACAGCGTGTAAGTCAGAAATTCGGCTTCAAAACTATCAAATTCAAGTGCGACAGCGGTTTTTATCTCAATGGCAGACACGTTAAGCTCCACGGCTCATGTGAACACCATGACAACGGCTGTCTTGGGGCAGTTTCCAATCCTGCGGCTATAAGGAGAAGATTTAAAAAACTACGCAAAATGGGCATCAACGCTATCAGAACTTCTCACAATATGCCTGCGGAGGAGTTTATGGACATCGCTGACGAAACAGGTATGCTCATTCTCTCTGAGGGCTTTGATATGTGGGAGAGGTCAAAGACCGACTATGACTATGCCAGATTTTTTGATGAGTGGGTAGAAAAGGACGTTGCTTCATGGGTGCGCCGTGACAGAAACCGCCCTTCTATCATAGGCTGGAGTGTGGGAAATGAGATTTTTGACACTCACGCTGACGAGAGAGGTCAGGAGGTAACGGCTTGGCTTAAAAGGCTCGTTAGGCTCCATGACCCTGAGGGCAACGGCTATGTCACATTCGGCTCTAACTATATGCAGTGGGAGAACGGTCAGAAATGCGCTGATATTCTCAAGCTTGCAGGCTATAACTACGGTGAAAGACTTTATGAGGAACACCACGCCGCTCACCCTGACTGGATGATATACGGAAGCGAAACGGCTTCTGTTGTTCAGAGCCGCGGAATTTATCATTTCCCGCTGTCTGAAACCTTGCTAACTGACGATGACGAGCAGTGTTCATCTTTGGGCAATAGCTGCACAGGCTGGGGAGCAAAAAACACTGAGGCTTGCATTATCCCTGACCGTGACGCTGAATACTGTGCAGGTCAGTTCATTTGGACAGGCTTTGACTACATAGGCGAGCCTACTCCATACAGCACGAAAAACTCCTACTTTGGTCAGTTCGACACAGCAGGCTTTGCAAAAGACAGCGCATATGTTTTCCGTGCAGAGTGGACAGACTATAGGGCTGAGCCATTCGTGCATATTTTCCCATACTGGGATTTCAGCGACGGACTTCCTTGTGACGTGAGAGTTTGTTCAAATGCTCCGAGAGTTGAGCTTTTCAAGGACGGCGTTTCAATGGGTGCATATGATATAGACCACAAGCATGGCAAGGAGCTGACAGCGAACTATATCATACCATATGAAAAGGGCGAGCTTAAAGCCGTTGCATATGACGAGAATGGAAATATCATCGCAGAGGATATACAGTGTTCATTCGGGGACGCTGTTAGGATAGAAGCTGTCCCTGACAAGACAGAGATACTTGCAGACGGCTCTGACCTTGTTTATATTGAGATATCCGCATTTGACAAGGACGGCACTTTCTGCGCAAATGCCAACAATCGTGTGAACGTCAGCGTTGAGGGTGCGGCAAGGCTTATGGGTCTTGACAACGGCGACAGCACAGACTATGACCAGTACAAAGGCACTTCACGCAGACTTTTCTCAGGAAAAATGCTTGCTGTTATTGGTGTGGCTGATAAGACGGGGGAGATAAAGGTAACGCTTACATCAAAGGGTCTGCCTGACTGTGTTGTTACCCTTGATGCTGTTAAGGCGGAATATGACAGCGGTACATCATCGCTTGAAAATGTGGGCTTTGCTCCTACCGAGTGCGGAAGAACAGACGAGATACCTGTGAGAAAGATAGAACTTTATACTGATACTTTTACTCTTGACAAGGATAACCCTGAGATAACAGTGAGATATAAGGCGCTCCCTGCCAATTCGGATTATGCTGAGGATATAGAGTTCAGGGTAACAAATGAAAAGGGCATAACATCTAATCTTGCAGAGTGCGAGGTAACAGCAGACAGCATTAAGGTGAAAGCAAAGGGTGACGGAAGCTTCTGGCTTCGTGCAATGTGCAAAAACGGCACTGAGCGTTATCACATCATTTCTATGCTCAAATTCACCGCTGAGGGACTTGGAAACGCACTTACCGACCCATATCAGTTTGTTATCGGCGGACTATTCACAAGGGCGAGCGACAACGTTTCAAGCGGCATGAAGAAGGGTGTAGGCTTTGCAATGGGCAAGGTAACATCATGGGCGGCATATGATAATCTGGATTTCGGCAGTGCAGGCTCTGACACTGTTACGGTGCAGATATGGGCGAACACCCTTGATCCTGTTAAAATAAGCTTCTATGACGGAATACCTGACGAGAGCGGAAAGCTTCTTGGCACGTTTTGTTATCACAAAGAGCCTGAGTGGATGATCTTCAAGCCTGAAACTTTCAAGCTTTCAAGAAAGCTCAAGGGTATTGAGACCCTTTGTATCCTTACTGAGGACGGCTTCCAAGTGGGCGGTTTTAACTTTGAAAAGGAGAGCCGTGAATTTGCGGTGAATAATGCGGCTGATGCTGACAACATTTATGGTGACAAGTTCACAAAGGGCGAAAAGTGTGTGACCGAGATAGGCAACAACGTTATGCTTGATTTCGGCGAGTTCGATTTCTCTGAAAAACAGCCGAGCAGGCTCGTTATAAGCGGAAAGTCACCGCTTGCCCTCAACAGCATACATCTTATCCTGAACGGCAGCGAGGGCGAAAACCGAATACTCTGTGAGTTCAGGACAGATGACAGCGAAAATTATGCCCAGAAGAGCTTTGATATCTCAGGTATCAGCGGCAAACAGAAGGTTTCATTTGCGTTCCTGCCGGGAAGCAACTTTGACTTTGAATATTTCAGATTTGAGTAATAAAAACGCTCCGTACAGATTTTGTACGGAGCGTTTGCTAGTTCTGAAAGTTTATTATCTCGTTGGTTATCATAGGGTAGGCAATAAGCTTGGCGGAGTCAAGGTCTTCTTTGTGCATATCAACAGCGGATATCTGATGTCCGTTGTAGGTGGTGTAATAGTAAATGCCCTTGTCGGTATTGCAGCAGCTTGTATAAATGGTTATCTCATACTTGCCCTCTGCCACCTCGCAGCAGCCTCTTTGCTGGTCAACTGAGTTTAGAATGTGGAAAAACTGACTTACGCTGTCCTGCTCGTCTGCACCTGAACGTGAGTTCATTTTCACAAATGCGGCTCTTACAAATCTTGACTGCGAGGATAAGTCACCTGGCAGACCCATTGCACCCATACCACGGCTGTAGGACTTAAGGTCCAGCTTATCAGAGAATGTGTTTTCAGGCTGTTTAGGGGAAAGTCCACGGAAATCGTTGAGCCTGAACATCTGCATATCAAAGGTTGGATTGTTCGTCAGCACTCCCACGGGATCGTTATAGACCTTTATGCCTTCTTTTACAGATTCGACCACGATACAATCGTTCTTGTCTGCTATTATCCAATGGAGCTGACCTGACGGCATTTGCGGGCTGAACTGAGTTTTGGTTATGTTTATCTTTTCTATAAGCGTCCTTGCTTCTGTCACGTTTGCACACTGACAGAGTATCCATGGGATAAACTCAAACTGCGCAACGTTGTCCCTGCCGTCGATATCATCACGGTAAAAGGCATTGCCAACAAAGTTAAGACCTGCCATGGCAAGACCCTTTTCATTGGCGGCGTCATAGAAAAGAGGATAATCCTGAGCAACATGAGCTGTGCCTATTACCGCATAATGGGTAGCTATCCTGCCCATATTAACAAAGTTAAGGGGAAAGTTTCTTGGCATTATGACTATTTCCTCACCGTAGGAGCTTTCATAGTCAAGAGTTCTTCCAAAGTAAAAATCGTTCGTTTTATAAGTTGCCGCAGTACACATTTTGTTACCTCCGTTATCAATTATATTATTTTTGTAGGGGCGAACACTGTTCGTCCGCCTACAGACAAAGCTATCAGCAGGACTCGTTATATTTAATATAACACTTTTTGCAGTTAAAATCAATGGCGTTGACTTATGTTAAAAAAATTGTTATAATAGTGGTAACATCGCATAATGATAGTGTTGTGTTACCCTAAGATGATAAATGAAAGGAGCGAAACGGAGTTGACGTGGAACAATGTAAAGAAAATAGCAGGCAGAGTGGTGGCGGTGATAGTTCCTGTGGCGATGCAGTTTTTGTGGTATCTTCTCATACTTAAATGGCTCAGCAAGGCGGCAGGGCTTCTCAGCATCGTGCTTACTGTGCTGTCATTTCTGTTTGTGCTTTATATCAACACAAAGCGTGAGGAGAGCAGCTACAAGACCCTTTGGCTTATTGTGATACTTACTTTTCCCGTGCTTGGTGCAGTTATGTATATAATTTTCGGCAATAACAATACTGCGAAAAAGCTTGAAAAGAATATCACAAAGGCAAGGCTTCACATGGACTATGAGCTTTCTGACGGGGAAAAGTGCATAGGGGAGCTTGAACGTGAGGACAAAAGGCTTGCTCAATCGGTGAAAAGAATAAGCGACGCAACGGGATTTCCCATGGTGAAGCTTGACAGTGCAGAGTATTTTTCCGTGGGCGAGGAAATGTTTGCTGATATGTGCAAGGAGCTTGAAAAGGCTGAGAAATATATTTTTGCGGAGTATTTTATTCTGCAAAACGGCAAGTTCCTTAACACTGTGGTTGATATCATGGCGAAAAAGGCGGCTCAGGGCGTTGACGTCAGGATAATGTATGACGACCTTGGAAGTATCGCAACATATTCTCTTGCAGACGCTTTGAAGCTTGGGGAGAAAGGTATAAAATGTGTGCCTTTCAATCCGTTCCTTTTTATAAAATCACAGCTCAACAACCGTGACCACAGAAAAATAATGGTGGTGGACGGCAGAGTTGCATACAGCGGCGGAATAAATCTTTCGGACGAGTATATAAACATAGGCTCGAAATATGGTCACTGGAAAGATATCGGCTTTAAGATAACAGGTGAGGGCGTAAAAAGCTACACCTATATGTTTATGGAGTTCTGGAACGCTTTTTCAAATGACATGATACCTCATGACCTTGTGGGGGAGAGCTTTGAAAAAGAGGGCAAGGGTGGCGACGGCTATGTTTTGCCTTATTATGATTCCCCTATGGTGGACGAAAATGTGAGCAACACGTTTTTTTCTGAGATGCTCTATGCCGCAAGCGATTATGTGTGGTTCTACACACCGTATCTTATGCTTGGTGACAGCCTTTTTGACGCTTTCATAAGGGCGGCTAAACGTGGGGTCGACGTGCGCATCATAATGCCCGGTATCGCTGACAAAAAGGTGGTTTTCAGGCTTTCGAGAAGCTATTATCGTCAGCTTATCGAGGCAGGAGTGAAGATATATGAATACACCCCTGGGTTTGTTCACGCAAAGGGCTGTATATGCGATGACAAGCTTGCGGTGCTTGGTTCGGTAAATCTTGACTATAGAAGTCTGTTTTTGCATTTTGAGTGCAGTTCTATATTCTATGATTCATCTATAATAAAGACTTTCAAGGCGGATATCCTTGAAACCCAGAGCAAGTGCAGACAGCGCACGCTTGAGGACACAAAGCGTGGTTTCTTTGGACGGCTCATTGACGGCGTGCTAAGGATATTTGCACCATTGCTTTAACAATGTTAATAACCACGCTGAACGATCTGGTGGCAGTTGTGGCTTACTATGGAACTAGCTGGATATTCCTGCTGAATGTTTTGAAGCTGGGGTAGAAAAAAATCGAATAAGATAAAAAAGCCGATCGCATCCAATTTTGGTGCGGTTGGCTTTTTCAGGTTTGGCTATTAGATTCAAGGTAATGCCTATCTTATTGAATAATTCTGCATTTGGAGTTTTCTTCAATTTCTGAAAAGACCTTTTTTTGATCGATTATTGAATCATAGTATGACTTCCTTATTTCTTTGACCAAAACTAATTTGTTATTCTCAATTTTTTTGAATTGATAAATGCCATAGATCTTATGGTTGAAAAAGTAAATGAAAGATACCAGTTTTTCATCTGACAAAAGTTCACCATTTTGTGCATCATATTGTTGATTTATATTTGAATTTTTGCAGCTTTAACTAAATTGAATGGCTCAATCATGTTAGTTTTATACAAGTATAAATTGCAAAATGTATTATAATTTCTGGTTATAAGTTTATTTGTTGGTATCTTGAAAAGTATGTCAATATGTGTTATACTTAGTAACATAAGTAACTCAGGGGGAATCAAATGTTAGCTGTATGTATGACCTTGATAGACAACGATAAGGATCAGACGTCTTTTGAAGATTTTTATTACAGAAATCGTCAGATAGCCTATGCTTTTGCATACAAGATCTTGAATAATTCTGCGCTGGCAGAAGAGGCTTGTGCAAATGCTTTTTTCAGCATCGCAAAATGTTTTAAAAAAATTCACAATTATTCTTTGCACGATATGGACGCATATCTTATTAGAACTATTAGAAACGCCTGTTATGCGATCTACAATAAGGAAAATCAAAATCCAACATCGTCTATATTTGATCTTAAGGTGGAAGATGAGCCGAGTGAGGATTTTTATGATGATATTGACTTAGATCTGCTTATAGATGCGGTAAGAAAGCTGGATGATAAACTAAAGTCTGTGATAGCATATAAGGTCTATTATGATCTGACCGCTGATGAGATCGCACAGATCATGGGCATTTCTAAGAGAACGGTATTTAATTATCTGAACAAAGCCAAAAGACAAATTTTAGATTTGATCGGTGGTGATCGTTTTGAATGATAAGTTAAGACGGGCAATAAAAACAGGCATAATTGATGAAGACTATAAGGATTATTTGGCTGTTGAGAAAATTTCACATGATTTTTCGGAAAAATATGAGCAGAGAATTGGCGAGCTGATAAAAACTAACAGAAAAAGCGGTCACAGACATATAAAGATCACTCTAAGATTTGCTGCGGCGATAATAGCTGCGGTGCTTGCAGTCGGCTCTGTGACAGTTGCCGCCGTACCGCCACTGCGTGAATGGTTTGTTGGAGTTTTTGTACAGGATAATAATAAAAACGCTGAAATAACGCATATAAAAGATAATTCTTTGGACGATTTTAGCATTTATAATTTTGTTAAGTATGTACCGACATTCGTACCTGGCGAATTTGAAATCAAATCTGTTGTCACTACCGATACAAGGCATGAAATACATTATATATCAGGCGATAAATACATCAACTATTCGCAAAGTTCTTTGACAGTGTCTAATCAGGTAGATACCGAAAATATGAAGACTGAATGGGTAGATATTAACGGCAATAAAGCATTCATTTCATATGACAGTGAATATGCAATAATTGCATGGACAGACGGAACTTATGCTTTTGAAATAGACGGTAATTTGTGCAAAGATGACATAATTCACATAGCAAATTCAGTTAAGTCTACAAATTAAAAATATTTTCGATAATTATTGTCAAAAAACAGCGTGCTTTCACGTTTTAATTTATGTGGAAGGTTTTTATGGGAAAGGAGGTGATCTTATGTTAAAAAAATTTATTTCTGCACTTGTTCTTATATGTGTGATGACTTGCTGCTTTAGTTTTAATGTTTTTGCTGAAACAACAGTTGATGATGAAATAGCATTAACGAATTTATATACGAACAAAATCAGCACAAACATCACACGTTCCAGTTCTAAGAAAATTTCATATGATTGTTCCGTTACAGGAAAATCAACGGCAACAAAGATAACAGTTTATCTTTATCTTCAGGAAAATGTGAATGGTTCATGGAGAAATGTTCACGTCTTAAGAAAAGAGGTCAACGGGAAATACTTGACAGCAACTGATTCCTACTCTAGTGCGATCTCAGGTCATAAATATCGTACGGAATTACAGGTGTATACCTACAGTGGAAGTAAGTCAGAATACTTAGAACTTCATAGTACTGTGTTGAATTTTTGATGAAATTCAAGTGAGCATGAAGATATTCTAAGTTAAACACAGGTCAAAAAAATTATTAGTTGTATAATTGAAAATTCGTGATTTATTGCGAAACGAGAAAGGAAATAAGTATGATTATTAAGAAAATTGTTACGGGAATTGTTGCATTGGCTATTGTAAGCACTATGGCTGTTACTACTGCATTAGCAACTACGTCAGCAACCAAAGAGGTATATGGTCAGTCATATGCTTATTCAGGAAAGCTTGGAAATAATAGTTATGTGAGTTGGAATATTAAGGGCGATTCTTCAACTGCAATGACTACTGCGGGAAAAACAGAAAGTAAGTTTCAACGTTACATAAAGGTATCGGTTGAATGCAGAAATACAGCAAATAATGCTGTTATAACAAATCAGACAAATGAGATAACAACAAAAAATGCCGGAACAGGTATTGGAATTAAAAGAAACAAGAATAATTCATTTGTTTATTATATTCATCGTGTAAAAGTTAAAACCGATAAGGATAATCAGTATACTATAGACGATGTTTATTATCGTATAAATCAAAATAAGTAATATTAAGGGGACTAAATGAAATACGTTTTTATTAACCTGAAAAATTTTGCCGTAAAGAATGTACTTATCTTTATTCTATTTATTGTTTGCGCCGTTACTGATGTGCTTATAATATTGTTTTCACATGGTGCATTTCAGAATTTTAAAGCAAGCAAGGATTTTGAAAAGCAAAAGAAGTATGTATTTAACTATACTTTTTCATTTGGCGATATAATAGATACTCAGGAAGACAGTGATGGCAGGATCTTGTCTTATTTTGGAACAGATTCTATAACTCCTGTTCAGCTTCGTGAGGTGCTTGACAAGCTTGATGATAATTCTAAAGCGTCAATACCGGGTATGTATTTTAGTATAAATTTTGATCAGAACGAGCTTAAAATTGATGAGTGTTTTGACGACGGTCAACCGTATCTTATGTCTGCGGTGCGCATTCAATATGATGAGGAGTTGAATGATTATAGTTTATACGAATCGTATGTCGACAACATGAGTATACGCAAAGGCAGATATTTTACTAAGGAAGAATATGCTTCAGACGAAAATCTGGTCGTGCTGCCTAGCGGCGCAAAAGACGATATGATCGGCAAGAATGTTGAACTGCTTGGCAAAAGCTATAAGGTCATAGGCATATTCGGTAATACTGTACAAGAGGAATTTCAGGTGCCATTTAAAACGTTGGGTGATAACTGCACTATTTCAAGCATAAGTTTTCTTGATGACAATGCTCTCGATACAGAAAGCTTTTTTAAGCTGAAAAAAGCTTTCAGCGAAGTTCTAACGTGTAATGTTAATTTTCCTCCGATAGACACGATCGATATGACTGAAATAAAATTCTACAATTCCGTTATATTTATGTCCGTAGCCGTTGCGATAGCTTCTGCAATAAATCTTGCAATGCTTTTCAGATACATAATAAGATCCCGTGCTAAACAGACTGCTATATTCATGCTGTGTGGCTGTACTTCAAATAAAATAAGACGGATGTATATAGCCGAGATAGGTATGATATCAGTGACGATATATGTGATATTTGCATTGGTATTCAATTATGCGCTGCTTCCTAAGCTTACTTTGTTTTTTGAGTATATCAAGGTCGCATATAATTTCAGGGTATATATGACCATATTTGGAATATATATTATTTCTATTTATTTGTTCCTTAACATTGTGATATTGTTTACAAATAAAAGATCCCCTGTGAAAATGATGAAAGAGAGGGGAAAATAATATGATAAAATATGGTTTAAAAGAATTTGCAAGAAATATCTACAGCAATATTTTTATCGCTGTTCAGCTCGCCATTGCATTTATTATAATGTCGGCGGCTGTTTCTTCTGTCCTTTCAAGAATAGAGATGTATACTCCTGTAAAGAAATACTTTCCTGATGGCAAGGGACTATATATATGTAATATATATGATGCTACTTCTCTTGACAGTGAGCTTAAAAATATTGATGATGTGGAGTCGGTGACAAGCGGATATGATACAAGCTTGTATTATTCTCCGTCATCAAAAGATCTATCTAATGGACTTGGTGACGATAGAATGAGCGTTAATGCTTTATCTGAAGATATGATAAAGTCATTTACGCCGCAGATGAGTTCGGGAAAATGGCTGTCTAATGCGTCGGCTAACGGAGATTTGATACCTGCTGTTGTGACTGAAAACAGCAACTACAAAACGGGTGACATAGTTACCATTATGCACAAAGAGAAAGTAGGGGAGATGTCCCCTGATGATGAGGATTTTGACTATGCTGATCCTTATAAGTATGAATATGTTAAGAACAAGGTGGAAATTGTCGGTGTCATAGCTGACGGCTCACAGTTGCTGGGGTTTTCATCTGCATATTTAGGCACTGAGGATAGTATAAAAGAAAAGCCTGATTTCAGAGATCTTTATGCTAATGTCAATAAGCATGGCAACATGATGCTGATAGTTCCGACAGACTATCTTAAAGATATAAACTGTAAAATATATCCTTGTGGCAATCAAATAGTAACGTTAAAGGATAATGTAAGCAATGAGCGTTTTAAGGAGCTTGAATTATATCTGAGGGATTATGGCAGGGTTTTTGACTTTGAGGATTTCAGAGAAAATTCGCTTGTCTATATTAATGGTCAGCTTATCAAGCTTGTTCCAATGCTTATATGCGTGATAGTTCTTGTTATTGTAAGCTCAGCCTTGTCTGCATGATGAAAATGAAGATACAGCCCAAGAAACTGGGCATTACA
>OGRF01001604.1_pt1 | contig 14523 bp, 10 predicted proteins | sample 1553381 | NCBI WGS metagenome assembly OGRF01 (sample SAMEA2580060, study PRJEB22360) | human gut metagenome | biome: human gut; feature: human-associated habitat; material: faeces | place: Denmark | collected 2008/2010
ATCCGCGCGGGTCTTGAGCGTCTTTCACAGAGCGACCGCCCGGGCGTGCAGGCACTTTTGGAAAACGCAGGCGTTGCAGGGAAGGCACTGACGAGCACGAATGTGGCGTTTACGCTTGTGCCGCGCATCAACGCGACGGGCCGTATGGGCGCGCCGGAACGCGCCGTGCGCTTGCTCATCAGCGGCTATGAAGAGGAAGCCGAGGTACTGAGTGAGGAAATTTGCGCCGATAACGAGGAACGCCGCCGTGTGGAAGCAGAGATTGCCGAAGCGGCGTTTGCGGATATCGAAGCGAAAGGATACATGAAAGACCGCGTGGTCGTGGTGGACGGTGAAAACTGGCACCATGGTGTTATCGGCATTGTGGCGTCCCGTGTGACGGAGCGCTGCGGCAAGCCGTGCATGATCATTTCGCGCGGCGAAACAGAGGCGAAGGGCAGGAGCATTGAGGGTTTCTCACTGTTTGAAGCCATCTGCGCGTGCGGCGACTTGCTCATCAAATTCGGCGGACATCCCATGGCGGCGGGTATCACGTTGAAGCCCGAAAACATCGAAGCGTTCCGCAAGCGCATCAATCAGTATGCGGCGGAGCACTTCCCGCAGATGCCCACGCAGACGGTCACACTGGACTGCAAGCTGAACCCGGCGGCACTTTCGGTTTCCATGGCGCAAAGCCTGACGCAGTTGGAGCCGTTTGGAAACGGCAACCCGCAGCCGGTGTTCGGTTTGTTCAACATGGAGCTTTCCAATGTCACACCGGTCGGCGGCGGGGGTCATCTGCGCCTGACCTTAGAAAAGAACGGCGCGGTCATCACGGCGATGCGTTTTAATACAAAGCCCGAGGAGCTGCCGTACCACATCGGCGATAAGATCGACCTTGCGGTGCAGCTGGAGGCGCGCGAATTTCGCGGCCAGCCGTCGCTGACTGTCATCGTGCGCGATATGAAGTTTGCAGCGTTCAATACGGAAAAGAATATAGCGTCACTTGCGAGCTTTGAAAAGTGGCAGCGCGGCGAGGTGCTTTCCGCGGAGGATAAAAACAGATTATACCCCGACCGCGCGTGCTTAGCGGCCATTTACCGCGCACTGCGCACGGTAAACGGTAAAGAGACGGACCAGGTTCGGTTTGTTTCGCAGTTTGGAAAAGATATGACACTGGGACTCTTTAAAACGGCGCTTCTTGTATTTGAGGAGCGCGGCTTGGTACACAGCGAAATTGCAGACGATACATTTACGGCAACGCTCATCGAAACGAGCGGCAAAACAGATATTACACGTTCCCCGGTGCTTTTGGCACTGCAATAAGGGAACGGAAGGAGTGAAAAACGATGGAAGAAGCAGCAAAAACGTATGCGGACCTTGTGTCACTGATCGAAAAAAGCGAAAAAGAATATGACCTCGCGTTGATCGAAAAAGCGTATCAGTTCGCGGAGGCAGCGCATCAGGGACAGGTGCGGCGCTCCGGCGAGCCGTACATCATCCACCCCATTGCGGTGGCGTATAAGCTTGTGGAATTCGGCATGGATACCCCGTCCGTCGTGGCAGGTCTGCTGCATGACGTCATTGAGGACACGCCGGTTACGTATGACGACATTGTGAAAGCGTTCGGTAAGGAGATTGCAAACCTGACGGACGGCGTGACAAAGCTCGGCAAGATCCCGTTCTCCTCCCGTGAAGAGCAGCAGGCGGAAAACCTGCGCAAAATGCTCATTGCGATGAGCGAGGATATCCGCGTGATCATTATTAAATTTGCGGACCGCATGCACAATTTAGCGACGCTCGAATACGTAGCGCCGCAGAAACAGCGCGACAAGGCGCTGGAATGTCTTGAGGTGTACGCTCCCATTGCGCACCGTCTCGGCATGCGTAAGGTTAAGGAATACATGGAGGACGTTTCTTTAAAGTACCTTGACCCTGTTGCGTATAAGGAGATTGAAGATAACCTTGAGGCGCGCAGCACAAAGCGCAAGCAGTTTATTGAGACAACGAAAGAAATGATCCGCAGTCGTGTGGAGCCGCTTATCCCGGGCGTATATATTGAAGGGCGCGTAAAAAGCGTCAACGGCATTTATCGCAAGATGTTCATTCAGGGTAAGAGCTTTGACGAAATTTACGACGTGTTCGCCCTGCGCGTAATCGTCGATACCATCAACGATTGCTATAATGTGCTCGGTATCATCCACGATATGTTCACCCCGCTGCCGAACCGCTTTAAGGACTACATTTCCACGCCGAAGCAGAACATGTACCAGTCCTTGCACACGACGGTCATCAGCAAAGAGGGCATCCCGTTCGAGGTGCAGATTCGCACGTGGGAAATGCACCACACGGCAGAATACGGCATCGCGGCGCACTGGAAGTATAAGCTCGGCATGACGAGCGGCAACGAAAAGCCCGACTCGCTGGAGGGCCGCTTGCAGTGGATCCGCAACATGCTCGATAACCAGTCCGAAAGTGAAGATATCACCGACCTTGTGCGCTCCATCAAGACCGATCTTGCGCCGGAAGAGGTGTTCGTCTTCACCCCGAAAGGCGACGTTATCAACCTGCCGATGGGCTCTACGGTTATCGATTTTGCGTATGCCATTCATTCCGCCGTCGGCAACCGCATGATCGGTGCAAAGGTTGACCAGAAGATCGTGCCGCTCGATTACAAGGTAAAAACGGGCGAGATCATTGAGATTTTGACGACGAAGGAGGTCGGTCGCGGCCCGAACCGCGACTGGCTTTCCATCGTGCGTACAAGCGAAGCGCGCAATAAGATCCGCGCATGGTTCAAGAAAGAAAAGCGTGATGAGAACATCGTAGAGGGCAAGGCAGAGCTGGAGCGCGAATTTAAGCGCAACGGCATCGTGATGAGCGACGAGCTGATGCAGTTCATTGGCAAGGAAGTGGAGTTCTTTGGCAAAAAGCTGAACTGATGATTTGAACTATCCTCTGCGGAATTATTATTTTGTGTTTGCAACGAGGAAGATCCTGCGGGATCTTCCTCGTTGCTTTTTCACACTGCATCTTCCGGTTCTGCCCCTTTTCCTGTAAAAAAAAAACAACCCCGGGGCGCTTGCGGTCACCCCGGGGTTGTTACAAGAATGATCTACTTTTCAGGAGATCAGGCTCTTTTCCTTGGCCTTATCCCAGACAAGGCAGGTTTGGAGCTTGGTCACATAGCGATAGGGGCGGAACTCGTTTTCCTTCACATCGTCCATCAGCCCCTGCTCTTCCATCCAGCTGGCAGCCTGCCGCAGATGAAGGTCGGCGTCATCGATGTCGCTGAAGCTCTTCACCGTCTGCGGTTCCGGGCAGCCGGCCTTTTCCCAGATCAGGGTCGCCAGACCGGCGCGGTTGGAGGGCATGGGGACGCCGGGCATATTCAGCACGCGATAGATGCCGGTTCCGGTTTCGTAAATGCCCCACACGGCTGCACCGGTCAGCGCAACAGCCGCAATGCCGGCCACCACATCGCTGCTGCCGCCGCCGCTCGGGTTGTCGATGTCAACATTTCCACCCCGATACAGCGCTTCGACGGTCACTTTGCAACCGGGCATCTTAAACTGTGCGGTCTGATCATCGCCCAGCTCCAGCGCAATGCCGTCAGCACGCACGGCGCTCCAGCCGAGGAACTCTGCGCCCTCCGGCAGATCTGCCGTCACGTTCACCTGAATGCCTTCCGGCACAACGGTGGCGGTGTCCAACTCCTGCTCCCCGGCACCGAGGTCAGCGGTTGCCTTCGCATTTACAGCGTTGACGATGTTGCCGTTGGCATCTGCCAGATAGCGGTACTCCTTGCCGTCTTCGCCGCGCTTATAGCCGATGATGTAGCCGGGATTCTTGCTGAAGAGTTTCAGCTTGTTCTGATAGCTGAGATCCTCGTTTTCCAGCGTGATATGACGGCCCCGCGCAGGGTCATCCACCCGGATCTTTGCCGTACCGACAAAGCTTTTTTTGATGTTGATCTGCTGGTCATTTCCCAGACTAATATCATCAGTATTATTCTCAAAGGTCACAGCCTTCAGGTCGATCTCCGAATCGCCTGCATCGGCCACACGGACACCGGTGACGCTGTTGCGGATGGTGCCGCCGTTCAGCTGCACATCGCCGCTTTCGCCCGAAATGTCAATGGCGGTGCCGTTCGGCGCTTCGACCGTGCCGCCATTAAGGCGCAGACCTCCGCGGTTTTTGACAGCAATATCGGCGTCCGTAGTAAAGCTGCCGCCGTTGATCCGTACCTGACCCCAGTTGTTGTCAATGCAGCTGGCACCCTCAGACGCAAAGGTTCCGTCTGTTGTGATGCCCTTGTCAATGGTCAGGTTTGCAGAGTTGTTGACAAAGCAGCTTTTTGTGCCGGTGGTTTGGAACTTGCCGCCGTTGACGTTCACCGTGCCGTCACTGTTAAGGATAACGGCCTCTTCGGAGGTTGCGGTAACATCGTTCAACGTCATGTGGCCACCATTATAAATCCAGAAATTTGCTCTGTCCTGATTTGTATTGCTGTGGGTATGTTTACCACGGTTAACAACAACCGTTGCACTGCCGCTACTGGTCACAGCATAGCCACTGGTCTCCGTTGTCATATCATTCAGCGTGGTCGTTCCAGCGTACGCCATGACCACATTACGTCTCGCAGTTACATATGTGCCGCCGTTGACTGTTACATTGCCGGAGTATACATCCAAGAAATGAGTATCCGATGGTGCACAGTTTACTTCATACCCATCGTTTGTAATTGTCACCTCGTCAGCATTCTTCACATTGATAAACATAACCTGCTGTGTGCCGTTATAGGTTATACCGCCTTTAATAGCAATGTTCACAGGCTCTGATGTATCGGTCAGATTAACGGTAATATTACCAGCGTACTTTCCCTCAGGGATCTCGTAATTGCCGCCTTCGGTGATGATCTTGCCTTCAAACGGGATCGTTGTGGCTGCGGTATCTTCCAGCGCAGTTACGCCATTTTCAGGCGTACCCCCCCCCCAGAGCAAGTGCATTGACCGGAAGGACAGATGTCATCATGCATGCCGCAAGCACTGCACTGATGAACCGCATCTTCTGTTTTTTCATCCTCAAAACCTCTGCTTTCTGTTAAATTTCTAAGACTTATGTCTTGCATTTTTAGTATAGCACCTCTATTTTCTGCATACAATCTTCACCTGCACTGAAATTTGCCTTGTAATTTCTTCTAATTTTTGTTGCCTTTGCTCGAAATTCTCCGAAACTTCTCCCGGTAGTACCGCCCCCCCCCGGCATTCCATTTTTTGCGTATTTGTGTTATACTATAGTGTATTTGCAATCCACCCTGAAATGAGGTTTTTTTATGAAAGCACATATCGCACGCAACCAGAACGCCGGTGTCCCGCTGATTCTGGGCTGGAATCTTTCCCCCGCCGACCGCGGCAAGCTGGAAGGCATGGCTCCTGCTTTTGGCATGAAGCTGCTGCTCGTCTCCCCTGCCGATGCGGGCAAGACCGTGGCACAGCTGCTGGGCGAGGTGGAGACCAAGGCCGCCCGCACGCTGGTGCTGGAACCGGGTGCCTATCCGCCGGCAGTGGTTCTGGCCAACTTCAAGGAAAAGGATGTGGACACCCTGCTGGATCTGATGAAGCAGGCACAGGTCACCATTCCGCTCAAGGCCGTTGTGACTCCCTCCAACCGCAGCTGGGTGTTCGGCGATCTGCTGGCCCACCTGCAGGAGGAGCACGCCGCCTTTACCGCCGCAAAGGAGAACCACACCGTATGAAGACCCGCGCAAAACGTTTCGTCAGCGCCCTGCTGGCCGGGGTGCTCTGCCTGAGCCTGCTGGCAGGCTGTGCCTCCAAAAAGAAAGAGCTTACCCGCTATTCCACCGTTTTTTATGATGTGTTCGATACCATAACGCAGGTGATCGCCTACTGCGAGAGCGAGGAAGAATTCAACACCCAGATGGATGCCCTGCACGCAGACCTTATTACCTATAACCAGCTGTATGATATCTACAACGATTACCCCGGCGTGACCAACGTCAAGACCATCAACGACAATGCCGGCAGCGCTCCGGTGGAGGTGGACGACCGCATCCTCTCCATGCTGGAGCTGGCCGACCAGATGTACCAGACCACCAACGGCAAGCTGAACATTGCCATGGGCAGCGTGCTGAATATCTGGCACAATTACCGCGAAGCTGCCGAAGCCGCCGAGACGGATGCCGACAACAAGCTGCCCACCATGGAAGAGCTGGAAGCAGCCGCCCAGCACTGTGATATCAACAACGTGATCATCGACGCGGATGCCAAGACCGTTTATCTGGCCGACCCGGAAATGCTGCTGGATGTGGGCAGCGTGGGCAAGGGCTACGCCGTGGAAATGGTGTGTCAGGCTGCCGAGGCCCGCGGCCTGACCAGCGCTCTGGTGAGCGTGGGCGGCAACCTGCGCGCCATTGGTGTAAAACCGGACGGCAGCCAGTGGACCGGCGGCGTGGAAAACCCGTGGAGCTCTTCGGATGTATACACCTCGGATTCCATGCTGGACGGTGCCATCAACATGAGCGATATGGCCCTTGTGACCAGCGGCGACTACCAGCGCTACTACGTGGTGGACGGCAAGCGCTACCACCACCTGATCGACCCGGATACCCTGTTCCCCGCCGCCTACTTTAACGGCGTGACCGTGCTGTGCAGCGACTCCGGCCTTGCCGACTGCCTGACCACCGGCCTGTTCTGCCAGCCGCTGGAGGACGGGATGAAGATCGTGGAAAGTCTGGACGGCGTGGAAGCCATGTGGTGCACACCGGATCAGCAGGTCATCACCTCTTCCGGCTGGGATTCCCATTTGAAAAAGTAACCCTTAAAACGGCAAAAGGCCGACGCAGTGCTGCGTCGGCCTTTTGCTGTTTTATCAGATGGTGAACTGCACCACACAGAATGCCGCGTAGATGCACAGCAGCGCAATGCCCTGCGGGCGGCTCAGCTTGCCCTTGAAGAGGGCGGGCAGGGTGAGCAGCAGCATCACGGCGAACATCACCGGGAACTCCAGCACCAGCGAAGCATTGTGTCCGAACAGCATGGAGTTCTGCGGGATGGTAAAGGGTGCCACCACTGCGGAAACACCGCTCACCAGCACCAGATTGAACACGTTTGCACCAATGACATTGCCCAGCGAAAGTGCACCGTGGCCCTTTGCCAGCGAGGTGATGGCCGTGACCAGCTCCGGCAGCGAGGTGCCCAGTGCCACAAAGGTGAGCGCGATCACCGACTCCGGCACGCCCAGTGCCTGTGCGATCAGGGTGCCGTTGTCCACCAGCAGGTTGGCACCCACGGCAATGAGCACCGCGCCCACGGCCAGCAGACCCAGCTCCTTGGCAAGGGATGCATTTTCTTCCGGTTCTTCCTCTTCTTCCGGGGCGGGGGCGTTCTTCATGGCCATCACGTTGCAGATGATATACGCTACGAACATGGCCAGAAGGATCAGGCCCACCGGGCGGGAGAAGTAGCCGGTGGTGTAGGCCACACCGGCATAGAAGGCCGCTGCCACAAAGAAAAATAACACCGGCGTGCGCAGGCTCTTGGGGTCTACCTTGCCCGGCTTCACCGCAATGGTGAGGGCCGCAATGAGCGATGCATTGCAGATGATCGAACCGATGGCGTTGCCGTAGGCGATCTCGCCATGGCCGGTGAGAGCCGAGGTGGTGGAGACCATCACCTCCGGCAGGGTGGTGCCGATGGACACCACGGTGGCACCGATGAGCAGCTCCGGCACATGGAAGCGGCGGGCAATGCCCGTGGCACCATCCACGAACCAGTCACCGCCCTTGATGAGGCACAGCAGGCCCACGATGAACAGCAAAACAGGAATGAGCATAGTTTTCTCCTTTTGTTTTTGGCAGAGCAGCAATAAAAAAGAGGCCTTTATTACATCCTGCCCAAAAACGGGAAAGTGTAATAAAAGTCTCAAGCTTCCGGTGACACAGCGGGCATTTCTGCCGGGATGTCGCTGCGCCACAGCGCACCGTTTTTGCAAAACGAGCGCCCTTTACTCCCTTTTATCCGGAAAATATTATACCGGTTTTTGCACCAAAGTGCAAGAGGAGCGTTGAAATTTCATCCAGCCTTGGTCACTTTCTTCGCGTTGGGATAAATACGCTCCATGCGGGCATCGTCAAAATGCGCATCCAGCAGCATATCGATGCTGTTCTTGGGGCCTTCACCGCTGGTGCGGGCATCGTACCGGGCCAGCGCCAGCGCACTGGTGAGCATGTTCACCGCCATGAATACGGCCAGCAGGACGGTCATCCATGGGCGGACGCGGCTGCGCACCTTCTCCATGCCTCTGAGCACCAGCGGATAGCCGTAGCGCATCCATACCACCGCCGCAATGCCCCAGAAAAAGCAGTACAGCAGGTTGATGCGCCCGCCCAGATTGAACTTGAACTTGCTGTAGTCCCAGAACACGGTGCCGAACAGCAGCTCGGTGACGGCGCTGCACACGTATTCGTACACACCGCCCATGACGGTGCCGAAGGCGAACAGATAGCGGTCGCTCCGGTCCTTTTCCTGACGCAGCAGCACCGTTGCCAGCACCAGCGCCAGACCCCACACCACGCTGAACGGCCCCCAGACCAGACTGGAGCGGCTCATCCAGACCCCGGCGGTCACGCGGCAGAACACCGTCTCCACCATGTCGCCCAGAAACGCGCCGATCACGAACAGCCACAGCAGATCGGACACGCTGAGGAAGTTCTTTTCCCCCTTCCGGAGCGCAGTCTGCTCCTGCCGGGCCGCAGCCGGGTAAGCATACTGGATGCGTTTTTCAATGTAAAGCGCGATCCTGCGGCGCAGCGTGTCCGACCGCTCCCCCAGTCTCTGGTTGAGCTGCTCCAGCACCGGGTGCCGGGCCGCATACTGCTGCACCAGCACCGCCGAACCGATCTGGTCCAGCACCGCCACCGTCAGCGAGACCCATACTGCCGGACGCAGCAGCCAGACCGGGATATGCGCACACAGCCGCAGCAGCACATCATTGCCCCACAGCACACTTGCCGTGCCCAGTGCACCCCACAGCAGCGAATACTGCAGGCACACATAGCCGTTCAGATTGAATTTTTTGCCGGAATAGTCCCACCACTTGCGGCGGTGCAGGCGTTCCAGCAGCTTGGCGGTGATCCATTCCATCACCGTTGCCGCCATCATACAGGCAAAGAACAGGTAGACCGGCTCGGTGCGCAGATCGCCGAAACTCACGGCCAGCAGCACGCCGGTAGTACCGTAGATAAAGCAGAACGGGCCTGCCGCCGCACCGCGGTTGGCAAACCTTCCGCCCCGGATGGTCGCGACTACCGTCTCAGCCACCCAGCCCAGAAAGGAATATACTAGATAAATAACACCCAGAGTATAGAAGTTCAGCGTCATAAGGTTCCTTTCGCTTCCAGTTTTTCTTACTGCATTGATTGTACCCGTTTTGGGCGCTGTGTACAAGAGCCGTGTAGAAATTTTGTCACTCTGCGACGCGGCAGGCTCTCCGGGCATCTCTGAAAAGACGAAGATCCAGCCTGTTGCTTTGTTTTCAGATACATCTTAGAAAAAGGCCCTGCCATCCCGAAGGACAGCAGGGCTCAAAATTACAGCTTGAATTTACAGAGCGGAATCACAGCTGGCTCTTATACAGCTCCACGATCTCTTCCACGCTGGTGTCGCGGGGATTGCCGGGACGGCAGGCATCTGCAAATGCGGACTCGGCGAGGAACTGGATATCCTCTTCCTTCAGGATGCCGTGCAGATTTGTGGGGATGCCCACGTCTGCGCTCAGCTGCTTGACGGCGGCGATGGTGGCGTCAGCGGCTTCCACATCGTTCATCTCATCGATGCCCACAACGCCCATGGCCTTGCCCACGGCGCGGTAGCGCTCACCGGCGACGGACTTGTTGTACTCCAGACCCACCGGCAGCAGGATGGCGCAGGCCACACCGTGCGGGGTGTCGTACAGAGCGGACAGGCCGTGTGCCATGGAGTGGACGATGCCCAGACCCACGTTGGAGAAGCCCATGCCGGCGATGTACTGGCCCAGAGCCATGCCCTCGCGGCCTTCCGGGGTGTTCTGCACTGCGCCGCGCAGGCTCTGGCTGATGAGCTTGATGGCTTCCAGATGGAACATATCGGAGATGACGCAGTGACCCTTGGTAATGTAGCCCTCGATGGCGTGGGTCAGAGCGTCCATGCCGGTGGCGGCGGTCAGGCCCTTGGGCATGGAGGACATCATATCGGGATCGACCACAGCGATCTCGGGGATATCGTTGGTATCCACGCAGACGAACTTGCGCTTTTTCTCCACATCGGTGATGACGTAGTTGATGGTGACCTCGGCAGCAGTGCCGGCGGTGGTGGGAACAGCGATGGTGAACACCGCGTGCTTCTTGGTGGGAGCAACACCTTCCAGAGAGCGGACATCCGCAAACTCGGGGTTATTGATGATGATGCCGATGGCCTTTGCGGTATCCATGGAGGAGCCGCCGCCGATGGTCACAATGCAGTCAGCCTCAGCAGCCTTGAAAGCGGCCACGCCGTCCTGCACGTTGGCGATGGTGGGGTTGGGCTTGATCTCACTGTAAACAGCATAGGCAAAGTTTGCAGCATCCAGCAGATCGGTGACCTTCTTGGTGACGCCGAACTTGATCAGGTCGGGATCGGAGCAGACGAATGCCTTCTTGTAGCCGCGGGCGGTCAGTTCGGGAACGATGTTCTCAATGGCACCGTGGCCATGGTAGGAGATGGTATTCAGAACGATGCGGTCAGCCATAGTTATTTTTCCTCCAAATCTCTTTTCCGCCGCTTTCCGGGCGGAGCTCTCTGTTTTTCAGCATAGCACATTGTCAAAAGCTTTGCAATGTGAAATTGTTTGAATTTATTGTAATTTTTTATCAATGTGCAGTGTTTTATGGGCATTTTTCCAATTTCCCACAGTTTTATGGTGTTTTTTCTTTTTCCCCTTGACAAACAGAGCAAATCGTGTATTATTGTATCAAGCGCTTAATACAGCAAGACAAGGAGATGATACCATGGGCGAACAGTTTGATGCCAGCCGCCCGATCTATGCCCAGCTTGTGGAACGGCTCAAGGCCCGGATCCTGGCCGGCACCTACCCGCCGGGCGGGCATCTGGATTCGGTACGTGATCTGGCCGCAGCCGCCGGGGTGAACCCAAACACGATGCAGCGGGCCCTTGCCCAGCTGGAGACGGAAGGACTGGTGCGCACCGAACGCACTGCAGGCCGCTATGTTACGGAGGATACTGCATTGATCGAACAGCTTCGCGCCGACACCGCCCGGACGCTGGCGTCGGATTTTCTGGAAAAGATGCGCGGCATCGGCTATAGTCCCGCACAGGCAGCCGCGCTTTTGGAACACTGGGACGCAAAGGAGGACCTCAATGAATGAACTTTTGAGCTGTGAAGCACTGACCAAGTGCTACCAGAAGGATAAGACCGCACTGGAAAATGTAGACCTGCACATCGGCTTTGGCCACATCGTGGGGCTGCTTGGCCCCAACGGCAGCGGCAAGACCACCCTCATCAAGCTGGCGAACGGTCTGCTGCAGCCCAGTGCAGGCAGCATCCGGATCGCCGGCATGACCCCCGGGCCGGACACCAAAGCCATCGTGTCCTATCTGCCGGACGCCGACTGGCTGCCCGACTGGATGCGGGTGGAGGAGCTGGTGGAGATGTTCCGGGATTTTTACGGCACGCCCAGTCAGGCCAAGGCTTACATCGGCTTTGATGCCGACAAGGCCAATGAGATGCTGGCCCGGCTGAACATCGCCCCCAATGCCCGGCTCAAGACCCTTTCCAAGGGCAACAAGGAGAAGGTTCAGCTGGTGCTGGCCATGAGCCGCAACGCCCGTCTCTACCTGCTGGATGAGCCCATCGGCGGCGTGGACCCTGCGGCCCGGGACTACATCCTGAACACCATCATTTCCAACTACAGCAAGGACGCGACGGTTGTCATCTCTACCCACCTCATCGAGGACATTGAGCCGGTGCTGGACGAGGCCGTGTTCCTGAAGGACGGCCGAATCTTTGCTCACCGCGCTGTGGATGATATCCGCGAGACCGAGGGCAAGAGCGTCGATGCGTATTTCCGGGAGGTATTCAAATGCTGAAACAATTGCTGAAATATGAGTTCAAGGCCACGAAACGCCTGTATTTCGGGCTGTATCTGGCGCTGGCGCTGTTGAGCGTGGTGCTGGGCGTGACCTTCCGGCAGGAACACGCGCTGGCTCACAGCACAAGCTTCCAGAATCTCGAAGTGATTCTGATGATCGTGTATGTCTCGGTCATCCTTGCCATCGCGGTGCTCTGCTTCGTGAACACCATCCAGCGCTTTTATCAGAACCTGCTGGGCCGGGAAGGCTACCTGATGCACACGCTGCCCGTGACCGAGACCCAGCTCATCCTCTCCAAGCTCATCACCAGCATGGTCTGGGTGCTGTGCAGCGGCCTTGTGGGCATCGTCTGCATCACGGTGATGGTCAGCATCGGTGTGATTGACCAGGAGACCTTCGGCATGGTGGACTGGAACAGCTGGAAGCAGCTGTGGGGGATGCTGTATGGGAAACTGGGCGCGAAGTTCTGGCTGGTGACGTTCTGGACCATCCTCATCAATCTGGCCCGGCTGGCAAGCTTCATCCTCTGCGTTTACGCTGCCTGTATGATCGCCCATCAATTCCCCAAGCATGTGATGGTGGCCGGGATCCTCGCGTTTATCGGCCTGAACATCGTGGAGACCCAGCTCGATAAGCTGCTGGGCACGAATGATGTGAGTATGATCGTGGATGTCGCGTACCGGGTCGTGGATGTGAACGTGACCGGTGTGAGCTATGGAGTGACCCCGATGCGCTGGCTGACGGTGGCACTTGGAACAGACGTTGGCTATCTGTTCTGCTTTGTTGTGACCTCGGCCTTCGCGGCGGCCTACTTCTTCCTGACCCGGTGGCTGATGAAAAATAAACTGAATCTGGAGTAAACAAAAAGGCTGTGTGCCCGGTGGGCACACAGCCTTTTTCAGCTTTTTGGGGTCTTATACGCCGGAAGCGCCGTAGTTTGCCAGCACACGGGCAGAAGGATCGTTGACGTTGCAGCCGGGCCATGCCTTGTTCGGCATCCAGAATCCCACGATGGTGCGGCTTTGGTCGTGGTAGTATTTCTCGAAGATCTCGCGGTAGAACAGGCTCTCCTTGGTAAAGGGCATACAGTGGGCCGAGTAGTTTGCCCGGCGGAGCTGGAACTCCTCATCGGTGTACAGGCTCTCGGCATACTCCTTGATGTCGTCCACCATGCTGTGGCCCACGGCATCGGAGAAGGCGGCCTTTTCGCGCCAGAGGATCTCCGGGGGCAGCCAGTCGCCCTCAAAGGCCTTGCGCAGCAGGTACTTGCCCTTGCCGTAGCTGTTCAGCTTCTTTTCGGGGTCAATGGCCATGACGTAGCGCACAAAGTCCAGATCGCCAAAGGGCACGCGGGCCTCGATGCTGTTGGCGGAGATGCAGCGGTCGGCCCGGAGGACATCGTACATGTACAGCTCCCGGATGCGCTTCTGGCTCTCCTGCTGGAAGGCATCGGCAGTGGGGGCGTAGTCGGTGTACTTGTAGCCGAACAGCTCATCGGAGATCTCGCCGGTCAGCAGCACGCGTACATCGGTCTGCTCGTGGATGGCCTTGCAGAGCAGGTACATGCCCATGCTGGCGCGGATGGTGGTGATATCCCAGGTACCCAGCAGTCGGATGACCTCCTCCAGGCTCTGGATGACCATGTCCCGGTTGATGATGATCTCATGGTGTTCGCTGCCCAGATAATCGGCGGTCTGGCGGGCATATTTCAGGTCGATGGCATCGGTGTCCATGCCGATGGCAAAGGTGCGGATGGGCTTGCCCAGCTTTTTGGCTGCAATGGAGCAGACCAACGAGGAATCCAGACCGCCCGAGAGCAGGAAGCCCACAGGGGCATCGGCATCCAGACGCTTTTCCACGCCTGCGATCAGCTTTTCGCGGATGTTCCGCAGGGTGGTCTCCATGTCATCCTCCATGGGGGCGGGCACGTCGGCAATGTCCTCATAGCGGACAAAGCGGCCATCGCAGTAGTAGCTGCCGATGGGGAAGGGGCGGATGTCGTCGCACCAGCCGATCAGGTTCTGCATCTCGGAGGCAAAGGCGATCTGGTGGCTGGACTTGGAATAGCCGTAGAACAGCGGACGGATGCCGATGGGGTCGCGGGCTGCGATCAGCCGATCCTTGCGGGAATCATACAGAATAAGCGCGAACTCGGAGTCCATGTGGCGGAACATATCCAGACCGTACTCGTAATACAGCGGCAGCAGGATCTCGCAGTCGCAGTCGGAGGCAAACTTGTAGCCCCGGCGCTTCAGGATCTCCTTCTCAAAGCGGAAGCCGTAGAGCTCACCGTTGCAGACCACGCAGTCGGCACCGCGGTAGAAGGGCTGCATCCCCTCCGGGGTCAGGCCCATGATGGCAAGGCGGCCAAAGCCCATCAGACCAAAAGGCCCTTCCA
>OGRF01001619.1_pt1 | contig 14463 bp, 16 predicted proteins | sample 1553381 | NCBI WGS metagenome assembly OGRF01 (sample SAMEA2580060, study PRJEB22360) | human gut metagenome | biome: human gut; feature: human-associated habitat; material: faeces | place: Denmark | collected 2008/2010
GCCGGCCCACATTCCGGCGGCAAGCAGCAGCACATATACGTAGTGTGTTCTCATATTAAATATATTTCCTCAATAAATATTTTTTCCCAATATGGCAAACTCAAGTGCCCTATATGAAATCAGAATTAAACCATTGTCTGTTATTCCTGTAGATAAATACCTGTTCTTCCTTTCCTTTGGTCTTGTCACGTAACCATAGCAAAGCATTCTTCGGTGCAGAGAATGTAATGTTCTTGCCGGAAGCAGTCCTCGTTCCTAAAGATTTCCATCCGTTCACACCGTCATTGTACAATAGCTCATAGACATCCCCCTTCCATACATAATTATCATCGGTTCTCGGAATGTAATATACTCTCTCTATCCGTGACGGGCTGTCAAGTTCAAACACCAGTGGAGAAGAGACCGTACCGGTTTTACGATATAAGTGCGACAATATATTGCCATCTGTCACATTTTCAATATAAGGCAAATCTGTGACCGGACTGAGTTTTATTTCCCTTTCCATCTCAGAATCATCATACATTCTAAGTTCAGCAATCTGTGTCAGTCCAAAAGGCGGAACATACCTTACATATTTGACAGGAACATGACAGCTGCTTTCAAATATTCCGAATGTATAATCAATGGTATCTTTTATTTCGGCTATCAGCTTAGGATTGCCAAAGTCAACATTTACATCACCTTCTATACGTGCCCCGATCTGAGAGTATCCCCATGCTGCCACTCTTGGTATCAATGCCATTTTCCTGCTGAGCACCACCTTCTCTTGGTTTACTGTATCGGGCACAAACTCCTCCACATGCCCGTCTCTGCAAAGCATGAAAGGATAACCTGCGGGATGTACGTTGGAATCTAAAGTAACAGGCATATAGATTATAGATGGCTCGATATTTCTGAAACAGACCCTATTGCCACTTTTACGTATCCCTTCGCCTATAACCTTCCATCCTCCGGTAGAAAAGACGGCCAGTCCTACCGGCGAATTCACATTAGCAGACAGCCCGACCACTGCCTCATTTTCGCCGAAATATCCGGACGTAACATCCTTCCAGTACTTCCCTTCTATACCTCCGGTATTCCAACCGGCTGCATTGCAGGTTTCCTCCCTCTCTTTCTGCATGGCAAAACAGTAGCGGAAAACCTTTCCTTTCTTACGTCCGTCACTCTGGGTATTGTTGCGTAAAGGGTCAATCCCATCATAACCGAACTGGATATATTTTCCTGTGGTATCGCGTACTACGTTCCATTCGTGCGAATAGCGGTAATCGGGAGAGTATGGCATAAAATCGGCGGCTACAGGTATGCCGCACGAACGCATGGCATACTGTATCAGGTCGCTGTTTTCCCTGCAATAGCCTATTCTTGTATGAAAAAGATGGATTGCGTCATGGTGTGGAACATTCCAGTCCACACAATACCTGCAGTCCTGTCTTGCCAGCTCATCATTTATAATCTTACATGCCTCAAGCACATCGCTGCCTGTATACAGTGAATCCAATAAACTGCCGTAATACGACCTGTACAGCGTGCGCCATTCCGTCAGTCTCTCATTACCTATACGATAAGGAAGTATAAGCTCACAGAAATCTTCAAACGGCAGTGTGCGGTTCCACGGCCTTTCCTCCCATTCCCTGAATGACATCTCTATATTACGGATAAGATAGTCCGATGTAATCACCCTTGCATCATAAACCTTCTCAAGCGTGTGGTAGTCAAACCCGTGCCACATCCTGTCCGATTCTCTCAATGTGCCTGCCAGCTGCCTTTCCAGAAGAGCATGAAGGGTATCCAGCTGCCATCCGTCGTATGAATACCACCGTGGCATGTTCTCTATCAGGAAACATGCCGCACGGTATTTCATAGTGTCTCCTTTGTAATGCTCAAGAACCTTTTCAAGTTCTACTCTGTTCTTTCCCGCAAACTCCAGGGCATATTCCAGCCTGTCCGGTCTGCTTACGCATCCTGACATCAGAAACAGAACCACCGCACCTTGAAATATAGATAGCCTTAATCTTTTTATTTTTATATTAATCATATAAAATTATATGCTTCAATGTTTACCTTGCTTTCTAGAAAATTAAATTAGTGTTTATTTAATGCCGCTAATGAGTTTTTTATAATTATAGTCAGTAAGTACACTACTTTTCGGTTATCTGGGCAAATACTGAATCTTTTGCATAATTATAAAATAAGTTATATAATTACAAGAATATTATTTTAGTACTTTTCTTGGATTTTTTAAAAACAGGTAGGTCTATTTTTATATCTACTTATGGTTCTTTCAATCTTATTTTTATTGTTTCATTTAGTCTCTTATATATCTCTTCTATAACTTTACAATAAATTAAATATAGTCCACCTTAACATCTTTCAGATATTAAATGTCATATGCACTAGCCTTAGTAAGATTAAAGGAATGAATGACTTTACGTACTCCGCATACTGGGTAGAACTCAAATCCGTAATAATAAACGCTTGATGATGCGCAGCATCCTTTTAATGGTTTTTACTAACAATCCTTATACCCATAGTGAAATGCTTGAAGTTTGAAAAAACATATTTCAAGCAGTATTATTTTCATTCCTTTATTCCTACAATTTCAAAAAATAATGACTCACTAGTAGTACCAATCAATTCTGAGTACATACTAAAATCAATAACTACAAAATTTAAAATTTAGGACAACTCATTTTCATCAAAGCAATTTCTGTTTTCTCAAATCTGTTCTATAATTGAAAATGAAATTTTACCAAATGATATTCCGGATCAAAACTCAAGCCGTATAAAGTCCTGTTTATCTCATCAATTGCAAATGTAAACACAGGTACAGGAAGCTTATAAACCTTGTCAGGAGTTCCGTCTAGATTGAAAGACAGCATGGTGTCTAGAAGGTAGGAATCTATGGATTGCCCCTCGTGGTACACCCTACCGGAATATAATACATAAATCTTTCCACCCGAATAAAGAGGGCAGAAATATGCATCACGTGTTTCTCCGGAAACAGAACTTACTTTCTGAAGACCCTCTTCATTGGAAAGTTCCCTTACAGCAGGGAAAAAATGGTCAGGTCCATGAAGACGTTTAACCAGCCTCCCTTCATAATCATAAATTTCTATCAGGTCTGTCGATTTATAGAAAAGCCAGATATGACTGTTCGACAGATCAACCGCCATCTCACAGGCGTAACCTTCCATTTGCTCCAAGGGAGACTGTTCGGTTCCAAAGGTAGGGTACATTCCTGTGGTCTGCCGCGAGGTGCCATCCGCAGCAAAGAAAGTCAGACGCTTATGCTCTGTATTCAAGACGGTCGTGACAAACTGTGGACGGCCGGACAAGAAAACGACATCACTAAACGGCTCCTCCAGCCGGACCTTTCGTCCCGACGGGAAATGAGACGCATTGCAGGCTGAATCTTTAGGATAGAACATGACACTCCCTCCCATCAGATCAGAAATTCCGAACAACGAATCCATTGCCTGCATACGATAAGCATTCAACAGTTCCTGTGGACCATTCCCCATTGAAATGCTAGCCTCTCCTATAGGAGTAAGCTGGGGCAGCCTGAATCTTTGGATAAAGCCGTCACCTTTTCGATTCTGGACAAACAAGGTCGAATCCACGCACAAGATGCGCAACGGCATTGACAGAAAACAGTCATGCGGCAGTTTCAATGTATCGCCACATTCCACCGACTGAAAATCGGACCAGGAAAATGACGTGGCATTATCATACGACATCCGGTGTCCGCAAGCGGATGACAGACAGCAGATTATCACAAACAAGCAACTCTTTCCTAAATGCATCATATTATAAACAGTGAAACGATTAATAGCGATAACAAACGATAAAAAAACGGGGCAGCTTCTTCAGCACTTCAGATTCCGGCGTATATTTGTCCGGCAGCTTTCCCCCCTTCAACAACTTGCTCAGCTGCTTCTTACATACACCTTTCTCGTCATCCTCGTAAATCAGGAAAAGAGGACAGGTGAACGATGTGCCAATGTTTGAATTTCCTTCATACTGTACATAATCAAACTTCTTTTCCGTATTCTTCTTTTTATACCACATGGAGGTACCGACATAAGTAAACAATTGGAATTCTTTCCCTCCCTTAAAGTCCAAAAACTGGACGAATTCCATACGGTCACCTTCATTGACCTTACCGTCAATGATCTTATCATCCAACAAATCCTTCACGTAAACTCCCTGACGGTATTCCTTCAATTCGAGAGAAAAATCGCCATTCCTTCTGATGGGTATGTCAAGCTTGTATTTCAAGGCCAGCTCACTTGGGACTGGAGCGAGCTTACTTCCTGCTGAAGTGGTAATCGTAGTGACCCCATAAGGCTTTTTCTGTACCTGAGCCGTCATGAAAAATGGAGCAAATCCAAACAAAACAAATAAAAATATGTGCTTCATAAGTTCATAATAAAGTCATTAACTATTGCTAATTTACTAATTAATTCATGATAAAAATAAAATTTATAAATAACTATAAGTACAAAAGTATAAACGTCTTATAGTTACGAATAAACTTTCTATCCTTGAGACAATATATTTTTATATTTTCATGTAATTTTGAACAGGACTCAAATAATTTATTATTGATAATACTTGAAATCATATTCAACTTTAATTTTTCAAAACAACAAGATTCTAAAAGTTCAATTTCTTATCTTAAATTAGAATATTTGTAATAAAATAACTTGGTACTTAGTAGAATCGACTGAGAAATTTTACAAATAAATGATAAATAGAAATCTTGTTACCCTACATCAATATTTTGTAAAACTTCTCAGTTGAAATTTTATTATCTAAAATATTACAAAGATGTGCAGTTAGCCTCGATATCCATCACACACACCTTTGTATTGGCCATACTGATAAACATGGCACTGCATAAAAAAGGCAAATTGGCAACCATAAGTTTGGCAAGCATACATGCTCAATGACTCCCCATCATTTGCTAAAGCTTCAATATTAGCTATCGCCAAATCAGATAGTTGAGCTTTCTTCTGTGAATTATAAACACCATATCCTGCAATTGAAGCAAAAATAAAAACAAATACTAATTTAAATAAATTCTTTTTCATGGTAATTTTGATTTTTAATTGTTGTTATTTCAGATTTATCACACAATAATTTATTTCTAACTGTAGTAATACTTAAGTTTTTATATTTAAATACGATAGAAATATAAAGAAAATCCCTCTGAACGAGAATATGTCAGTGCATACAGTTCGGACGGAGTACCTGAATAGCAAGACAGCTTGAAAATCTGCTTGTCTGTCTTATACCGTGCCAATCCATTGCCGTTCCAGTCAAATATTGAAATATTATATAGGTTGTTAGGGTCTGAATCACCTATCAATACACTGTAAATCACATCATCAGTGGCACACATTGCAGAAAATCCATATTTCATATCTGTAGCCGGAACCAACTCTCCTGCCTTAAAAGAAACCAAAGGTTCATAAAACCGATAAACGCCTGACAATAATATGGAAGTTGAAGATAAGTCAAATGTTTCCAATACCCCTCCATACAATGTTCCTGTTGCCATTTTATTTTTAGACGGAGAAAAACATACATTAGGTGAAAGAAACGCCTTTTTCATGTCCCCGTTTTCAACAGGGAAATCATTGTACTGAGAAACTACAGAATTCCCATCATACAGCTGAAAACGTTTCTGGCCTGTCTTTTCAACTCCCAATTGCCCATCTACAAGATACTGACCACCCAAATCCCATGCTCTACGGACTATACCGCTACAGGAGGAAAAATTGACATCATCGACAAACGAGACCTGCAAGCTGTCATCCTCATTGTTGACAGAATAATTAAACAGTTTTTTTTGAGACTGGTCATATATTTGCAGATTATCTCCATCAACCATCAGAGACAAGGCCGTATGAATTTCACCCGGACCTTGCCCTGCATGAACATTGCTGCCCAAATACCTTCCATCATGTTTGTCATATACATGCAACCATTTGCCTTCCGACAGTGCCAGTATATAGACATAGCGGCTGTCAACTGCCATATCGTAAGCATAACTTATCATCAAGTCATCGGAAAGGCATTTACCAGTTATCTCATGTTCTTCAATAAATTGAGGTTCATTATAGCTGTTATCCGATGAACACGCATAAAGTGAAAAAATAAGCACTATTATCAATACATTGCTCCGCATTCGCATCGTCCTTTAAAACCTGTAGATTTACCATAACCATTAACTGCTATATATTCCCTGTAACATGACCAGCAAGTTCTTTTACAAATAACAACTACACTACTTCCGTCACAACTAATCATCAGCCCATTCTCATTCCGTGCCAATGCCTCCACGTTAGCCAAAGCCAAATCTGACATCTCAGCATCCTGCCGTAAAGAATAAGCATTATATCCAGCTGCTATTATAAATGAAGCTACAAATAAAAATTTAAAAATTGACTTTTGCATAAAAACTCTTTTATTATAATTATTTTTATTAATACATTAGAGGAAATAAACCTCTATTCTCTCAATTCTGATTTTAAGACTCACTATTCCATTGGATACACCTCCTTTCTTCAATCGGATGGGTTTAACATGGAGTGGAACATGATATTCATTGTTTGCAGATATGTAATTCATGTTTCCACTCTTTCCCTTATCCGAACCAATTTTATATTATTCTTTTATTTATTCTCTAATATTTTCTTCACCTCCTGTCTCATTTCCCTTATAGCGGTAGAATTCACCTTAGGGGCAGCGTTAAGCACGTATTCTGCCTCCCTGACAAGCTTTACCCTGTCAAAATACTCGGGTTCAGCATAAAGCTTAACCAGCAGATAGTGGGGATATACGCGCTCCGGCAATCTGCGGGTGGAACGTAGCAGATACATCTCCGCTTTCCCATACTCTCCGCTCTCCTGCGCACTGCGTCCCAGAATATTCAATATCATCGGATCTCCGCTCACCGTCATGGCTTTCAAAAGAACCTTTTCTGCTTTGCCGTAACTTCCGGTTTTGTATAATGCCCTTCCGTACTCAAAACAGAAATCTTTATGCCAGGACATTTTATCATAAAGCTTTCCATATTCTTCCACTGCCGCCCTAAATGCTCCGGAATGATACAGAACCCTGACAGGCATCCACTGGCGAACAGCCCGTGTGCGTGCGGAGTACATACCATACCTATTCACCGAAGCAGTTAATCCGGCCACAACAACCGATAGCAGGACTGCTACAGCATACCTTTTACGCTTTATCATAACCAGGCCCTCGCCACTGAGTACAATTACCGCCAATAGCCATACAGAAACAATAGCCGGGATATGGAGCGGATAGGAAAAGCAGGCAAATACCATAAGCGATACAAGGCATCCGCCCATTCCCGCAAGAGATTTACGGCTCCCGGCTATCTTCAACAACACAAGTACTAAAGTTATAAACAATACGGATACCCATACACCATATTCAACTGCAATCTGCAGATATTCATTGAAGGCAAAATCGGGTGTTCCGGCCACCCATGCCTCCGACTCCGAATATTCACAATCAGTGAAGTATCTTTCCTGAGCATCACCGTAAATGGCGGAAAATGTCCTTCCATTTTCTTCACCCCAAGGATTGCCGGTAATGGCCCGGGAAGTTATCTCCCATATCAGCAAACGACCGTCTGCCGAGTCACGTTTCATGAAATACGCACCGGAGGCAAACAGCGCACCGACTATAAGCACGCCTAATACGGCATATCTGTGTTCCGATACAAACGATTTTACTTTCACACGGTAAACCCTGAGAACCACATATCCGCACGAAATCAGGGAAGCAAACCATGCCGCACGGCTCATGCCCGCCGGAAGCACACAGCATATCAGCAACAGCACACACATCGATAGATAATACTGCACAACCGAAAGACGGTCTTTCTTCCCGTTCAATATTAACATCCGGTACAGGGCTACCGGAAGAACTGCCGCCAGATAACCTGAATATGGACCCGGGTTATAGAATGTTCCCGTAAGGACAAAAAGCGAATGGTTTGACGGATATATACCTGCAATCTGCCCCAAGCCATGCAGAGCTTCCACTGCTCCGAATCCCATCAGTACCCATTGCATTGTCTCCGACACGATACGGACAGTCCGCTGTGGATTCACAATATATCCGGCAAGCCACAAAGGCAATACAACAGTCATCACGGCAGAAAGCCACATCCACTGCTTTCCCTGAAGGTCGGACGGTAAACTTCCGTCTGTCACCAGCACGGTTCCACTCGTAAGTCCTGCAAGCAGTAGACCTGCCAACCACGGTATGACTCTGCATAACCATTTCCTTAGTTCAACATTCATAATATGCATAGCTCGCTCAAAAAAGTTCCATATTCCTTTTTATTCAATCTTCTTCCATACCCTGTCCCAGCAAATATCGCCCGTATAGCTGTCCACGGATTTCCATATCCTTGAAGCCACCCCCACGATATACTCCTCCGGAAGCAGCCCCCAGTAACGGGAATCCTGTGAGTTCTCACCATGGTCTCCCGCCACGAAATAATAGTTCTTACGGAACTGGTAAGAAGTTATCACACTGTCGTTCAGCAGTACTGTATCTCCCTTTACATACATCTTCTTCCCTTGTTCCCATTCAATGAGTTTGCGGTACAATACACCACCCGTACGGTCCATCTTCACCACATCCCCCTCTCCGGGAACAAACAGAGGTCCGAACTCCTTTATGTTCCAGTCCAGCAGGGAGTCGTATGGGAAGCTCCTGTATACTCCATCAGGAAAATCCTCAGGACGCATCAATCCTATGCGCTTCTGTGAAGCAACATTCCCCAAAGGTATGTCTACACCATCCACTTTGAACATCCCCTTCCTTATGGAGACTGTATCTCCAGGTAACCCGATACAGCGCTTGATATAATACTTCATTATGTGCATCTCTATACGGCTCCAGTCGTTTGGATGCGGGAAATTGAAGACTACCACATCGTTGCGCTTTATCTTTCTGAATCCCGGTAAGCGGTAAATTTCAGTCTGTTCCAGATTGAGTGATTTGTTCAGGTTGAACAACCGTGCCCCAACTACCGGTTTCCACACAAGAACGTAATCCCCCTTACGTAGTTCCGGTGACATGGAATCACTTGGTATCTGGAAGGAGGCAAATACAAACACTTGTGCCAGAATCCACAGAATCAACAGGCATATAGCTATAAATACCAAGTTCAATAGTATATCAAAGCATCGTTTAGTCCTCATAACTATGATGTTTCACTGTGATTCATATCATATCATCACGTTAATCCTTTTTTCATTACATATCTTACTATTATAGGGTTATCATCATCTTTAACACGGTCAAGTATTTTCAATTCATTCCCATCCAACAGAGATTTGTCTATATATTTATCCATTTCATAAGGGTAAATGATTGTATACAATGAATTCTTATCTAAATAAAAACAGAAATTAAGACACACAGGATGCTTATTTGAATGAAGAATTGACTTTTTAGACTTTCTGTCATATATTACTGTCTCTCTAACTCCATTATTAATCACATAAAAATATAAGTATGAATCATTCATCTGCTTTATCACAGGTATAGGAGTATCAGATTGAAGAAGATAATCATTTACCTTTTCCATAACGGCAAAGGATCTCTTTAGACTTTCTTCATCTGACTTCCGGTTGGACATATCACCAAAACGTTTCTCCAAATCCTCTTTATTAATATTTTCTCCAAATGAATAGTTAATATACTTACTTAACTTACAAGAATCTTCATCAATGCGATATATGTTGTAGTCAAGACATATTGGAAGAAAATATAGTTCGCCATTTAATCGCATAAAAGGATTATGATTCATTGTAAGCGTACTGATAAAATCGGCTGTATAATCTTCCACGGAAATGATACTTTGTCGAGAATAGTCACAAAAACACATAACAGCATCTTTCTCTCCCAGCAAAGTAGGCAATAAAATATATGAGTCATCGCTTAGAGGATAAAAACGAGAGAATGTATGAATGCTCTTCTCTTGCAAATCTCTTTTCCCAAGAAAATTAAAGGATAAATCATACGAGTATATACTACCGAACGGATTTAATATCTCTATACTTTTGTTATATGGATTATAAACAGCATCAACCAGAATATTATATTGATCGGGGCCATCTCCCCGGCACTTACGGGAGCTGGATATAAAATCCCCCTCTTTTGTAAACAGGTACACTGTTTGTCTCTTGTCAACTATCAGGTATCCGCCAAAATCATCATAAAACTCTATTTTATGATATTGGTCTATGAGATTCATACTGTCGGTCTCAAGGGGAATTATCGCTATTCTGTCAATGAAATTCCCCATAGGCAAATCTTCATTTTCAGAATAGTATATATTTGTTTTATTCCCATGTGATTCCCTTTCTGTACAAGATATTGCAAATACAAGAATTATCAATATAAAACCATGAATATGTACTAAGTTCTTCATTTTATCATAATTTTTATTATTTATGTTGGTCAGGGATTTAAATTAAACTCCTGACCAACAGTCCAAAACAATAATGTTGTGTAGATTTCAGCACCTTTAAATTGTTACACTTTTTACAAAACAAATCGAATCATAAACACTTGTTTTATAATCATTCTCAAAGAATAAAATAGGAATAACATATGCTTATAATAATTTTCTGCTCTACATTTCCGGCTATTTCCTTAAGATAAAGATCCTTTACTGACAGGTTGTGGATGGGATTTCCTATCACCTTCACACGGTTTTCAGAATCAACCAGAAATGTCTGGAACATCATTTCCCGGGGAAAGCGGTTCAATTTATTGAAACTGTCTTCCGTGTCTATACATACAGGATGCGAAAAATTATCTCGTCTCAAGATATACCTCAATTCACGCACATTCTTTGTCTGGAAAAAGAATATAAATGGTACATTCCCCTCACTAAGTGAATCCACATCGTGCATGAACTCCTTCCATCTTGGTAGCTAAAGCTTGCAACTGATACATCCAACTAAATCGACAAAGACCACTACCTTGTAGTCGGTTCTGGGAATCCTGTAAGGAACGGTATCTGTAACGAAACGCGTGAACACAGGATTATCGGGGAACCTGATTTCCTTGCTATTCCATTCTTTAACCAAAACTTCAATGTCATGTTTCTTATCATATGAACAGGAAAAAAGAAACAAAGAAGAAAATAAGATGATAACGAGTTTTCTCATTTGACGTATGTAATTATTCTTAATAATCTAAACTCAAACCTTCAACCTTAAATTCTACTTTATCACCATAGCAATCAATATCACCGTTGCCTATACAAATATAATTTACATTCTCATCAGATGCGAGCGCCTCTATATTATGAATAGAAAGCGTACTGATTTTGAGAGAATCATTTCCAATGTTGGAACTATAAAAACAATACATTCCAAACAAAATAAAAATCACTAATACTGATAATTTTATCAACACTTTTTTCATTTAAATAATTTTTATATTTTTACGATAAAGATAATTAAAATAACCATGTTTAAAACTGAAAGAATTCTGAGAACCTGTTATGTTTCAGTAAAACAAACACTTAACATGCAATTTCTTAGTTTTTTTTCAGTTTCAGAATACAGACAAAATGAAAAAATATAGTATTAAGATTATAGGATTGTAATATCAAAACAAATTTCACATATTCAAATTAAAAGACACTATTTTAGCATCTTCATCCAATCCACAAGTTATTGCATACATTATTTCATTTTTTTCATCAACAGCAATTGATTTTACAAAACAATTCAATTGGTATTTATTTACAATAGAACCATTCCAATCCATAACCAGCACTTCATTTGAAAAGGGCTTGTCTTTAGCTATTTTACCATTGAACAATAAATAAATATATCTATTGGTTACATAAAGGTTATCAAATCCAATTTGTGACTCTTGTTTCCAAGTAATCCATACAGGAACAGCACCATCTACAATTTTATAAACTGGCGGGAAAAACAATTTAGACCATTCCTCTTTTATCACATTTCCATAAATTCCATAGCACTGAACAATACCGCCTATATAAGTTACACGCACCAATTTATGTCCGTCTGGAGATGCCTCCCAATAGCCCCGGTTCATTATTGCCCTACATAATTCCATTGATGGGATGTTTGGAAGTTGTGGCGCATCAACATAGTTTGTACTTGAATAAATACCTAAATGACGCTCAGTATTTCCGTTATAAATAAAAGTACCATTAAGATCTATGACATCAAGCAAGGAATTATATGATGTCCGAGTTCTTTCCAAAGGAATTTCTATTACATAAGCACTATCGCACAGCAAATGCTTAATATTATATTGAATCAGCTTACTTTTATTTATGTCCCAATATGATAATATCCCATCATTTCTCAAATGAGAATTATCCGGTATAATAACTTCTCCAGGACCTTCACCTTTCATTCCACCGCTCTTTAAAAAGCGCCCATCAGATGTATTAAAGACATAAAACAAATTATCCCCCAATCTCACATCAGATACTATAAATATTGAGTCATATAAAAATAACTTATCGGGCTTTGCAAAAATAAAACTATCATTTAATACTTGAGATTTTAATTTAATAGTGTTACACGAAATTGTATCTGTATATCCTTTATTATGACTAGTACAAGATACAATTCCCCCCAAAAATGTTACCCACAATATATAAAATGTCTCCCTCAACATAAGAATAATATATTTCTTAAAATGTGCCAATTCTTAGAATTTGAAATTGTAAAACTCATAGAACTGGCACATACAATTTATAACTTGTTAATTACAGGAATGTTTTCCAGTAAGCTCACCATCACCATCAACTTTTGTTCCACAAGCTCCACAATACGCATAGCAATCTCCCCAATAGCCTGTACAAGTCCATGAAGTACTTGTCTCTCCTCCGGCCAATGCTTCCACATTAGCCATTGCCAAATCAGACATTTCAACTTCATATTGTGAAGCATACGCACCATAACCAGCCACAAAAGCAAATGCTGCGATGAAAGTGGCTCCTAAAATTGCTTTTCTCATGTTATTTCTGTTTTTAAGTACCTAAATTAAAACTTCATATTCTCTACGAAGTAACAAATACCCGATTTGTAGTACTTCAAAATAATAATTACCTTTGCATCGGTGACACCTCCTTTCTTCGATTGGATAGGTTTAACATGGAGTGGAACATGATGTTCATTGTTTGCAGACATATAATTCATGTTTCCACTCTTTTTTATCTCTCACTTTCTGACAGTTCCCCAGAAATCCAGTGTAACGGATTTTTCTGGAATATTTCCATATATAGTTATGGTGCGCCAGAAATCCCCTGGCTCTTCTGCCTTGTATTCAATCGTCATTGCAGCTTTCCCTCCGGGCGGAATCTCATTCCAGTCAGATTCTGCAGTCATACAGTCGCATGATGTCGTTATTCCCTTTATTCGGAATACTTCATTTCCAGTGTTATGCAGGACAATCTTCCTGCTTGCTGTCATGTTTTCGCCTACCACACCATAGTGATACTCTGCAGAATCAGCTTCAATTGTGGTTACAGGCAGTGATTCAGCTTCTATTCCGGCTATTTCCTTAAGGTAAAGGTCCTTTACAGACAGATTGTGGATGGGGTTTCCTATCACTTTCACACGGTTTTCAGAATCAACCAGAAATGTCTGGAACATCATTTCCCGGGGAAAGCGGTTCAATTTATTGAAACTGTCTTCCGTGTCTATACATACAGGATGCGAAAAATTATCTCGTCTCAAGATATACCTCAATTCACGCACATTCTTTGTCTGGAAAAAGAATATAAATGGTACATTCCCCTCACTAAGTGAATCCACATCGTGCATGAACTCCTTCCAGTTGGGTAGCTGAAGCTTACAACTGATACATCCCACAGAGTCTACAAAGACTACTACCTTATAGTCCGACTTAGGAATCCTATAAGGAACCGTGTCTGTAACAAAACGCGTGAACACAGGATTATCGGGAAAACGGATTTCCTTGTTGTTCCATTCCTTAACCAAAAATTCTATCTTTGCACGCTCATTCTTCTGGCAGGACATAGCAAAAAACAAGAAACAGATGAATGATATCTTTATGAGACCATAGACAATTGAATGCTTTATTTCCATAGGTTCAAGAGTGACTTATTCGTTAAAACTCCAACCGGACACGACATATTTTACTTTTACTGCATTAATTGGACAATCGACGCATCCCAATCCCGCACAATGAACCGGGGTTAAATTTTCTCCACCAGCTAAGGCTTCTACATTCTGCATTAAAATATTGTATTCTGTCTTCTTGGGATAATGTAGAAACGCAACTGTACCCACAATACAAATAACGATAGCCGTAAATAAAACCAATGTTTTCTCTTCATCTTAATTACATTTAAAATTTTGTCATGACGAAATTAAGTATAAAAATTGT
>OGRF01001634.1_pt1 | contig 14340 bp, 18 predicted proteins | sample 1553381 | NCBI WGS metagenome assembly OGRF01 (sample SAMEA2580060, study PRJEB22360) | human gut metagenome | biome: human gut; feature: human-associated habitat; material: faeces | place: Denmark | collected 2008/2010
TATTCTATTTCGGGCAATCTGATCTTACAAAAATGGATGATACTATCGTGATTGGTAATATCTATGATAATCCCGAATTAATTATCTCATAACAGAATAGAAATGAATAAGAATGAGATCAAACTTCAAAAGAATAATTCTAATCGTGATTGGAGCGATTTAGAATGGATTCAAGAGTTTCATTCCTTTTTGCAGGGTGATATTCCAGAAGGAATTTCTTTAGGTGATGAGTATAAAGTTAAACTTACTCCAGAGCAATCAAGTACTGTTATTTGGTATCTACAAGAACACTTCCCCATACTACCGGATTCGATAGAAATGTGTGATGTGTGTAAACGCTTGTATGATAGTTATTCCGAAGGTTCTTATTACGAGATTGAGGGAAAGAACTTTTGTGGAGCATGTGAAGACGAAAGCGAGGCTACATATTGTGATAATTGTATGTCTGATATGTGGAAATCAGAGGGTAGGGATGAAGATACAGGGCTTTATCTCTGCAAGAAATGCAAGGAGAATAGGGAGTAATTAACGTAAAACAATAAAGATATGAGTCATTTGATGAAAATATTATTATCGATAATTAGCCAATTGCTTCTCTATTACTGATAATTGGTAATACATATCTTCGAGCATAGCTTGCTCGTAACCTGTTAGCCCTTTTCCCGAGTTCTTTTTAGACTCTAACGCTTGAATTTGCAATTTTATAGATTCTCTATTTCTAAGTAAAATATTAATGTCGCTCATAAATTAAAATATTAATGGATTTATGTCGCAAATATACAAATAATTATGATAATAGCATGGTTTTCTTGCGGTGTAACATCCGCAGTCGCTTGTAAAATAGCGTTGAGTTTGTACGAAAATGTACAGCTCTACTATATCGAAACTGGCTCTGGGCATCCTGATAATACCCGATTCCTTGCAGATTGTGAGAAGTGGTACGGGCAACCTATCCACACTATCCGAAGCGACAAATACACTTGCGTAGCTGATGTCCTACGGAAAGGTTTTATAAATGGGGCACATGGAGCAGCTTGTACTCTTGAATTGAAATAGAAAGTCCGGTATAAGTTGGAAAAAGAATTGCAGCAATGGGACGGGCAAGTTTGGGGATTTGATTACGATCCGAAAGAGATAAACCGGGCAATTCGATTAAAACAGCAGTACCCAAACACAAAGCCACTGTTTCCGCTTATTGAAAAGCAGATTACGAAATCTGATGCTATGGGGATGCTTTGGAAAGCTGGCATTGAAATTCCGGAAATGTACAAGAAGGGTTACAATAACAATAACTGCATCGGTTGCGTGAAAGGTGGTATGGGATACTGGAACAAGATACGGAAGGATTTCCCGAATGTATTCAATGAGATAGCGCAGATTGAGCGTGATGTTGGAGCTACCTGCCTAAAGGATAAAGACGGTCGTATCTTCCTTGATGAACTACCAACGTGGCGGGGCGGCCCAGTAGAAGAGATTATACCGGATTGCTCGCTTATCTGCCAAATAGAATTTCAAGAGATAATCGACAGGCAGGTAGAACGAGTTTTGAAAGGAGAAATTAGTATTAACGATGTAGCCTAATTAGGCTCAAAACAAGATAGAAATGAACGAACTCACCAATAGGCAGAAACTTATTATACAAGGCAAAATTTGTCCGTATTGTGGAAAAGATACAGAATTTATGGATAGTTCCATTGTATATGGCAAATCTTACGGTATGATTTATATCTGCCGTACCTGCAATGCTTATGTTGGTGTACATAAAGGAACCGATCAGGCTTTAGGCAGATTAGCCAACAAACAGCTCCGAGTGCTCAAACATGAAGCACACGAATATTTCGATAAGATATGGCGATTCAAGTTAATGAAGCGAACAGAAGCTTATACATGGCTCTCGTCTGTATTAGAACTTCCAGAAGAATATACACATATCGGAATGTTCTCTGAAAAAACCTGTAGACAAGTTATATATGTTAGTAAACAGTTACTGCAAAAATATGGAATCGAATCTAAGACACCTTATTGCGAAAATGACTAAAGAAAAGTGCATTTTATGCGGAAAAGAAACGGTATCGGTTATTAAAACCGGTACCGACTTTATGTGTTATAATTGTTATGCAGATCAGCATAATCCTACGCGCTCTAAAGAAGTACATAATAACGAGGAAGCTCGAATACAAACAGAGTTCTTTAAACTTATTCCTCTATATTTCCCTAATATACCTGACAAACTTATATTTGCCGTTCCGAACGGTGGAAGCCGTCATATACGTGAAGCTGCTAACCTGAAACGTCAAGGAGTAAAGCCTGGTGTTTCTGATGTGATCGTACTTATTCCCAAAAAGGGTTTTGCTTCTCTCTGCATAGAGTTTAAAACGAGGGTAGGGAAACAGTCAGAAGAACAGAAAGAGTTTCAAAAACAAGCGGAATCATGTCGTAATAAGTATGTGGTAGTTCGAAGTGCATCACAGGCAATCGAAGAATTACGAAAATATCTTTCTTAATAGAATTGAAATTTGTAATACTGAAATTCCACAGATTGAAATAGCTTTTATATGATAGAGGAGAGGGCATCTATTTTTTATATCTTTGCTCTAAAATTACAAGTATGACATTTGAAGAAGCAGTATCATTAGTTGATAGGATAAAAGAGCAAGTTATCGGTGTACCTGTTAAAGGCCGCTTGATTGAATCTTTGTTCATTGGGCCTACAAACTGGAATGAAATGCATGTTTTTATGAATATCAGTTTGCAAAAAGGAGAGGATGAAGCTATCAGCGAGTTTATCGGAAAAAGTTTCTCCGTGTATGGCAGGTCAGTAACTTATATTAATCCTGACCTTCCTCGGTGGGATGTTACTGTGCTGGATGATTGGGAAAAAACTATTTATAATTGAAAGAGGTAGCTTATTCGGCTACCTCTTTTTTTACAGGCACCAAAGGAGAACAACTTTCTCGATTAACAACTATATCACGCATATTAGGCTTATTATTAAAATTACGAGATATATTTTTTATCATATCAATATAATTATCTGTCCCATCTTCGTACTGTCGATAAAAGACTTTAATAGATAGGCAGTTATCATGCTCAAATAAAGTATTTAATAATGTCCGATCAGAGTTTCCACAAGAATGCCCCATTATAAAGACCTGATATGGACCTAATGCAACAAACTCCAAAAGCTTTCTATAATTTCTTGTTTTATGGTATCGTATAGATTTGATATTCTCTAGGAAATCATTATTCTGTAATCTCTCTATTCTTTCATAATCATCATCCAGTTCATCACCGTATCCAAATATTATGGGATTATTCTCATTATTAAGCTCTCCATGAATATTAATAATCTCGTCATTTTCATTTTCAGCATATAATTTTTCTGCCGTTTTTGTATAATTAAAATTTAAAAGTAATGTATATGGCAGAAGATTCTTTTTAAAAGATTCATTGTTTATATTCTTTTTCACAAAATGCATTCGTTTTTCATCAACTGTATCCAATATATCATATACAAGATCATCATCTTCATCATAACTAAAATCAGAGTGCGTATCCATATATGCAAAAATAGAATCAACAAACGCAACTTGTTTACAAGTGGCAATTTCATCAAATTCAACATAACTTGAGAAAGCATCTTTTATTGACTGGTGTACATTTACTTCTGTACTTTTAGTGACTTTGGTCAGGTAATCCTCTAAAAGTCCTTTTACATCATCAAAGTCTTTGTTTAATGTTCGAATACTTTCGCTTTGCTTTTGGGGATTTTCTTCTTGAAGTAGTTCTTTTAATGCAGTATAATATTCATTTTCGATATCTACCCAATTAACGAGAGAACATTGACGAGATATACGTTCAAAAAATAGATTTTTAAACTTTAAATGAACTGTCACTGGTGCATTAGGAGCACTATTATACTCTTCGATTAGTATACATAATTTTCTAAAAGGACTATTGTCGTTATATGAAAAACAAACTTTATTGGTTTCAGTTCTACCAAACTCTTTTTCAATACACACAAAATTATCTTTGTAATTTTCAGGAATGTGTTTGGGTCCCCCATAATGTTGGTCTAAATACTGCCAGTATCTACCATACACCTGTTCTTCAACAATTGTCCAATAGTCATTAATAAAATCCTTATACCCAGTTTTTAAATTGTGAGCTAAATCAAAACCGTTACCAATAATTATAATTCTATTCATACTGGAGGCTTATTTAAGTTAATAACAAAAATATCATAATTCTAGAACGAAGTTATGATCGCATTTATTTTCCATATTATATTTTTAAACATTCAATATTCTTCTTGTTTACAAAATCTTCAAACTCACCTTTCAATTCCCTACTCAATTTTAATTCGCTATTCCAAAGAGGTAATCTTTTATTTTGTATAACAGACTCCAATATTAAACAGTATTCTACTAGTAACGGATTGTCATTTTCTGTATTATACCAACATATTTCCAATTCGCAGATAGATAGCGCACGCATTTTTTCAGGCCACAGTTTCCATCTAGGAGTTTTTTGCTGCTTCCCAATTATTCGTCTTTTTAGCCCTCCCTTGCGATGCACTGTCTTTCCATTTTCTATATGCCCTGAGCTTCCGATATAAACTGGAATCTTCATCCCTTTAAAATAACCATATACAATATACACTCCACAACAATCATTAGGAATTTGAGCCTTCTCACATTCTCTATTCAAATTGTCATCAACAGTAAATTTTAAACATCCCTGTTTATTATAGCAATTTAATAAATCAAACATACTTTTCCAAATGTTTTTTTATTATTTCTGACATCTGCTTTAACATATCATCCTTTACATCTGCACTTAGCTGACGAGTGTGGATTACAAGTTTTCTACCACTGGCATCATGATGAGTATAAAACCAATTCCCTTTATTGAACAAAAATCTACCGATATCATCACCATCATAAGTGACACCAAAAATCTTATCTATCTCGCGAATATTGTCATTATTCTGAATATAATTAGAACATGCTAATATAATCACAGGAAAACTTTGAATAAAGGAGGATACCTGGAATAATTCTTTCCGTGAGGAAATTCCACTTTTATCGGCTTGAGCAGTTTGGAGACTAGGGGTATCATTTATCTCGGTAGTAAATATTTGAGTTGGGAAATCAACATACCGATTGTGAAACCCTTCGCTGCCATAGATATAATCTTTTAATCTCTGATACTTGCTCCAAGTATTTACACCCCACCCCTTTGCTACGTTAACATCTTGTTCTACTTTATGACATAACTCCATAATTGTATCATTACTAACATGATTATCCCACATAGATGCATTGCTGTTATAAGACTCATCAGGTTCTTCCATTGCAGACTCTTTACCCACTATTAGTATTTTAGAGTTAGGGTTTCCCCAACCAACATATTTACCATTTTGATTACAGTAATTTACAAATTCCTTAAATTCATCTAAGTATTCCATAGTATATCAATTTTATTTGGACAAATATATATGATTATTTTATATACGACAAATAATAATTAAAAAGCCTCGACTACACTTAGTCGAGGCTCATTCCTTTTGGAGTAAATAGCGTATTGTCTCTCGCTTTCGAAAATTAGCAACTTTTCCGTAGAGAGATGATATAACAGACATCCACGTCTGTACACAAATATAATAATTATTTTTTTTATTTGAATACTATTTTGCCAATTATTTATGAAAATGAAGATTAACGATTCTAGAATTTTATGTAGAGCATAAAAATGACAGCTATTCCGCTCTCCTTTCAACGAATTCTTTCATCCGATACAGTCAATTAATCGTCGGGTTGTAAAAAGCATCTGGATAATCCTGTCTGATGTCGTTGATATTATTAAGAAATTAAAATCTCCTCATAATCAGACTTCAACTAAGATTGCTTTCTGTTATTGAAGTTATAAAGAGGCTCATTTCTCCTTTTTTCATCTAATTTCTTAACGATTATATCTGCAATTTCTTTTATTTGTTCACCTTGGTCTTTTCCCGGATCAAATGGAAGATTACCAATGGTAGATAATTTATCAAACTGAGTAGGCTCACATCCTTTAAGAATTATAGGAATCACAGCATGTTCGCCGAATCTCTTCTTGAATTTATCCGATTCAAAATTAGTCCAAAGTTTCCGAGGATAATTCTTATCTAGAAAAACAACAATAAATTCAGCATCAGATGTATATATTGGCTCAAAATAATCAGTTAAATCTTCTCCAATAATTTTATGTTGCTCATTAAAATCATAAAAAACAGAACACTCATATTCTTCAGATAATAACATAGCCAATTCAGCTACAATACTTCGTACCTCTCCAGCAAAAGATAAAGCGAAATCATATTTTTTATCAAAATGGATTTTACTAAAGCCTATTCGTTTAACAAAGTCTGTCCAATTCAGATTTTGCAAATAAAACATGAATTTAGGATCTTCAACAGTTAAAACTTTTGAATATTCATCATAATGAATAACTGACCTTATGTTCTCACTGTTATTGATCAGTTTATATAAAAAGCCCTTATCTGCTACTTGAGAAATACTAGCCTTATGAGTAGGATGTTTTAAATAAATATCAGCCATTCTAATAGTCCAATCCTTAGATTCAGAAAGCCAATAAAGGAGATGAAAATAAGGTGCTCGACCACTGCTTCGTAATCTAGAGCCAATTGCGAACTCTCTAGCCTTTGCTTCAAAAACTCTAGATAAATCAGTCATTATTTTATCTACAACATAATTTATATCAGTATTTAACTCCTTTTTTTTATCCAGTGTCATTATGACTCTTTCTATAATACAAAGTTCCTTACAGATAAGTTGGGCTATATGAAAACTTCCATTCGCCCTTTTTACAATTTGCTCTCTATATTTTATTCCAACATTAAGAGCTTCTTCTCCCTTCTCAATTAGTTCTAATATTTTAGAATCAGGATTCACTTCAAATTTAACAGTTGTAATTCTATTATTTAAATCAGGAGCTAAATTTACCAAACTATCTCCAGCTCTATTGATTCCAATTAAGACAAGTTTTACATCTTCTCTATCTTCATCTGCGATAGTTTTCATTAAGTCTGATAATCTATTCTTATCTTCTATGGATAACAAGTGAAAATCATCAATTATAACAGTCCCAATATTATCGTTATTATCCAATATTTTTTCTATTGATAGTAGATCTTTCTTCTTCCGAGGGGTCAACAATTGAACCGAATCTCCCATACCTAAATATTCAAGTGCTTTTAAAACACAAGTAGTTTTACCGATACCGGATGGACCTTCTACTACTAAACATCTACCTTTAGTACTCAAAGTCACAACAATTTTAATATATTCATTGGGTTCAACAAAAGTATATGTTGGAACTCCAGAATCCTTAAATACATCTTGTAAAAAAGCCATGTGATATCTATTTTATGATGAAACGATTACAAAGTAATGCAAAATTAATTAAATGAACAAACAAAAAGAAATTAATAAAATACTTTTTTTATACTATCTTACCACTGCTACAAATTATAACTCACCCCAACCCCAACATAAAGGCCGTTAGGATAGCTATACCCAGCCTGCAACCCTAATCCCCATCTTTTGCGCTTTGCTGGAAACAGTACTGGTATCCTAATTTCCTGTGTCCGACTATAAAATTCAATACTATCCAACTTCACATCATAGCCAGACACCCATGCCCGGTATAGGCTATCTTCGTATATCTTCTGGGTAATAGGAATAACTACCTCTACGGAATCAACAGGAGCAAGACAAGTATCTCCCTTAGAAGTACACGTATCCTTTTTGACAGGCAACTTCGCATACTTATACCTGATTACTATGCTATCCCTAGGTACTGGATAATAGAAAGGAATAGTTTCGACATATTCGGTTGTGTCCGGACTGGACACCGACACTGATTCTTGCTGGCGATTCCACAAAAATAGAACCGCACAAGCAAGCAATATAACCAATATCCAAGGAAGAGTTTTCATGCCCGGATCACTGTATTACGAAGAAAATTAGAAAATTCACTTCTGACATCGAAGCAGGGGCACGCCTTAATATATTCTTTTGGCTCTATCTCTCCACTGCTGTCCAGATCCGGCGAAGTATCACGGTGTCCGAGCACTTCAATTATAGGATATTCCTTACAGAGCTTCGCGACCAATTCGCGTAGTGCTGTCCTTTGAGCTGGAGTACGTGTATCTGCAGGTTTTCCAGATGCATCCAAGCCTCCGATATAACAGATGCCAACACTATGCTTATTATACGAAAACTCTGAAAATCCTTTGGCATTACAATGCGCTCCGTCAATGCTTAACGGTCGCCCATTCTCAACTATTCCGTTAAGATCAATAATGAAGTTATAACCGATCTGATTGAAACCCCGAGCCCGGTGCATCCGGTCAATGTCCTTTGCACGTAAATCCTGCCCGGCACGCGTGGCCGAACAATGGATGATAATTGCATCAATAGTTTTCATTTCTTCTCCTCCTTTTTAGTTAATGGACCAACTTTAATCAATTTGACATGGCAAATGACAGCTATCATAATCACTGTTCCTAACCAATGCCAAAAATCTTGAAAAATGAACTCCATGACTTTAATCATTTAGCACCTCCTTTTTGCAGATAGTTCGTTAAATATGGTATGTTCTTTATAAACTCAACACTTAGAACATAATGCAGGAAAGCTACTACCTTGTAACCATTACTAGAGTTAGGTAAAATCTCTTTTATGTTTCGAAGAATATTCACCCCGTAGAAATAGAAAACGCTATACGTAATAAATGAGACACATTGTAGAGCACCTTCTGGATTGCCCTTGTGTTCACCTATAAAGTAGATGCAGCTAACCAAGGCAAAGAAAATAGTTGCTTCTACGATACACCTCCAAGCCTTTTTAAAAGAAAAACTCTCATGATTGATAAGGAGTGCAGTAAGCAGTCCACAAATGAAATTAAGAGCAAATACTGCAATAAGACTTTTGATCTCCCCAGAGATAGGATTGAGATAAGCAGCTATACCGGTAATCAATCCAATAAGTAAGTTTTTGAAATAATCCATAACCATATATCTAAAATATTAATACTTTATTTAAAGACTTCGCTACAATCATCGATAGCTGTCTGAAACACTTGTTTCACTTCGCCAGAGGTTAGCCCATGATCCTCATGCAGCGAGAAGCCGGTTACTCCATTTCGTGATGCATTGAAGAATCCGACTACCGTTTCATCCTTGACAATCTCGGCAGTAATATCTTTCACCGCTTCGGTACCACGGGTTGACATTCTGTATTTAACCCTGATAGCATCCGTAACCTTAGTTGAAGCGGTGCTGTTAGTTGCTGTAATGTTCATTCTTTGTTTCCTCCTTCTATTAAATCATAAATTTGTCCGTATGTACCTGCAGTGAGATATTCTCCACAAATCTCTTTTAAAAGAGCAGCATCTTCTGTCTCAATATTAAGTACTCCACGGTTGCTAATAATCTGTTGTAGCATTTTGTATGCTCGTAACTTCTTGGAAGTTTCCATATTCTTCTGTGGATTAGAACCAGCTGCAAATAATGCCTCTGCAACCAAATCACGGACAGATTTCTTACTTTCTTTCCCATTCACTAATTCAATAAACTCCCGACCTCTAAAGTCAAGCAAGTTTCTGTTTAAATTTACTTTCATTGCAACTTTATGTATTTTTTAATTCTACAATAATCCCCTTCACGATATGTGCTCTATATCTAAAAGTATTGCTGTCTTTTAAACCATATACCCATATATCTGATACTACGTCCATAGTATTTCCATTCCCATCACGAGGGTAAAATCCATTCGCAGAAACATCACCCAATACATTCACATTACCATCAAAGAAACCTGCATAAATGTAATTGCTCGGATATGTAGGATTTGATTTAGAAGAACCATAGATGGCCGCACTTCCTCCAGCTGTTGCTCCTACTGCACAAACTCCAAATTTACCATCAGTTGCAGCATTAAAAGTCACATTAACAACGCCTTCCTTTGCAGTTCCTGAACCAAGCTTTAAACTTCTTGATGTCCCTCCGAAATAATCAGAACGTGTCCATACAAGACGACCACCTTCAATTGTAAATCCTCCAATAAAACCGGAAACAGCTTCAATATGCCTAACCTTTATCAGGTCAGTATTTAGGTAACCGCCTACCACAATGGTAGTGCCTAACTTCGCATATTCAACCGCATCTTCAAATGCCAACTGACCTAATCCGTCTCTGTCGATCTTGGAGTTAATCACTCCCTGCAGGTCACTATGCAATGCGGTGATTGTAACAGCACCTTCTAGGTTAATCTTTGAAGAGTGAATAGTCGTTTCACCTGCTGCCTGGTTGATATAAGATATAAGCGTATTGCCACTTTCTAGCTCTTTAGAAGCATAAATTTTATTTCCATCGGCCGTGGTAATCCATCCGGCAGTATCTATCCTCTGCGTTAAGCTATCGACCCGCGTCACCTGTGCGGAGATTTGAGTATTGAGTACTTTCAATTCAGCGAAGCACTGATCTGAATAGTCTTTCAATTTATCCTGAATAGCTTTATTCGCAACTTCAACCGCTGTATTGAAACTAGCTAAGGCAGAATTAAACAGGGCAAACTTATCATCTACATTCCTCTTCTCCTCAACGGTTGTCTGCCCGTCATTGATAGCTACATTAATTGCAGCAATAAGATTGTCAATAGCACCAAATAGGGATATTTTGGCATTCAGCAAACCTGTTTTCGCTTCACCTTCCAGGTATGAATTTGCGTACAGTTTGTTATAGGTAGCTTCGACGGCTGCCCTTGTATTTTTGACTGTATTTAGATACTTCTCAATGGCTAAAGCCTCTGCTTCCGTGATAATGCCGTCAGCAAATGCTCCGTCCACATAGTCGTGCAAACCACTAACTGCGCTGTTTGCCTGTTCCGCTGCTTTGCCGGCATCTTCTGCGTCTTGTAAGGCTTGCAATGCTTCTTTCATAGCGGTATCCGAGAACTCCTTTAGCTTATCCTGAATAGCTCTATTTGCAGATTCTACGGCTGTGTTGAAATCAGCATAGGCACTATTGAAATAGGCGAAATGTGCATCAACGTTTTGCTTCTCTTCTGGTGTTGTGAGTCCATCGTCAATAGCTGTATTAATTGCATTTATCAGGTCTGAAATACACCCCATAAGGGTAACTTTCGCATTCAATAAACCCGTTTTGGCGGAACCGGATAAATAAACATTCGTGTATAGCTTGTTATAAGTGGCTTCAACCGTAGCTTTAGCATTATTAATCGTATTGATATACTTTTCAATAGCTTTTGCTTCGGCTTCCGTAATAATACCATCGGCAAATACTCCATCTACATAACCATGAAGCCCTTCTACTGCATTATTGGCCTGTTCTGCTGCTTTACCAGCATCTTCAATTTCTTTGTGAGCTGCTTCCCATTCAGACAGATTTTCCAATCCAGACGATCCGGTTTTAATTTGAATATTTCCGCCTATTTCACCTTTTACCAAATTGAAATACGTCTCCCCATCCGGGGAAATTATCTGTTCAGTAGTTATCCGTCCCGGCAGAATCTCCGTAAATCCGTACAGCTCAACAAAACTGCGATCACCTTCATACTCGCTGTTGAGGACACCGACTAGGAAGTGATAATATCCTGCTATGCCCTCCATCTTAATAGCCGTTTCGCTTAGAAGAAACGTACCAGTTTGATTCTCTTTGCTGCATACAGCATATAGATAATATTTCTTTTCAAGATCAGTGAGTGCCGGAGAATTGTATTCAACCAAATCCCAGTATTTATATTCATCTGCCTTGTGAGAAGAAGAAAGAGTACTAATACCGAGTGTCAAATGCTGGATGATTCCTGCCGGAGCATTCAGTATTCTTGTGCTGGCATTATAAGTAATATTATGAGATACTTGTGCCGGATTTGTTTTTGAGTTCACAAACCGGAATTGCAAGCTTTCGTCGCCGACAAGTAGTTGCATGGTTGAAACGGTTATCGGATTGACAGAGCCGGAGAAGTTCAACAGTGCATCTTCAAGCATGGACATCGTTTCCTGTGCGTCGCGAAACCGTCTCTTTGTGAATTGTAAAGCGTCCTTATGCTTCTCAATAACTGTCACCTCGTTAGTTTCTATCTTGTTCAGATCACTTGAAACAGACGTGCCTATCGGTTCGTTAGACAATTCAATTTCGGGTGAATAAGGATTATTCACAAAACGTTTGATTCCTATCATCCGGATAAGAGAACCTTCCGGATGAAATTGCGTATCATAGAAATCAACATACCCTCCGAGTACTATTTTACCGCCGATCTCCAACCAGCGTTTCTTTGCCCAAATACCGTCCAATGTCCCGGTAAATATGAATGTTTTATCTTCATGTCCATAGAGGTATTTAGCAGCTTCCTTGAAAGCTTCCCAGCTAGCACCCGTTTGTGTGCTATCGTTACAGATATAAGCCTTCGGCAATTGCATTCCGAACACTGCGTATGTATCACCAACCTTCGGTCGCCAGACTTCCGGCTCCGGCATAGTAATACCATCAATTTCCTGCGGAACAATTTCAAATCGACGTGCCTCTTTCTTGTCTTTCGCTTCATGGATATACTTTACTTCGAACTCCTTGCCTGTAAGCATACCAGTCTGGAAAATAACCGTCATTGTTTCTCCTGCTATGAGACAATCTTCGAAATTCAATTCTTCAGGAATGTCTTTATCTACAAAGTCAAAGAAGTTATTCTCCTTGTTCACTTCAATAACAGAACTAACAGTACCAACACGGGAAGGATAAATAGCTGTACAGTCCAGACTATCTTCCTTTGCTGTTGTAAGTTCTTTATCAGCACGCATGACACAAGTTCCATCCGCATCTGTCTTATACGTTCTCCCTTCGTAAACAAGAGTCTTATTCTTTGGAAGTAACAGGTATTTAGATCCGTATGTAGAATAATCAATATTGCGATCTGTAGTTTCTACCAAAATTATTTCGGGTGGTATATCCCCAGAAGTCCTACCAACACCGACCTTGAAGCCGTGGCCTTTACCATACGACAGTTTCAAAGGGTTCTCCTTGTTATACTCAACTTTACGCAGATGGATAGTCTTAATTTGCTTTCCATTCACAGTTTCTTCAGTGATCTGCCATTCTGTTTCATATAGTTCTGCAAGTTGATTGAGAGCGTCAAGAATATAAGTGTGATTGTAGTTGATTACTTTCTCCGTTCCCTCAATGCAATCACCGACTTTCCAACCGGTACTCCGACGGTTCAGGTTTTCAACGAGTAGACGTAGATGTTCGTGTGCCTTAGCTGTATATGAGAACTTAATACTTCTATCAACGGTATGGCGTACTTTCCACAACATCGTATCAGCCTTCCCAGTTTCCAGAATCAATGTATATTCGAAGTTACGTTCACCGTTCTTCTTGAAATTGCTATCCTTCTTCAAGGAATAACGCTTCCCGTAGAAGTCACACCAGGAGCCAACCGGAATTTCAATATACCCCGGATGAGAAAAATACAAAGTGAGTGTATCTTCTCCCATGATAGCTTCATAAGAGTAGCTTTCATCCTTTACTTCGATTTTTATTTCCTTATCACCATTATATAAACTTATCATGTCCTTAGAATTATATCCTAAAATATAAACGTCAAATAGAAATGTATTGAATAATAGGCATAAAAGTAAGGAAATGATAGACGAATCATTGCCAAAATAATATATAACACACAACATCAACGGCATTGTCATGAAATAAATCAAAATGAAAAATATTTAAAAGAAATCACTCAAAATGTAGTTTAATTCACCTAAGTTCTCTCGGAACAAATTGTGCGTTGAAAGATTTTTCCAATGTTACGACACAGAACCTCGGACAGAATGGTTACTGTAAGTTTCCAAATGGACTGTTAATCCAATGGGGAAAAGTTTCAGGTTCTTCAGTTGTTAGCTACACCATAACTATGTCTACATCATTTTTTGATAAAAGTTATAAGATATTTGCAACAGTTTACAAGCCTTCATCTGACAGTGGTGTTTATTCCGCATCACCTATTGATGATTCAACTAAAACAGTTAGCCGATTTTGTATTAATAGAAATTATGCCTCTGGAGGGAGTACTGGATTATCACAAGAAACTTTTGATTGGCTTGCTATTGGGCGTTGGAAATTATGAAATAAATTATAACATTGAAATAAGAATGTATAACTTTAGTAGAAAATTGGTAGTCTTTTTTATAATCTTTTTTGCGCAAAGTTCTCTCGGAACTAAGGCTGCTCAAATTAAAGAGCAAAACTTAGGACAAAAC
>OGRF01001642.1_pt1 | contig 14301 bp, 10 predicted proteins | sample 1553381 | NCBI WGS metagenome assembly OGRF01 (sample SAMEA2580060, study PRJEB22360) | human gut metagenome | biome: human gut; feature: human-associated habitat; material: faeces | place: Denmark | collected 2008/2010
GTTAGGGAGGACAGCTTGTCCTCCATTTTAGAAGATGCCCTGCCCTTTTGTCCCTCTGGGACATTTCCCCACACTGTGGGGAATCACCCTCTCCGCCAAGCTGAGCCAGCTTGACCGCTTTTGCCTGCGGTTCGTATCCGGATAACCAGTCTGAATTATAAAAAGCAGCTCCCAAATCATACTGGGAGCTGAAATTGTTTTAATTAAGACGGAACTTGATACCGCCGAATATAATATTCTTTGATTTTTGCAATGACTTCTTCGGAAACCACTTCTAAATTTCTGCAATCTTTATTGTTTTTGATGATAAAATCCGAATGTTCTACAAAGAACTGCTCCGGTAACTGTGCATCCATGCGAGCCTGTGCTGCTTCTTCTGTAATCGAATCCCGCTGCAAAATCCGTGCTTTCCGCAGTTCTGCTCTTGCAGTCACGGAAATAATCAACTCGCAGAAATCATCTGCCCGACTTTCAAACAGCGTTGGAGCATCCAGCAAAATCAATTTCTGACCCATTCTCGAATGATGATGAATCTGCCGCAGAATCTCCCCCATAATGTAAGGATACATGATGGAATTCATCAATTCCAAATTCTTTTTGTTTTGAAATGCCTGCTTTGCCAAAGCTTTTCGGTTGAGTTCCCCATTTGGCAATAAAATATCAGAAAAACATTCCGTCAACTCCAACAGGCAGCGACTGCCCTTATGTACCACCGCCCGTGCAATCTGGTCTGCATCAATCACGCAAAATCCACTCTCTGCAAATAGGCGGGAAACGGTACTCTTTCCGGCTCCGGTCTGTCCGGTCAGTCCAACCACCATGACCCCGTTTAGACTGTTCATAGCTGGATCACCTCGAATCCAGCTGCCCGAATGAGTCGGTTATAAACTGCAAGTCCGATACCATCCCGTTTCGGGGCACGAACATAAACCGTTTTTGCTCCGATTTCATCGCAGTGCCGCAGACAGTCAAATAAATGCTGTGCCTGCTCGGCACTGTTCTTTCCGTAAGTCAGGCACGGAATAGACAAATTCTGCTCTTCGCCATCAAATACCAACGCATAACAGTCCGCTGTTTGATGCTGGGAAACATACGCACAAAATGCAGCATCGCTGCCTTCTACCAAAATCACATTTGCCTGCGGAGAATAATGCTGGTATTTCATCCCCGGAGAACGAACCGTTTGCCCAGCCTGTATATCGTGCAGAATTGCAGGGTCTAAAATGGCAGTCTTTGCAACCTGCTCCAAGTCTTCTTTCGTAATATAGCCCGGTCGCAGAATCCGAACAGTCTGTGCATCCTCAAAGCAAATGACGGTTGATTCCACTCCTACTTGACATGCCCCGCCATCAATCACCGCTGCAATTTTCCCGTTTAAATCGTGCATCATATGGGCAGCGGTAGTCGGGCTGGGATAGCCGGAACGGTTTCCGGATGGGGCTGCGATTGCCGTTTTAGACAATGTAATCAGCCGTCTTGCGATGGGATGGGATGGCATCCGGATGCCAACCGTATCCAATCCGCCGGATGTGACAGACGGAATGCAATCCTGCTTCGGCAAAATCATGGTTAAAGGTCCTGGCCAGAATCGTTCTGCCAGTCGATATGCCAAGTCTGGAACAGCGGTCACCAGTCCAGACAGTTGTTCCATCTCGGAAATATGCACAATCAAGGGATTGTCTGCCGGTCTGCCCTTTGCTGCAAAGACTTTTTTTACAGCTTCTGGATTGCAGGCATCCGCTGCCAGCCCATAAACGGTTTCGGTCGGCATGCCGACCACTTCCCCTGCCTGAATCCATGCGGCTGCCCGTTCTAAATCTGTTTCTGTATCGGATAATAAGATTGTTTCCATTTATTGTTCCTCCGTGTCTTCCATGGTTTTTGCCGCCAGTTTCTTCAGCTGTTCTGAAGTTGCAAGGGCTTCAAATACTTCCTCTAAGTTTCCGTTCAGCAAATCTTCCAGCCGATACAGCGTCAAGCCGATTCGATGGTCGGTCATTCTGCCCTGTGGGAAATTATACGTGCGGATTCGCTCCGAACGGTCGCCCGTTCCAACCTGCATTCTTCGTTCCGAGGCGATTTTTTCATTTTGTTCTCGCTGCATCGCTTCATAGAGCCGAGAACGCAGAATTTTCATTGCCTTATCTTTGTTTTTAAACTGGCTGCGTTCGTCCTGACATTCTACCACAATTCCGGTCGGCAAGTGTGTAATTCGTACTGCGGATTCCGTCTTGTTGATATGCTGTCCGCCAGCACCGCTTGCACGGAATACATCAATTCGTAAATCCGTTGGATTGATGTTCAATTCTACATCGTCTGCTTCTACCAGAACGGCAACCGTAACGGTAGAAGTGTGGATTCTGCCCTGCGATTCCGTTTCCGGCACACGCTGCACCCGATGCACACCGCTTTCATATTTCAGCTTGGAATATGCACCCTCGCCCACAATCGAAAAACTAATTTCCTTGAATCCGCCCAGTTCGGTCGGATTTTGGTTCAGAATCTCTTGTTTCCAGCCCTTTGATTCTGCATACATCGTATACATCCGGTAAAGACTATTGGCAAACAGTGCTGCTTCTTCCCCACCAGCACCGCTGCGGATTTCAATGATGACGTTCTTATCATCGTTCGGATCTTGCGGCAACAGCAGAAAAATCAATTTCTCGTGCAAATCTTCACAAGCTGCCTTGGCAGTATGATATTCTTCTTGTGCCAGTTCTTTCAGTTCTGCATCGCCGTCATTTTCCTGTAGCAATTCTTTTGCTTCGTCCCGTTGCTGCATGGCATGCAGATATGCATGATAGGTTTCTATGATTGGAGTCATGCGTTTATATTCCCGCATTTTCTCTGCATACAGCCGATTGTCTGCAAGGACTGCTGGGTCTGATAAGGAATCCGCAAGTTCTGTATAATTTTTCTCCATGCGGCTTAATTTTTCTAACATAAGTTTGTGATCTCCTTTGATTTTTGCGGTTTTGTCTTATTTCGATGTTGGCAGCGTGTTCGTCGATTCCGAAGAATCGGTTTCCCGAATCACCTGTTTGATTCTCCGTTCAATTTTGTTGCGTGGAACCATAAACTCTCTGCCGCAAGTGGTACAGCGTAGTTTAAAATCCATTCCAGAACGAATAACATAAAACGTATTTCCGCCGCAGGGATGCGGCTTTCGCATCAATAAAAGATCAGCTGGTCTAACATCCATGATTGTTTCTTCTCCCATTGCATTTGATTGCTCATCCATTTCACTGGGTGCATTGCACATAAGTACTTCTATTATACCCGATTTCTTTGCATAAGGCAACATTTTCAGGGAATATTTTTTTGCATTTGTAGAAAAATAATAAAAATGTCCTGCAAAAACAGGGCATTCTTCCAAAAAGAACACCCTGCTTTATGAAAAAAATAAGAAATGAGGCGTTTTCGATGCAAAAAATCATACAGGCAGCGTTTCCGAGTGTCGATGCTGCGGAATATGCTGCTTCCTATTTGCAGCAGCACATTCCACACGTGGCACAGGTTTCCGTTACCCCTCGAAACCCGAACAGCATTGTCATCGGCAGCATTCCGCAGACGTATTTTTCAATCTACACGACAGCTGCTGTTTCTGCCCACAATATCACCGGTAGAATTGAACGGCAGTTGAATGAAGAGGAAATTCTAGAGCCAGAACGCAACCAAACGGCTGACCTTCGCATTTCCTGTTCCGCAGAAGCCTATCCAACCGCACACAGTATCTTGACGGCATTGGGCGGCAGCCAAATGCAGAACTGGGATGCCTGACAAAATAGCGGATTCTAACGGGAATCCGCTATTTTTGTCATAAGAAACCGGCTGACAGCAATCAGGCTTGCAAAAAAATGCTCTTTTGATTATAATAAGAGGAAACAGAATCCCCCAGATGCTGGGGGATGTTTCTTCTGTCCTGTTCCCTTGTGCATAAACAAAAACCGCTCATCATAAACTGTAAAAAAACAACCTGCTTGGCAGAAAAAACAATGGGAGGTCAAAATGACAACATACTTACCAGAGGGCATGCGGCTGCATACCATGGAAAATCAAACCGCTCTACAAAGTGTTGCAGCGTTACAGGCTGCCATGCACCGAAAACAAATTTTAGAAGCCCGTGCCATCGTCTGCGATGCGGCACACAATCTCATCGTAGAGTTGCCGCATATGCGAGGCATTATCCCACGGGAAGAAGGGGCAATTGGCATTGCAGAGGGAACAACCAGAGAAATTGCACTGATTGCAAAGGCTGGAAAACCCGTCTGTTTTCAGGTACAGGAACTGACGACCGATGCAGACGGCGTTCCGCTTGCGATTCTCTCTCGCCGACAAGCACAGCTGCAATGTTGGCAGGAATTTTTATCGCACTGTACCCCCGGCGATGTCCTGCCAGCTCGTGTGACCCACATGGAGAAATTCGGCTGTTTTGTAGACATTGGCTGTGGGATTCCATCTATGATTCCCATCGACTGTATCTCTGTTTCTCGAATCTCGCACCCGTCTGACCGCTTTACGCTGGGGCAGACGATTCAGGCAGTTGTCACCAGCGTTTCTGATTTTCGGATTGGCTTATCGCACAAAGAATTGCTCGGAACATGGATGGAAAACGCTGCAAAGTTTGCGGTGGGAGAAACTGTTTCCGGTATTGTCCGTTCTGTGGAATCCTATGGTATTTTCGTGGAACTAACACCGAATCTCGCCGGACTGGCAGAGCCAAAAGAACATATCTTACCGAAACAGCGTGCCAGCGTTTACATCAAAGCCATCATTCCGGAAAAAATGAAAATCAAACTGGTGCTGATTGATGCATTCCCCGATACAGAATCGCCGGATGCTCTCTCCTATTTCGTGCAAGAACCGCATCTCTCCACTTGGAACTATTCGCCAATCGGAGCGACCAAACAGATTCAAACGCAATTCGATGTCTGTTAAAGTTGAATGCTGTCCTGTTCCAGAAATGCACTGGACAAATACAGTGAACCGCTGATGACAACACAGCCGTGGTTCTGCTTCGCCTGCTCCAACGCTGCTTGAAATGCCGCTTTATGTGGTAGGCAAGTTGTGGAAATGGTGGGCGGAAAGCAAGCTGCTAGTTCTGCAGCTGGAACAGCCTGCGGTGAAAAGTCATCCACGCAGAAAACAACGTCCAACACTTCGGACAGTTCCTTGACGGCGGTCTGATAGTCTTTCCCTTTCACCATGCCCAAAATCGCAATCATTGGATGGCTGCCATAGTCTTTCAAACCCTCTGTCAGAGCAGCTACGCCAGAGGCATTGTGCCCGCCATCCATCAAAACCAGCGGGTCTTTCTGTAAAATCTGTACCCGAGCCGGAAGCTGTACCGTTGGCAAAGCTGCTTGAATGGCAGTTTCCGGAATCGGGAATCCAGATTGTTGCAGAATGTGCAGTGTTTCAATGGCAGTGAGGGCGTTGGCAATTTGATGCTTTCCCGGCATATGCAGCGTATAGACTTGATTTTGATAGGAAAACTTTGTTTCTGTCAGGGAACGCTGCAAAATCGTACAAGCCTGCATCTCTGGAATCGTAACCGTTGTATGCTTTTCAGCAGCAGTTTCCTGCATAATGGAACGCACCGATTCTGGATTGTCCGGTGATACCACAACCGGACAGTGTTCCTTGATGATGCCTGCTTTTTGGGTTGCAATTTCCGGCAGTGTATTCCCCAGAATCGCCATATGGTCAAACGAAATCGACGTAATCACGCTGACCAATGGGTCTTTTATCACGTTGGTTGCATCCAGCAAGCCGCCCAATCCGGTTTCCAGAAAGACCAGCTCACACTTCTGTTCCACAAAATAGAGCAGAGCAATTGCCAGCGTGACTTCAAACTGCGAACACGCCTTGGATACATGACACGCTGTCACCTGTTCGCAGAGTGCACAAAGACGGTCGTCTGAAATATCTGTTCCATTGACCTGAATCCGGTCTTGATAGTGCCGGACAAAGGGCGAGGTAAACTGTCCGGTTTGGATACCAGCGGCAATGGCTGCTGCTGAACCATATGCAACAACAGAACCTTTCCCGTTCGTTCCGGCAATGTGAACGAATCGCAATTGTTCCTGCGGGTTGCCCAGTTCTTCTAACAGGGACTGCATCCGGGACAAGTCTTTCACAGGCTTTCCGCTCTTGCTGAACTGCTGGAGATAAGCAATGGTTTCCGATATGGTCATAACCGAAACACTCCTTTCAAAAAAGAACCATTCGCAGCAGATGCGACATCCGCTGCGAATGGAATGGTGTGATTTTGGTTCAAATATGATTATTGCAAGCCAGCAATGGACTGTAAAATCTTTTCCATCTTTTCGGTTGCCTTTGCCAGCTTTGCCCGTTCTGCAGCAACCAGCTGTTCCGGTGCTTTTGCAAGGAATCCCGGATTGTTCAGCTTCTTCTGCAAGAAATCAATGTCTTTCTGTGCCTTCTGCTGTTCCTTTTGCAGTCTTGCCAGTTCCTTTTCTCTGTCAACCAGCTCTGCCATCGGGATGAAAATTCTTGCACTGTCTGTGACTGCAGTTGCAGCATCCTGCAAATCAAACGATGTTCCAACTTCTACGCTGGATGCAGATGCCAGCTTTTCAAAGAATACCGCAGCAGCTGCAAACAATTCGGTATCCTGTGTTTCAATGTAAACGCTTGCCTTCTTGGACGGCGGAACATTCATGGACGTCCGGCAATTCCGGATGGCACGAATCGCATCAATGACTTTTTCAAACTGAGCAGCTTCTGCATAAGCGTGTTCTTCGGTATAAACTGGATAGGATTCCAGCATAATCATGGATTCTTCGTTGGTCAATACCTGCCAGATTTCTTCGGTGATATACGGCATAAACGGATGCAGCAGCTTCAGCATACCACGCATGACCCAAACCAGAACGGCTTGTGCCTGTTCCATGGTTGCACCGCCAGCCTGAATTCTCGGCTTGGTCAATTCAATATACCAGTCACAATAAACATCCCAGATGAAATCATACAGCTTGGAGCAGGCAACTCCAATTTCAAACTTGTTCAGATTGTCGTTGACTTCCTTTGCAAGGTTGTTGAAACGGTCTACAATCCAGCGGTCTTCCATGGTGAGCTGTTCCGGCAGTCCGTTGAACTGGAAGTCCTCCGGCAGATTCATCATGATAAACCGAGAAGCGTTCCAGAGCTTGTTTGCAAAGTTTCGGGCAGCCTTTACCTTGTCATCGCTGTACCGCATATCATTGCCCGGAGCGTTACCGGTTGCCAGCATAAACCGCAGAGCATCTGCACCGTATTCATCAATGACTTTCAGCGGGTCAATGCCGTTACCCAGGGACTTGGACATCTTTCTGCCCTGTTCATCCCGTACCAGACCATGAATCAAAACCGTATCAAACGGCACTTCGTTCATGCACTTCAAGCCGGAGAACATCATCCGGACAACCCAGAAGAAAATAATATCATAGCCCGTTACCAGTGTGTTGGTTGGGTAGAAATACTTCAGTTCTTCGGTCTGATTCGGCCATCCCAGTGTTGAGAACGGCCAGAGAGCAGAACTGAACCAAGTATCCAGTGTATCCGGGTCTTGCCGCATCGGCTTTCCGCACTTCGGACAAGTTGCAGCATTTTCCTTGGTGACAACCATTTCGCCGCAGTCATCACAATAGAATGCCGGAATCCGGTGTCCCCACCAAAGCTGACGGGAAATACACCAGTCTTTGATATTTTCGAGCCAGTGGAAGTAAATCTTGTCGAACCGTTCCGGAACAAACTTCGTCTTGCCGTTCCGAACGGCATCAATTGCCGGCTGTGCCAATGGCTTCATCTTTACAAACCACTGCTTGGAAACTCTCGGTTCTACGGTTGTTCCGCAGCGGTAGCAAGTGCCGACATTGTGGTTATAGTCTTCGATTTCAACCAATGCCCCTTCTGCTTCCAAATCGGCAACAATGGCTTTCCGTGCTTCGTAGCGATCCATGCCGGCATACTTCGGGTAATCATCTGTAATTTTTGCATCGTCAGTCATAACATTGATGACTGGCAGGTTATGCCGCAGACCAACTTCAAAGTCGTTCGGGTCGTGGGCTGGGGTAATCTTTACAACGCCTGTTCCGAAGTCCATTTCTACATAGTCATCGGCAACAATCGGAATTTCCCGATGTACCAGCGGCAGAATCAAAGTCTTGCCAACCAGATGCTGATACCGTTCGTCATTCGGGTTAACTGCAACGGCAGTATCGCCCAGCAAGGTTTCCGGACGGGTGGTTGCCAGTTCCAGATATCCGCTGCCATCTTTCAGCGGATACCGCAAATGCCAGAAATGACCTGCCTGGTCTTCATATTCGACTTCTGCATCGGAAATGGAAGTCAGGCATTTCGGACACCAGTTGATAATCCGTTCGCCCCGATAAATCAAGCCTTCTTCGTAGTAGCGAATGAATACTTCCTTGACTGCCTGATTGCAGCCTTCATCCATGGTGAACCGTTCCCGTTCCCAGTCACAGGAAGAGCCTAATTTTTTCAGCTGTTCAACGATTCTGCCACCGTACTGCTTTTTCCAGTCCCATGCACGCTTCAGGAATCCATCCCGTCCGAGGTCTTCTTTCTTGATGCCCTCTTTCCGCATGGCTTCTACAATTTTTGCTTCGGTTGCAATGGAGGCGTGGTCTGTTCCCGGCAGCCACAATGCACTATAACCAGACATCCGCTTCCAACGAATCAAAATATCCTGTAAGGTTTCGTCCAAAGCGTGTCCCATGTGCAGCTGACCGGTGATGTTCGGCGGCGGAATTACGATGGTGTACGGCTGCTTCTTGGAATCTACTTCCGCATGGAAACAACCCTTTTCCATCCACTCCGCATAGATGCGGTCTTCAAAGTCTTTTGGCTGGTAAGATTTTGCCAGTTCTTTTTTCATGTTTGAAACTCCTTTTCTCTCTTTTTTACAAACAAAAACGCCCTGAACAGCTTGATTGAAACTGCTCAGGGCGAACGATTTGCGTCCGTGTTACCACCTGCATTCAGAGAATTCTTCTCTGCACTCATGCAAATCCAGGGATTTGCGTTCTCGATAACGGGAGAACCCGCTGCACACTACACACCGCTTTGCGGCTTCCCATGCAGAACTCCAAGACTACCTTCCCTGTCATCGCCTGAGAGATTTTCACCAGCCATCTCTTCTCTATGCAGCCCGAAAACAGGTACTCCTTCTCTTCCTCGTTTTTCGCATTTCCTTTATTATAATGCACCTTGCGGCATTTGTCAAGGGAAATTTTACGAGGTTTTTGTGAAATCCCTGTTTATCCGGCTTTTCGCTGCTTTTCTGCCAGATACTGATTCAGCCCATCGAACAGCGTAAAGGCAACTTTCTGCTGATACTCGGTGGACTCCAACAGGGCAGCTTCTTCCGGATTGGATAAAAAGCCGCATTCTGCCATAACCGTCGGATTTTCGCTGAAATAACAGAGAAACAATTCTTTTCCGCACTGTTTAATTTCCCGTTTATTCTCCGGCTGGAGCTGGGCAACAAATGCATCCTGCAAGGCTTGTGCAAGGGTGCTGTTGTCCCGATTGGTGTTGGAATAGAACATCTGTGCTCCACTGTAAGCAGCATCCGTGAATTGATTCTGGTGAATAGAAACACAGCCCGCTGGGTCGTACTCATTGAACAGTGCCAGCCGATGATCCATGTCAGAGCTTTTCTGATTGGCGATTCCCTCAATGCCCTCTTCGTGAATGGAACGGTCTGTATCTCGGGTAACAACAACCGTGTAGCCTTCCATTTGCAGCATTGCCCGCAGATGGAGCAGGATTTCCAGATTGATGCCCTTTTCGGATACGCCATTCACGGAGGTGCAGCCGCCATCCATCCCGCCGTGTCCGGCATCTAATACAATGGTGGGCGGTTCATAAGGGGGACGGGTTGCAAGCGTTTGTACAGCTTCTTCTGCTTTCTGTCCGCCAAAATAGACCGCTGTCACCCCACAGACACAGGCAAGCACTACAATGACGGATTTTCGGAGAACCAACTTTGTCAATGATTTCATATGGCGTTCCTCCCTATCACTCGTTATTCCATCTTATGAAATCTCGTGTGGAATTATACGCCATTCGCCTTGTCCGTTCCTCAGAACGACACAATCAGCTGCATTTTAAAGGCTTCTTCTCCATATAGGATTCCCGAAAAAACACGAATTATTCAGCATCTACATGCGGTAATTCTGGGTAGTCTTTATCCTGCAAGATAAACCGCATCAAAATTGTCGTATCTTTCTCTGTCAAATTCTGATCTGTATTGACATCTGCATTTTTCAGAGCCATATCTGAAAGCGTCAGAACCTGTGCGAGATACTTATTCAGTACAATGCTGTCTGCCAAGTCTACAACACCATCCAAGTTGACATCGCCATAATTGATATTTTCCAGTGTGGAGGTGGTTGTAACGGTTGTTGTGGTTGTGGTAGATGTTCCGGTGGTGGGGGTTGCAGAAGTTGTGGTTTCGCTACTGCCGCCTGTCAACGTCAAAACGCCATAGCCTGCGGTACTGGTATAACCCATACCGGTCAAGTCGTTCCAGTTGCTGATTGCAGTCCGCTTTCCATCGCCTGTTCCGTCATCGTTTACCTGTACATCAAAGCCAAGTACCTGTCCATTTTTAAACGGAGCGATTCCGAACGGAATTGCCATTTCTACCAGATAGCCCTTGTCGGTCTTTGCAGTTGCAGATACAAAACGGTCTGTGGAAAGTCCATCGGTAATCGTCTTTTCGTTGTCGTAATTGACACGAGCCTGTAAATCGTCTGTTTCGTAATAGTCCGTCTTATGGTTGTTTTCATCGAAGAATACTTCTACCGTATCCTGTTCGTAAGCGTTTGCACTGGACTTGCTCAGAACTGGGTCGGTGACTTCTGTCAGAACATAGAGGTTGTTTTCATCCCAGAGCATCTTTGCCGTTCCGGTTGCACCATTGCCCACGCTGAAGGTGTTGACATCAATGGTCGGAGCATCGTCCCAAACGGAATCAATCGTTCCATCAATGGTCGGTGTGCCATAGGTAGCCGTTGCAGACTTGGGCTGTGCTTTCAGTGTTACAATACCGCAGGTTGGAACGCTTTTCGTTATAGCTCCATTTACCATGAACTGTTTAATGAAGTTCATGTCGTTCCATGCATATAAAGAATGAAAATGAACATCTTCATAAGTGCCATCCGTTTTTTGTACATAAGCAGTCACATTGCTTTCTGCAACCAAATCCAGATAAACGGTACTGCCCGCTTTTCCGGTCAGCGGAACAGAAATGTCCATGCTATCCTTGCCATCAAAATCCGTTACCGTTTTCAACAGTTCGCCTTGCTGGTCGGTCGTGCTGCCATATACGGAAAGACTACTCAATCCTGGGTCAAGGTTGGAAACCCGAATCACCAAGCCATCTGCATTCCAAGCAGCCTTGAATGTCATATCACTTGTAGAGGTGTTTCCGTCTGTACTCAATCTTTGCAGGGTCTGCGGTGTCTGAATCGCAAATGCCTGCTCTAAATCTGCATCAGATGCGTACTGATAAGCGTTCATCGTCTGAATCTTTTCCACTTCGGAATCCGTATCAACAACGGCATAGTAGGACGGCTTTGCCTGATAATCCTTGTCGAACAGCAGCGGATAGCCGCCAATCCAGCTGGTGGAATCGGTAATGCCCCAGATGACAACTGCGGACAGGTTCACACCGGATGCTTTCATTTCCTTGTACATCTTAAAGCAATCCTGATACCGCTGTGCCAGTTCCAACTGGTCAGCTACGGCGTTGGACTTCTGGGAAACGTCCAATTCGGTTACCTGAATTTCCAGTCCCAAATCCGAATAAGTCTGCATTGCCTTTTTGTACTGGTCAATGGTCGGTGTACTCATAGAGATATGCGACTGCATACCCATTCCGTCAATCGTTCCGGCAGCAATCAGCGGCTTTAAAATATCGCTGACGATGTAGTTCATCTTGGCGGTATTGTATTCGTTATAGTCATTATAGAACAGCTTGCAGCCAGCCGGTGCATATTTTCTTGCATATTCAAATGCCTTGAGAATATAGGACTGGTCGCCGTAAACCTGCACCCATGCAGACTGTCCGCTCTTGACATTGTTCGAGCCAGCCTCCCGAATTGTTCCGGCATCGGATGCCGCTTCGTTTACAACGTCCCATGCATAAAATTCTACATCCGGATATGCTTCTGCAAGCGTTGTCATCACGTTTTTGATGTAGTTTTCCAGACGCTTGTTCATGGTATCCTTGTCCACCCATGCACCGTCTGCTTCGTAATTTTCCTTGAAGAACCAGTCTGGTGTCTGGCTGTGCCATACCAACACATGACCACGAACCGGAATGTGATTCTTTGCTGCAAATTTCAGCAGCTTGTCTGCACTCTTGAAAGAAACCTGCGGGTTTGTATCATCGCCAGTCTGCTTGAGGTATGCAATGCTTTCTGCCTGATTCAGAACGCTGTCCGGTTTCAGTTCGTTGCCCAGCGTTAAGCTGTTATAATGCTTCAGAATCAAATCCTGAGAGGCTTTCTGTGTCAGTTCGGAATCGGTTGATGCACAGCCCAGCTTAAATTCATCTGCATAAGCATCTTTCAACGGGGTCAAATCGTCCTGAATCGCAGGGTCTGGCAGCTGCTTTCCGGTGCAGTCGTCAACATAGAAATCCATCAGGTCTTGTTCTGCTGCCGTGGGAACGTAACCCGTCTGAATATAGACTGCACAGTTTACAGCTCCCTCCGGAATCGTCAATTCGCTGCCGACATACGTCCATTCACCCTTGTTTGCCGTTGCGGTGGCAATGGTATAATAGTTTTCCTTGCCGTTCAGGTCATATTGCAGGTTGATGGAAAATTTCTGCTGGTCTGACCACTTGTCTTCGTTGTACATGACATAGCAGCCCAGAGAATAGTATTTGCCGCTTTGCAGCATATCGGATTTGTTGATGCATGCACCGTTCCAAAGCTGTGTTCTTCCGCTGATGAATAAGCTGTAGTCCCCGCTGTGGCTGGCAGTGTTCACAACACTGGCGGTTGCAGAGCCTCTGCCCGTCCAGCCCTGTGCTGTGCCATCATCAAAATCATTGTTGTATTCGGTTTCATAGGAAATATCCACTTTTTCCCCGTTGACCGTAATATCATCAATGTAATAGCACTGGTCGGTGTTTGCTCCCGGCATTTCCACATACAGAATGATGTTCGTGACATTCTCCGGAATGGAATAACTGCCCGTCAGCTGTGTCCATTCGCCTTTCTTGGCGTTGACATTCTTGATGTCCTTGTACTGGTCTTTTCCGCTGCTGTCGGTGTAAAGCAGCTTCAATGCCATGTTCTGATAATCGTTCCCATCTGCAAACATAGCATAAGCAGAAAAGGTATAGGTCTGCCCCGGTACGGCAACGCCGGACAAGGAGCAGCGAGGTGCACCCCAGCTTGCGGTGCGGTCAAAGACATACAGCGAACTATCCCCACTGTGTGCATAATCGGACGTAATGGAAATGGTTGAGCCGACCCCTTTCCATGCTCCATAGCCGTCTTCAAACGTGCTGTTCATCAGCTCTTCCGGTGCAGCCTGTACCGGAACGGCAATTACAGTGCTTGTGATTGCCAAAGCTGCCGCTGCTGCGAGAGCAGCCATGCGATGTTGTTTCATTTGTAAAATTCCTCCTTTTTCGTGTTGAACTATTGCTATGAAACTACTTTTCCTGTTTCTATCGAAAGTATAGCAGAATTTCACGAAAAAGTCAATCATTCTTGCAGAAAATCTGTATGATTGATTCACAAAATACACATTGCATCGCCAAAGCTAAAGAACCGATACCGTTCTTTTACGGCAACATCATAGGCGTGCATCGTTTTTTCATAGCCCAGCAACGCCGATACCAACATAATCAAGGTGCTTTCCGGCAGGTGGAAATTGGTCACCAATCCATCCAGTACTTTAAACTGATAGCCCGGATAGATGAAAATATCCGTGTAGCCATCTGCTGCAACCAATTTTCCATCGTGTTCCGTGGCAACTGCTTCCAGTGTCCGGCAGGAGGTCGTTCCAACGGCAATTACCCGTCCCCCATTCTGCTTGGTCTGCAAAATCTTGTCAACGGTTTCCTGTGGGAGGTGATAGTGTTCGCTGTGCATCTTGTGTTGCAACACATCGTCCTCTTTGACCGGACGGAATGTCCCTAACCCAACGTGCAGCGTTACAAATGCCGTTTCTACGCCCTTTTCCCGCAATGCTTGCAGCATCTCTTTGGTAAAATGCAAGCCAGCCGTCGGAGCGGCTGCCGAACCC
>OGRF01001651.1_pt1 | contig 14238 bp, 7 predicted proteins | sample 1553381 | NCBI WGS metagenome assembly OGRF01 (sample SAMEA2580060, study PRJEB22360) | human gut metagenome | biome: human gut; feature: human-associated habitat; material: faeces | place: Denmark | collected 2008/2010
CCCCGTCTTCGGTTTAATTTCGAAGAGGGGACTTTCTCAAAAACAAACGAAACATTTCATGGAAAGAGAGGGTGGAAGATGGAAAATACAGGGTTTTATGTAATACCTAATAAAACGCAGTATGAAATTGGGGAAAGAGTCTGGCTGGAAATAAAAAAAACAGGGCCGACGAAAGCAAATCACGTGAAAGTTTCGTTGTTTACGTATCAGGGAGAAAATCTGAAAATGGAATGTACCCTGGAACAAGGAGTGTATATTCCACTTGCGGAAAGCATTTCAGAAAAAACGGGTGGATATCTGGTAAAAATAGAATTCTTTCAAAAGACTGAAAAACTAGGGAGCTGTTACACGGCATTTGATGTTGTGAATTGCTGGACAGAAGCTCCAAGATATGGATTTCTTAGCAGTTTTTCTGAGGAAGATAAACAAAAAGAAGAGTATCAGGAATTTTTCAGGGAAATGCACTTGAATGTGATTCAGTTTTATGACTGGATGTACCGCCATGATGAGTTTTATCCGGAGAGTGATATTTACACAGATATCATGGGAAGAAAAGGTTCGATGACTGCTGTTGCGAAAAAAATCGAAGGAGTGCACGCTTGCGGTGCCAAGGCAATAGCATATGGCGCTGTTTACGGTGCAGAATCATTTCAGGAAGAACATCCGGAATGTATCTATCGGTACGATAATGGAGAACCAATGATTTTCATTGACAAAATATGGTTGATGGATATTCACAGGGGAACGGCGTGGAGAAAACGGATTTTACAGGAATATGGAAAAGCGCTGGAAAAAGGTTTTGATGGCGTACATATGGATCAATACGGAGATCCGAAAGAGGCATTAATTCTGGAAAATGGAAAATATGTCATTCGAGATCTGGCAGATGATTTTGGTGATTTGATCAATGAAACAAAAGAAAAATACCCGGAAAAACAACTCATTTTTAATGCAGTAAATAACTGGCCGGTAGATTCGGTAAAAAAGAGTCGCGAAGATTGTATTTATATAGAGGTCTGGTCGCCGAATGATACTTATAGAGATCTATATCGTTTGATTGCGCATGCTCGGGAAACAAAAGATGAGAAGAGGGTGATTCTGGCAGCGTATTTGAATCCGTTTAAAACAGAACCAGAAAGAAATCTGAAGGGATCTACAGCGCAGCTTGCAATGGCAACAATTTTCGCTTCTGGCGGATACCATCTTCTATTGGGCGAGGAAGGAAGTGTTCTGACAGAGGCATATTATCCGGACAACTGCAGAATTGGGGAACATTCGTTCCGAAAAACATTGAAAAAATATTATGATTTTATTACCGCGTACGGCGGACTTTTATTTCCGGAAAGTTGGACGGATCTGACGATGCAGTATGCAGGAGGAATCAACTCAGAATTTATATTCGAAAATGTTGATTGGTCACCGTATCCGGAAGCAGGAAAGGTATGGATTCAAATTTATAAGAGAGGACGAGAATTTTCAATACGATGTGTGAATTTTACGGGAATTTCGGACATGAACTGGAATAGAACACATGAGGAATTCCCACAGCGTGTAGAAAAGATAAAAGTGAAGGCAAAACTTCCGGGAGAAAAGAAACAAATATACGTTGTGACACCGGACGGTGAAATTCAGGAGCCAGAAGAAGTGTATTATAAAGTAAAACTAGGGGATGATCAAAGACAGGAAATTATATTTGAATTGGACAAATTATTGGTGTTTTCTGTTATATATCTGCGTTTGGAATAGGATTCTGAGCGTAGGTAAAAAAACAGGAGGGTTTTTACATGAGATTGAAATTAGATAAAAAAACAGGACCCCTTTACTGGTGTACCTATGAGAAACAGTTTACTGAAAATACTTTTATGCCAGAAGAACGGTTCAAAGAAAATATTGATTGGGTAGCAAAGGAATTTGTTCCATATGGATACGAGATGGTATGCACAGATGGATGGATCGAGGATTCTTTCTGCATCAATGAAAATGGATATCTAACTCGTCATCATGATTCATGGAAACATGATTGGAAATATTGGGCAGACTATCTGAATGAGAGAGGAATGGCTCTCGGCGTTTACTACAATCCGACCTGGATCAGCCCGGCAGCGGTAAAGAACAAAGAAATTTTGGTCAAAGGAACAAATATTCCGGTGCGAGAAATCACAGATTTGTCGTATGTTTATAATGGAGAAAATGAGAAAAAAATGACGGGGGATCGTTTTTCTTATCCAAATGGAGAAGATCGAGCATTGTATTGGGTGGATGTAGATCGTTCTGGAGCAAAAGAGTATGTGCAAGGATATGTAAAGTATTTTATTGACTGCCATGTAGCTTTTTTACGAATTGATTTTCTTTCCTGGTACGAAGATGGAATGGATAAAGGAAAGCAGATTGGCAGAAATCATGGATCAGCAAATTACCGAAAAGTTCTCGAATGGATCAAGGAAGCAGCAGGGGATCAGATAATGATCAGTCTTGTTATGCCGCATTTGAAAAACAATGGTGAGAATGAGTTTGGCATGGGACAGATGGCGCGTATTAATGAAGACTCCGGTACGGGAGGCTGGGATACTTTTAGTGATCGAAACAGAGGACTGCATTTTGATTATTGGTCTCAGTGCACGACAGCATTTGAAGGCCTGATTTACTGGTCAAAAATTTTTGCTGACCACAACATGATCATGGATGCGGATATGCTTCGCCTGAATACCTTTGCAAATGATGAGGAGTGCAAATCGGCTGTATCGCTGGAACTGATTGCGGGAGCGCCGCTGGATATCGCAGATCAGTATGATACGATCAAAGATCGGGCATGGATTTATCAGAATGAGGAACTTCTTGCGTTGAATAAAAAAGAAATTTTATCCTTCCCATTGTCAACGGATACCAACAATCCGGACAGTACCATCTGGATTGGAAAAGAAGCAACAGGAGAGATCATTCTTTCCGTATTTAATAGAGATGCAGAAGAAAAAGAAGTAGAGATTGATTTTAAACAAGTGTTGTTGTGCAGGGCTGCCAGTGTCAGGGATCTTTGGATGCATGAAGATCTCGGAGAAATGAAGAGCTTTCATACCATGCTTCCGCCACATGGATGCCGGGTACTGAAACTTTCGGAAAGGAGTTAGTATGAATCTGGCTGCTTTTTATCACAGCGGGATGTACCCGGAAATTTATGCACCGGATCGGTTTCATCTGAGATTTTCTTTCCGGGCAGCGAGTGGGGACATAGAAACGTGTACGTTGGTTTATTTTCATAAGAATCACAGAGAAGAAACAACGAAAGAAGAAAGGATGTCAGAGCAGTACCATTTAGGAACATCGGTTGTATATACGGCAGTGGTTTCTTTTCAAAAGCCGGCGAGATATCTTCAATATTATTTTCGAGTGACGGGAAAAAACGGGGATACGCGTTGGTATAATGCGTGGGGCACAGTCGAAAAATGTCCGGATTCCGGTTTTTTCGAATATGCATATGCCAATAAGTGTTTTGTGGAGTATATGCCACCCAAATGGAGTCAGGGAACGATTTACTATCAGATATTTCCAGAGCGTTTCCGCAAAGAAAATCCGTTTTATGCGCCGGAGAACTGTGTGGCGTGGGGAAGTAAACCGACAGCTTCCAACTTTATGGGTGGAAATTTGAATGGAATCCGAAAATCGCTTGGCTATCTGGCAGAACTTGGAGTGGAATGCATTTATTTGAACCCAGTGTTTGCGTCTCCCTCAAACCATAAATATGACACGACGGACTATTATAAAGTAGATCCTCATTTTGGAAGCAATGAGGATTTGCGAATTTTGGTCAAAGAAGCACATGAAAAACATATAAGGGTTATTTTAGACGCTGTGTTTAACCATACTGGAACAGATTTTTTTGCATTTGCTGATCTTTTAAAAAAGCAAGAAAAATCAGAGTATCAGAGCTGGTATCATATTACTCGTTTTCCGGTAAGGGAAGAGGCAGACTGTTATGAATGTTTTTTTGGATTTGCTGGCATGCCAAAACTGAATACAGGAAACGAGAAGGTACAGGAGTATCTTTTGAATGTACTGGAATACTGGGTACGGGAAGTACAAGTGGATGGATATCGCTTTGATGTGATTGATGAAATTGATGAGAATTTTGTTCTCAAAATCAGAGATCGACTCAAACGCTTGAACCCGGAACTTGTTCTGATTGGTGAAACATGGGCAGAGGGAAAACGACTGCTGAACGGATGTGAAATGGACAGTATTATGAATTATTCTTTCCGCCAGGCAATGCTGGACTTTTTTGCAGAACGGAGTATTAACGCCGAAACATTTGGCCATCGGTTGGAAACTGCATTGTCGCGACATCCTGATGAAACTAATATGGCTATGTTTAATGCATTGGACACACATGATACCAAGCGTTTTATCAACAGTTGTAGTCATCGGTTAGATTCCTTTAAACTTGGTGTTGTTGTGCAGATGATGTTTCCGGGTTCGCCGTCCATTTATTATGGGGACGAAGTAGAAATCGACGGAGAAAATGATCCGGACTGTCGAAAGTGTATGACGTGGCAAGAAAATCCGGAAGAAAAAGAGAGTTTTCGTTTTTATCAGAAACTGATTCAGTTTCGAAAAAAACATTCTGCCATACGAAACGGTTCGTTCACAACGGTTTTGGCGGATGAACGTGTATATGGTTTTGCGCGTGAAAATGAAAAGGAGATAATAGAAATTTTTGTAAATGACAGTGATGACACAGTAGAGATTACAGTCGAAAACGCTAGATCAATTTTGATTCCAAAAGGAAATTTTTACATTGTGTGCAGAAAAAATGGAGAAATAATAGAAGAAATCTGCAGTTGAAAAAACTGCGGGAAAGGAGTTCTTTATGGGGAAACTGAAATTTGGGGTTTCATCAATTGTTCTGGGAAAAGAACAGAAAACAGAGAATCTGAGATATGATTCTGTGGAGTGGGGAGAAGCGACTACGATACAGGATTTTTTCCGCGCGGGGGGAAATCCGTCCTCTGTTACACCAACAAGATGTAAGTTTCTGTATACAGCAGAAAAACTGTTTGTTTTGTTTGAAAACATGGAAGAAAAAGCTCATCATATCTTGAAAGAGGAAAATACCGTTACAGAGTTAACAGTAAAACGAAAAGATCAAGTAGAAGTTGCACTTTCAGGAAAAGAGTTTTCAAGAAGAGATTTTGCGGTTTTCACAGCAAAACGGGATGGCAGCAACAGTGCTTTTGTAGAAAAAGGAATGACATATCTTAGCGGAGATCAGGCATATCTGGGAGAGGGAAAAGACCAGGGAGAAAAAACGGCGATTTCGAAAGAGCAGTATTCTGTAACAGTAGACATTCTGCAGGACAGATGGTACGCTTTATTTGCAATACCGTGGATGCTTTTTGGCGGAAAGCCGGAGAAAGAGAAGTCTTTTGATCTTCAAGTCTATCGAAAAAAACATCAGTCAAGTGAAGTTCTCTGCCCAACACCATTAGATCTGAATGTGAATTATTCGGATCGATTTGAATATGATCCAGAGACTTTTCTTGAGGTATCTTTTGGAGAAAAGGGGGAAACGAAAACGGAGAACGGCATTGTATTTGTCATGCCGTCCGGAATTTGCCACTGGCAGAGACCAGGAGTGTTGGAAAAAACTAGTACGGAAGAACGGAAGGAAATTTATCAGCTACAAAAGAGTGTGGAACCAACAACGAGAGAAAATCTGACAGATAGAATCCGAATTGCACAGCGCTGGCAGGACAGTCTGACATTGGAGGGCTTTGACTTTTTCTTTAACCAGGAAGTTGCAAATCCATGGAAGCCTATGGACCCATGGGTAGAAAAGCGTTTAGTGAATGAGCGGTTAAGAGAAAACCGATGGGAGGAAGCAGCTGCTGAGCTGGATCGTTATCTTACGTTTTTAAGAACTTGCAGTGCATGGTGGTATGCGGATCACAGCTTTGGAAACCAGGATCTGGAAAAATGGACATCATGTAGTGAAATTGGACATGTTCTGGAAACAAAAGATCATGTAACGATTTGTGTTGAATCAAAAGAGAGAACATGGGAGCTCATGATTTATCCTGTGGTCGGTGGTTTCCGAATGGTCTCTGGAAAGAAAGGCTTCTTTGATGGACAGCCGGAAGCATTTTCTGTGGAAGAATCAGAGCATGCATATATAATCAGAAGCAAAGAGCATGAGATGATACTCCAGAAAGAAACACTGGAAATTTCTATTGATAGAAAAGCAATCACAAATCTGAAAAATATTTCGTTTATATTTGAAAAGGAAAGTGTTTCGGCTTCGCGAATTCGATTTTCAATTCGGGAAAACAGTGCCATTTATGGATTTGGAGAACGTTTTGACAGCGTGAACCAGTATGGAAAAACCGTTGCACTGTGGCAGAGAGATGCTTGTGAGGGATGTCTTGCATCCATTGGAAACCAGGCGTATAAAAACATTCCATTGGTACACACAAGTGATGGTTTCAGCTTTTTTGCAAATACTTCATATCGGATGCGGATGGATGTGGGAGATGCTGTGCAAGACTATCTTTCGGTGGAAGCACTTGGAGATGTTTTTGATTTTTATATTTGGAGCGGAACACCGCGTGAGGCGCTGACTGCTTACGGAACGCTCACAGGGCTTCCGATTTTCCCACCGGAATGGGTATTTGAACCATGGGCTGGCGGTGGCGGCGGAAGATGGAGAAACGGTCCGTTACAGGATATTGCGCTGGAGCAGATGGCGGCAATGAAAAAGTTCCATGAACTCGATATTCCGCATTCCGGCTTTTATGCAGAAGGAGCAGGAGCTACCTTTTTTGGAGAATATAAAAAAGAGGAATTATACAAAGTTGTATCGTTTGGAGAACGTCATGGATTCAAGGTGTTTTCCTGGCAGTTCCCTAATATGACGCAGGAATTGGCGCAGGAATTGTTGCCGGAATGCCCGAAGGAGGAGCTTCCGATTACGAGAAATAAAAATGATGAGGAAGAAAAACTTCCGGTGTATATCGATTTCTCCCATCCGCGTGCGAAAGAGCTTCTGGCAGCACAGTGGAAGGATCGTATGGATGCAGGTATTCGTGGAAGTATGGTTGACTTTGGAGATGTTGTACCGGACGAGGCAGTTTTTTATGATGGAAGACGCGGCGATGAGATGCATAACGCGTATGCCTATCAGTATGCGAAAAATTATAGAGAGTTATTTGAACAAAAATATGGAGATGACCATGTTCTTTATACAAGAGGCGCTGCACCCGGATCTCAACACTTTGCGTGTCAGTTCGGCGGGGATCAGCTGACCAGTTTCCAGGGACTGAAATATGCGATTGCAGGAGGCCTTTCTGCAGCTGCTTCTGGACTTCCATTCTGGGGTGTTGATGCGGGAGGTTATGATGGATTCCCAGATCAGGAAACATATCTCCGGTGGACAGAGTATGCTGCATTTTGTCCATTGATGCGTTTCCATGGAACGGAGCCGAGAGAGCCGTGGGAATACGATGCTTTTACAGTGAAAGTTTATCGTTATTATACGTGGCTGCGGGAAAATCTTCGTCCATATATTGTAAGTGTAGCAGCAGAAGCTCACAAACTGGGAATACCGATGATGCGTCCGCTTGCGATGATGTATCTAGAAGATCAGGAAGCAACAAAGGTATGGGACGAATATCTTTTCGGAGAAGATCTTCTGGTTGCGCCGGTTTCTGATGAAACAGAAGAGCGGGAAATCTATTTTCCTGAGGGACGGTGGATTAGTCTGTGGAATTTAAATGATGAAATTTCCGGTCCGGTGCAGAGGAGCGTTGAGGTGCCAATTGATAAAATACCGGTGTACATTCGAGAAGGAAGTTTTCTTCCACTTCGACTGAATGAAAGTCTGAAACTTGGAGAAAGTATGAGCGAATCGGAAACCGAAATGATTTTGGCTGTGGTGCCGCAGAATGACAGTATCGTAAAAGAAACATTGTATGAGAGATCCGGTGCCAAAACATGTTGTGGCATGGAAAAAAATGGCGAAACTATACAGCTCCAAATTTCAGGAAGAACAGCAGAGCTTTATGTAATGCTGGCGGGAATTCATTGGAAAAATACAGAAGCTATCGTAAACGGAAGAACATTAACAAAAGTGACTGCGAGAGAAGGTCTGTATTTCACGGAAGGTTATCTGGAGTTGGAAGAGGGTATCTTGGTGAAGATTAATCCATCTGCCGAATCTGTGATAAAAATACAAAAAAAATAAGATAAACATTAAGGAAAATCTGATAAACAGTAGAATGAGAACAGAACATATAAGTCGCGATTTGAAATCGCCCCCCTTTTGTTTGGGATACATCGATCTTGGCGTAAAAAAATGTGCGTTGTCATCGTTTGACTGTAAAAAGTAACAGGTTTTTCCAAGGTATCTTAATAATTATGAAAAGGGCTGAACAGTCATACTGTACAGCCCTTTTCGATTGTAAAAAATTTACCGCTCTTTCTTCATCTCAAACACCAACGCAATCGGTGCGGAGCCACGTCTGTATCCTGCCGGGACAGTTATGCAAAGGCCGCCTTCAACTTCTTTAAACGCAACAGTTTCACCATTTTCCACCATACAGATCTCTGAAATTTTCGCCTCGGTATACGGTACGAAAATTTCCGCCTCTACCGATTCCTGTACCGTCGGATACAGTCGGAACACATAGACGGAATCTCCTTTCTGTGTGAACGAAAGGGTTCCGCTCTGGTACGGCGCGCAGACGCGGGTTCCGTAGATGGCATCGCCGAAGGTTTTCATCCACTGGCCAAAACCGTTCAGGCTGTCCCAGGCATCGACCGGGATGCGGCCGTCCGGCTGTGGGCTGACGTTCAGCGCCATGTTGCCGCCTTTGGCAACGATGTTGACAAGCATGCCGACAAGCTCACGTGGAGATTTATAATGGTCGCCGTATTCGTATGTAAAGTCAACGCCGAGGGTAAGGCAGCTTTCCCACGGAACGTTCAGCGGTTCTTCCGGAATGCAGAGCTCCGGTGTCACGTAGTTTTCGTAAGCACCGCCGATTGTACGGTCAACGGAGAGAATCCACGGCTGAATCTTACGTGCTTCCTCAACGATCTTTCCAAGCTCAATATCCTGGCCGTTGCTCTCAGAGACCCAGCCCGCGTCGAACCAGAGAATATCCAGTTTACCGTAATTTTCACAGAGCTCCAGAACCTGATTTTTCGTATATTCTTTAAAACGGTTCCACACTTCCGGATATTCCTTTGGATCGTAGGAAGGTCCGCGGGATGTCAGACCATCTTTTCTCAGATCTTCTTTCCAGTAGTCCGGGCAGTGCCAGTCGGCTTTGGAAAAATAAGCACCGATGCCGATGCCTTTTGCACGGAATGCATCAAACATGGATTTTACAATATCCGCATTTTTATGTTCATGGAACGGGCAGTCCTCTGCAGTTGTTTTATAATCTGTATATTTGGTGTCCCAGAGGCAGAATCCGTCGTGATGCTTTGTGGTCAGAAGAAGATAACGGAATCCGCAGTCCTCTGCCATCTGCGCCCATTCCTCCGGCTGAAAGCGGACCGGATTAAACGAACGATTCAGGCCGAAATACTGTTTTTTAAAGGTTTCGCCGTCCGTCCAGTTTACCTGGTGGCGGGACCAGTCGGAATCCTTGTCACTTAATGCCCAGGAAGCAACCATGCCGGGCTGGCAGTACAATCCAAAATGCATCATCAGCGCAAGCTTCTGATCCCGGAACCATTCGAGCTGCTGCAGAACAGCCGGATCGGTCGGGCACACATATGTTTCAGCGGCGCTGTAGTTGTGGACACCCTGGGAAACAATTTCCTGTTCTGGATCAGCGGGCGCTTCATTGTCCCGGATATCGATGATCGGTTCCGTTGTTCTGTTTTGTTCTTCGTGTTCTAAGTTCTCTGTGCTCATAAGAGAGTCTCCTTCTCGTCAAGATGAAATTCACACCAATACTCGAAAATACAGCCAGAATATAGCCAGAACCCGTAAAGGGCCGGTTTTGGCACTACAATTAAGAAAGAATCCTGCCCGGATGGCTTTTTTCTGTAGAAAAAACCGCGGCGACCCGATGACGTGCAGGCGGCCGCGGATCGGACAGGAATCCTGTCCTCGAGATAGTGTGTGTACGGACTCCCGACACCGGGATATCCGTCTGTGTTGTCTATAGAATACCATATAAATGTTAAAAAGTCACCCTTTAATTTTAAACAAAATGTTCATAAAAAATCGGTAAAAGTGAACAAAAAAGATCGCGGAAAAATCTGAAGAAATAACCCCCACGGGGGCTTGCAGGACGAATTTTAGCGTAGTAAAGTAAAAAAAGAAAAAAACAGAAAACGAAAAGGAGGAGAACATTATGCATATGGCTGATGCGCTGGTTGCGCCTGCAGTGGCTGCAACAATGTATGTCTGTTCCGGCGGAGCAGCTGGTTTTTCTGTAAAAAAAGTACGCCTGGAGAGCGACCCGAAAAAGATCCCAGTGATGGGAGTGATGGGTGCGTTTGTCTTTGCGGCGCAGATGATTAATTTTACCATTCCAGGCACGGGTTCGAGCGGCCATCTCTGCGGCGGTATGATGCTGACGGCACTGCTTGGACCGTACGCCGCATTCCTGACGATGATCGGTGTGCTGCTGATTCAGTGTCTGCTGTTCGCGGATGGCGGACTTCTGGCACTCGGGTGCAACATCTGGAACATGGCTTTTTACGGGTGTTTTCTTGGATATTTCCTGTTTCTGATAGTCATAATGCTTTATTATACTCTTAATCATACACCAAAACCTCCGTTTGCCGATAGTCCCAAATTTTTGTCCTCATTTTATAGCTAGACACATAATTTTTATCTCATTTTCATACAATACTAATCAGAAATACACGGATATTGACACATGCAAAATCGTATTTTCAAAGGAGGCTCCCATGCAATTCTCCGACAAATTTCACAATATTCACTGGAAAAACCTCATCACTGCCGTTGCCATCCCTCTGGCGGCAGGTGGACTCTCCGCCTGGATCACCATGGACGGCATGAAAGCCTTTGAAACAGTGAATCAGCCTCCCCTGACGCCGCCCATGTGGCTCTTCCCGGTGGTGTGGAGCATCCTGTTCGTCCTCATGGGAATCGCCTCTTACCTCGTTGTCATGCAAAAAGGTGAGGACACGAAAGCCCTCACCCTGTATGCTGTACAGCTTATCTTTAATTTTTTCTGGTCCATCTGGTTCTTCAACCTGGGATGGTATCTTTTCGCCTTTTTGTGGCTGGTCGCTCTGTGGATCCTGATCATCGCCACTACCGTTGCCTTTTACCGCATCTCGAAGCCTGCCGCATGGCTGATGCTGCCTTATCTGGTGTGGGTTGTGTTCGCTGGGTATCTGAATCTGGGGGTGTGGTGGCTGAACCGGTGAAAGAGTTTTCATAATGTTTTCCAACGATTCTTTCTCGAAATAGATATTTCCTTTCGTCCATTCAATATAATCGTTGGGATGCACTTGGGTAGCAACAAGTTGATGAGTGTTTTTATTGTATTCTATCTTATCACCGGGCTTCATCATACGCGAAGTTTCCTGAGTGTAAATTCCTACTTTCCCTTCCAACAAAACAACCGTAATGTCTTTTGCATCTTCATAAGCAGATACATTGAAGGAAGTCCCCAATACCTTTACTTCCAAATCACCTACCTGCACTATAAACGCATGTTTCTCATCAGGAGCGACTTTAAAGTAGGCCTCACCATTCAGTTGCACTCTGCGGACTTTCTCTCCAAAATTATTCAGATAACTCAATTGAGAAGCTGAGTTAAGCACTACATTCGTTCCATCCGGCAATTCAACTGTAGCTTTATCACCTTTATCTGCTTTGACAATAAAAGGCGCACTGGTCATTTGCGACGAATCGATCAAATAATAAGTAAAAAAAGCAATACAGACAGGTAACAAAATAGCAGCCACCCACCTCCAAGGAGTCATAGGGAGAGTTCTCACGCCCTTCGTTCTCGGTGACGTATGTTTCAGTGTTCCTTCTTTTATCCGTGCAAAGAGTTTATCGCGCAGTATCGGATCAATAGCGGCATCCGACTTGGTAAACTCCTGTTCCCACCAGTTTTGCAACTGACGGTCGTTCTTTATCCAATCGGAGAGCTTTTTTATTTCAGCATCCGTTATATTTCCATCGAAATACTTTTCAATCAGTTCTTTATAATATATCTTATCCATCTTCTTTCCTGCTTATTTACAAGTATACATTTTCATCCTATCTACTATCCAAAAACGTGTATTACAATTACATTTCATTAACAAAAAAGGCAATCAGAAGCGCAATTACCTTATCGTAATGCTTCATCAACTGTTCACGCATAAATTTCACCGCCAAAGATAATTGCGTGGCGACTGTACTTTCAGAAATACCCATCATTTCAGCAATTTCCTTATTCGTATAGTTCTGACGCTTACTTAAGATAAAGATTTTCTTTCGCTGTGCCGGCAATTCTTCCGCTAATGAGTCGATATAATCGTTCAAGAAACGAAGATCAATAGTATCTTCCGTCTGTGAATCATGGTCTAGTCCGCTTTTCAGCAGATATTCATTGTAAACATATTCAACGGTCTGACGCTGGTACATATTCATCAGTAAATTTTTGGCTATCGTACAAAGAAAAGAAATAAATGAAGCGTTCGTATCGACTTTCTCACGTACTTCCCATATACGGATAAAAGTGGATTGCACCACTTCTTCAGCCATATATTGATTGCCGGAAGAAAGCCGCATAATGAAATTGTACAGTTTACCGCTGTACATATTATACAATCTTTCAAATGCTTGAAAAGAACCGTCTTTTAAATCGATTAATAAATGTTTTTCATCTGTAAAATTCACCATAGCTTAGAATTTTGCAACAAAGGTATGCAACCATAGACCATTAACAGGTGACAATATTATTAATATTTTCTCAATTATCCGATTTTTATGAGGAAAAAGATACTAATATCAGGATAGTGACGCCATCCGGTCAAGATAGTGACGCTATCTAATCAGGATAGTGACGCCATCTTGAACGGATACCGTCACTATGTTCAGTAAGGTAGTTCGCATTAATAAGTCAAGCGGATACCAGCCTGTATATTGAAGTTAAACGGATTCTCTTTACGTATGGTCTGTATATCCGAACCGTCATCAAAATAATAAGCAACACCGGGTTCTACATAGATACCCAGACGTTTCGTTGCGTTCACCTGTGCACCTACCGCACCGGATACCGAGAATTGCAGAGGTTTCACCGTTTCTTTCTCGGAACCGAGCTTTCCATAAACACATTTCTCCACCATACCTCCACCGGAGACGTAGAGAGTGACGAGTTTCTTATCAAGGAAATTCCAGTTGGCACGCAGCGGAATACCGACATAATGAAGTTTTTGTTCTATCTGCTGCTCTTCACCCGCCAGTTTCGCATCCGAAGAAAGCAATGTGTAAGTCAATCCCGTTTCGAGAGAGAATCCTTTGGCCAGTCCTTTACGGACGGACAATCCGAAGGAAATTGGTTGATGGTGCTTAATGTCGACCACTTGTTTTGCCTGACGCAGATAAGGCACTCCATCTTCAAAAACCAATGTCTGATCGTTAGGTATCTCCATCAAACCGTTGGAAACAGAAAGCATATTCACACGAGACATATAAGCATGAGAGCCGGCACCGACTTCTGTGGATGCTCCGCCCGAATTTCCAACCGATAGTCCCATGGACCATGTTCCTTTTTGAGATGCTCTTTTTTCTGCCGGAATATGCAGCTTGTCTCTGCCGGAAGGACGACGCGGCCTGTTGTTCGGCCGTTTAGTATCCTGTGACTGTGTAGCCTGACCCACATTTTCACTGTCAACCTGCCTTGCTTCATTTTTCGTCTGTTCCGTCTCACCTTTGAGCGTCTGATCTTTCTCAATCACAGGATTATTTTCATTCCCTGTTACAGGTTCGTTGCTATTTTCTATTGCAGATTGATCTGCATTTGTTTTCTGTTCTGTAAGATTCTTATCAATTTTCGCCAAACGGTCTTCACGAGCCACTGGTCGCAAGACGGGTTCTACGGAAGTGCCCTGCACATCCGGTTGTTGCACACCCGGCAACGCATCGGGTGTAGATGCCAATGCCGGAGTCTTTATATGACGTATTTCATCCGCAGCCGGTGTCCCCAGAAAATATAGACTTACCGACGAAACCACGGCTAACAATATAACAGCTGCAGCAGC
>OGRF01001663.1_pt1 | contig 14152 bp, 10 predicted proteins | sample 1553381 | NCBI WGS metagenome assembly OGRF01 (sample SAMEA2580060, study PRJEB22360) | human gut metagenome | biome: human gut; feature: human-associated habitat; material: faeces | place: Denmark | collected 2008/2010
GAGGCATGGTACAGCTGCCGTGAACTCGTCTTTCATCTGCTGACGCAAGGCGGCGTCCTGAGCGAAGAGGATGGCCAAGCGGCCCATAATTTCGGCGCCTTTGACGATGGTCGGTTCGATGGTCCTGGCTTTGACGGCATTGGCGATATCCGTCGAGTGTTCCGGCATGGGGACGTCGCCTAAGGCCAGGTGGACGTGGACGGCCGGGCACTGGTGGCTGACGTTGCCGACGTCGGAGCTGCCGCAGTCTGTCGGATATTCATAGGGGATATCCATGGCCTGAAGGACTTGTTCCGATGCCTTTGTCGCCGCTTCGTTCCAGACCATGTTGTCGAATTTGCAGCCCATCTGGCTGACATCGTACGTCGTTTCCGTGGCAATGGCCGCACCTTTGAAGCAGTTCATAACTTTGGCTACGACCGTATCGAGGTATTCCCGTTCGCTGTGGCGGATACAGCATTCGATTTCGGCGTAATCGGGAACGACATTGGAAGCCATGCCGCCGTTGACGATATACGAGCCGATGCGCGTTTCCGGACGGACGTGCTGGCGCAGCATATCGATGGCGTGAAGGGCCAGCATGGCCCCGTTCAGGGCATTGCGGCCATTCCAGGGTTCACCGGCGGCATGGGCTGTCTGGCCGTGGAAGGCGATGCGGTAGTCGTCAAGAGCCAGGAAATGGGAATTGGCATTGGTCTTCGTCGGTGAAATGTGGACCATGACGGCGAAATCGTAATCCTTGAAGACGCCCTGGTCGCACATGATGACCTTGCCGCCGCGCAGTTCTTCGTCCGGCGTCCCGATGAGGTCGACGTCGACAGGCAAATCAGCCAAATCTTTCAAAGCAGCCGCTGCCAGGAAACTCATAGCACCGTTGGCCGAATGGCCGCAGCCGTGACCGACGCCGGGCAGGGCATCGTATTCGGCCAGGAGAGCCATCTTGAAGACAGGCTTATCAGCCCGATGGGCAACGGCGCGGAAGGCCGTGGGCTGACCGGTGAACTGTTCTTCCACTTCCATGCCCAGGGAACGGCACAAATCGACGTAATGCTGGCAGGCATGGTATTCTTCGCCGGATAATTCCGGATCGTCAGCAATGGTATAATTGAGCTGAAAAGCCTGGGCTTCATGGGCCTTCAAGGCTTTTTTCAAATCTTCGAGTGTATTCATAATCTAAAAAAACTCCTTCTATCCAATGATGAACATATATAAAGGGATGACAATGATGCCCATGACGACGGTGATGAAGCTGACTTCCGTCGAATAGCGGACATCGGCACCGACGGATTTGGCGACGACCGTCATCTGAGTCATGGCCGGCATGCTGGCCTGCATGGTGAAGACCTGGGCCGACATAGGCGTGACCGGGATGAAGGGCAGCAATACCAGGACGCAGGCCGGACAGACCAGGAAGCGGCCGACGAGGGCGCCGATGATATCCCGGTCCCAACGGACCGAAGCCAAAGAGATGCCCGTCATTTCAATGCCGATGACCATGAGCGACAGTGGCGTCGCCATATTGCCGACGTATTGGAACGACGTCAGCAGGAAATCGGGCAGCTTGATATTGGCCATGATCAGGGCCAGGCCGGCTAAAAAGCCCAAGAGAGGCGGCGAAAAGACTTTCTTCAGGGTCTGCAGGGAAAACAGGGGCATACTCCCCTTGCCGCCCAGGCTGTCGTTGACGATGTGGTAGACGCCGAGGGTCCAGAACATCGTCGTATTGGCCATGTAGTAGAGCATAACTGACGGCACGCTCTGCGTCCCGAACAGGGCCAGGTTGACGGGCAGGCCGATGAAGATGGTATTGGCAATGAAGAAACACGTAATGAAGACGCCTTGCCGTTCCTGTCGGATGTGCAGGACTTTGGCTGCCACGCGGCCGACGGTATAGGCCAAAAGGATGGATGCAAAGGGCAGGAGCAGGTCCGGCGCAATGCGGATCAGCGAATCGTGGGTGAAATCCTTTTCCAGCTGGCAGAGCATGTATAAGGGCAGGCTTATCTTCATGACCAGCTTGGTAAAGACGGCGCTCATGTCCGGGCCGAACCAGCCCTTCTTAGCCAAGATGAAACCGATAGAGATGATGAACAACACCTCAAAAATCCCTTGTAACCCGTGCAATACCCCTTCCACGTTACCGCTTCCCTTCTAACTGGTATAATTCCGGCCGCCGGTCGCGAAAGACGTTGATGCGGCTGCGGATGTCGTCGATGACGGACAAGTCGATTTCCCCGGTGACGACGACTTCCCCGTCACCGCCTTCGGTCAGGACTTCGCCCCACGGGTCGATGATCATGGAATGGCCGCAGAAGTGGTAATCCCCACAGGTACCGCAGCTGTTGACGGCGACGACGAAAAGCTGGTTCTCAATGGCCCGGGCCCGATTGAGGATCTGCCAATGAGCCAGGCGGGGATGAGGCCAGGCGGCCGGGACAAAGAGAATCTTGGCACCGGCCAGGGCAGCCATGCGGACCCATTCACCGAAACGCAGGTCATAACAGGTGATGGATGCCATCGGCACATCGCCTAAAAAGAAGGTATTCAAATGGTCTCCCGGCGTGAAGACTTTCTCTTCCCCACCAGGCGTAAATAAGTGGCATTTGTCATACGATGAAACGAGGTTCCCCTCTTCGTCGATAATATACGTCGTATTGTATAATTTTCCCTGCTGGCGCCGGACCAGGGACCCGCCGACAAGCTGGATATGGCAGGAAGCGGCCAGGTCCTGTAAAAACTCCCGTCCTTGACGGCCGCCTTCATCGGCCAGGTCGAAGACATCAGGCAGATAGAACGATAAATCCCATAGTTCCGGCAAGACGGCCAAGTCGGAACCAGCCGCAGCTGCCGTATGGACATGGCTGCGGACCTGGGCGAAATTGGCCGGCCTGTCGCCAGTGACGATGGGAAATTGGATGAGCGAAATTTTCACGGTACTCCCCCCCTGCTAGCATATATATTAGTTTTATTATACCATAGACTTGAAAAGAATCATCCTTCTTGCTATAGTAAAATTAACATGTACAAAAAGAAGGGGTATTATGGAGGAAAATGAAAAGATGAAGGATTGGCTGGCAGGGCTCATGAGCTGTACGTCCTGTCACTTGCGGGATGAAGGCAACCGCGGGCCGACGCGCTATTCCGGCGACTGCGCGTCGCCGCTGATGTTCGTCGGCGAAGGACCTGGCGGTGTGGAAGATGAATACGGCGTTCCCCTGGTCGGCCCGTCGGGGCAGCTCCTCGACAAGGCCTTGTGGAGCGTCGGCCTCACGCGGGACCACGTCTACGTCACCAACATCGTCAAATGCCGTCCCAAGAACAACCGCACGCCGACCCTGGAAGAAGGGCGTCACTGCGCAGATATCCATTTGGTCAAAGAAATCGAGCTGGTCCAGCCGAAGGTCATCGTCTGCCTGGGCAAAGTCGCTTTCCAATATTTCTACGGCCGTGCCGCCAGTATCATGCGCAACCGCGGCAAGTGGTTCACGTGGCGCGGCTACGACATCATGCCGACGTATCACCCGGCCTTCCTCCTGCGCCAGACCGGCCACGAACTGGTCGAATCGAAATGGCAGGTCTACTACGACTTCAAAGCCGCCGTAGAAAAAGCCAAGGCCGCTATGCCCGACTATATCTACCAGAGCCCGGAAAAGCCGGACCTCCTGACAGAATATGCGGCACTGAAAGAGACCCGGCATCTGTAGGCGGCCGCAGGCCGTGAAAAAAGGGGCTGTCGCACGTGCGACAGCCCCTTTAAAGTTGTTAGTGGCTACAAACTATAAATTAAAAATATCAATCCATCGCGATGAACAAAAAACGATTTAGTCAAACTTACGATCGTACAGGTGGCTCCGTTCGAGGAATTCTTCGACCGTCGGGAAGCCTAATTTTTTCAAGAGTTCGATGACATACGGATTTTCCATCGGCGTCTTGTAGGCCGCTTGTTTCCCATAGGCCTGGACATTGGCTTTGCCTTCTTCTTTCTTGATGATAGCCCGAGGACCACCGACGCAGCCGCCCATGCAGCCCATGCCTTCGAAGAAGTTGCCGTCGCGGTTGCCGGCCAGGATGTCGTTGATCATGGCTTTGCAAGCCGGGACGCCATCGGCTTTGCGGGTCTTGATGTCGACTTGGCGGTCCGGATTCAGCTGATGGACCGTTTCCGTGACGGCTTCGGAGACGCCGCCGGCATAGGCATAGCTGATGCCCGCTTCCGAAGCGTGAGGCAGATTATCTTCCGGCAGGGATGCCAGGTCGATATTGGTGACGGAAAAGAGGTCGCGCAGTTCCTGATAGGTCAGGACGTAATCGACAGCACCGACCAGGTCCGGTTCTTTCCGTTCAGCTTTCTTAGCCAGGCAGGGTCCGATGAAGACGGTCTTGGCTTTGGGATGAAGGGCTTTCACCGTGCGGCCGCCGGCAATCATGGGCGAAACAGAGCCAGGCACGTTAGGCAGGAGCTGGTGATAGAGTTTCTTGATCATGGCGATCCACATGGGGCAGCAGCAGCTGGTGAGCTGGAACTGATCTTCGCTGTTGATGTTCTTGTCAAATTCCAGCGCTTCTTTCAAGGTCAGGATATCGGCAAAGACAGCGACTTCCAGCATGCCCGTAAAGCCCAGGCGCTTGAAGGCCGTCCGCAATTTCCCCATGGTAATATCGGGACCGAACTGGCCGGATACGGCAGGGGCGACCATGGCGTAAATAGGGCCATCATAATCGTGTAACTCTTGGACGACGGGGATGATGTCTTTCCGCGTCTTCAGGGTATCGAGCTTACAAGCATCGACACAAGCCTGGCAGCCGACGCACTGGCTGTCGTCGATGGCAATGCCGTCGGGACCAGACGTAATGGCGCCCCAATCACAGGCTTCCTGGCAGTGATGGGGTTCATCCGGTGGGCAGAGACAGGGTTTGACCCGCCAGATTAGGGGATGGTCATCGGGATGAGCCAGACAGTCAATCAATTTCGGGTCGCCATCGACACCGACCGGTTTGCCTTCCGCAGCCCGCTTGAGCATCTGCTGATATAATTCATCTAATGTTTTCATGAAAACAGCCTCCTCTACAAAAAAAATCTGCTATAACGGATTGATGCACTTCCATTGTAGCAGATTTTTTGTCATCGCAACAGCATTAAAATACAAATACAGGAAACAACTTAGCCAGCAAAGCCGCCTTTGACGCCTTCGCGAGCGTCTTTTTCCCAATCTTTGAAATGTTCTTTAGCAGCCTGGCCGATCTGTTCGTCGTTGTTGTAATCACCCAGTTCAGTCGGTACTTCATCTTCTTTGGCTTCGGAAGCGCTGACGGCAGCTGCAAAATCCCGACCGTATTGACGGCACGTATCCTGCGTAGCCCGGTCCGGATTCCACTGGCAGCGCAGGCCGTCGTTGACGACGTCGAAGCCAGCACCCTGAAGGAGAGCCGTAATCTGTTTGACGGCTTCGCCGCTCCAGCCGTAGCTGCCGAAAGCAGCGGCTTTCTTATTCTTGAATTTCAGGCCGCGGATCATTTCCATGATACCGCCGATGGAGAAGAGGAAGCCGTAGTTGATGGTCGGCGAACCGACGAGAATGGCTTTCGATTTGAAGACTTCTGTAACGATGTCGTTCTTGTCGTCGACAGCGGAGTTGAAGAGTTTCACCGTCAGCGTCGGGTCCGTTTCGCGCAGGCCTTCGGCGATGCATTCAGCCATGCGGCGCGTGGAATTCCACATCGTATCGTAGATGATGGTAATCTGGTTTTCCTGGTAGGCTTTGGCCCATTCCTGGTATTTCGCGACGATTTTCAGGGGATCTTTGCGCCAGATGACACCGTGGCTCGGGCAAATCATGCTGACCGGAACATCCATCTTGAGGATTTCGTCGATTTTCCGCGTAACCATGGGGCTGTAGAGGTTGAGGATGTTGGCATAGTATTTCATGGCTTCCTGATAGAGTTCAGCCTGGTCGACGCAGTCGTTGTACATTCTTTCGCTGGCATAGTGCTGACCAAAACCGTCGTTGCTGAAAAGGATGTTTTCACCGGTCATATAGGTGAACATCGTGTCCGGCCAGTGGAGCATGGCGGCTTCGATGAAGACGAGCTGGCTGCCGCCCAGATCCAGGGTATCGCCGGTCTTGACGTTGACGAAGTTCCAGTCCTGATGATAGAGGCCGCGCAGGATGGCTTCCCCTTTCTTGGTGCAGTAAATCGGCGTATCCGGGATTTCCCGCATCAGTGCCGGCAAAGCGCCGCTGTGGTCATTTTCGTTGTGGTTCATGACGATATAGTCGATGTCTTTGAGGTCGATTTCTTTTTTCAAGTTGGCGACAAATTCATCGTCAAAAGGTTTCCAGACCGTATCCATGAGGACCGTCTTTTCATCGCGGATCAAATAAGAGTTATACGAAGAACCCTTTTCTGTGGAATATTCATGGCCGTGAAATTCGTTCAATTCCCAGTCGATTTTACCTACCCAAGTTACTTTGTTTGTAATTTTTTTACCCATGATGATTCTCTCCTCTTCTTAATCTTCTATTTAAATTATTCTAATGTCAGCAGCAAAGCCATTTTGAAGGGCCCATCGGCAGTGATGGCATGGCGGCCGTTTTTAGCGAAGGCAAAGTTTTCGCCGGCCTTGATTTCATGGTCCTGGCCTTCATAACGGATGACGGCTTTCCCTTCCAAAGCGAAGATCAGTGCTTCGCCCGGTGCGGCATGTTCCGAAAGGCCCGTACCGGCACCGAAACTCATGACGACGAATTTGACTTTAGGCGACTGGATGATGTCGCGATTGATGATTTTCCCGTCCTGGCAAGGTACGAGACCGGCCAGGGAAAAGAGTTTTCCTGTATCGATATTCATAAGAGTTTCCTCCTTAACCGTAATTTCTACATAAACAGCCCCGTGAAGGCTCTTCATGCCGACAGGGATACCGGGCCGGGCGATGTAAACCTGGCCTTGCGGAACTTCCCGTTCGCCTTCCGGACCATAGAGGCACAGCGTCCCAGCGGTGACATAAAGTATCTTGACCTGGTCATACGTTTCAGGACTGATGTCCGTCTGAGCAGCCAGGGAAAAATAAAGGACCTGGCAGTCAGCCTGATGGACTACGTCCTTAGAAATCGTGCAGCCTGCAACGGGTTCATTGTCCTGGCTGATAGAAAAAACACAACCTTTTCGTTCTTTCATGGTATCCCTCCCTTTCATGACCTTAGTATACCGTCATACCGATGAAAAAGCTGTTGCAATTCCAACACATTAAAAAAAATATGCAGTAAAATAAAGGTAATAAAAAATGACCGCCAATGGTGTTTGGCACTGTTGGCGGTTATTTTTGCAGTTGTTCATAATAGTAAATTTCGTAATTTACGTTTGACAAAATTCGACTCATAGCGTATGATAAGAGCATGGAAATTGTAAATCGATAAATTTACGGAGGTGAAGCAGTATGATTCTACTCGGAGAGGTGGCAGACATTGTGTCCGGCTATAATATAATGCGGCTCTCTGAAGAGGACCAGGAACGGAAGTATTCCAATGCCGATTTCGAGCATGACTTTTACCGGATGAAGCTGGCCAGTCCTTCCAACGATATTATCTATCGGCAGTCTGTAGCAGCCCATAACATGTCGGCAACCATCATCTCGGATGAAAACAAGGACAAATTCATCAGCCAGGTATTCTCCATCATGAAGATCGACAGGGAAAAGCTGAATCCATGGTATCTATGTTATCTGCTCAATGAATCAGATATTATCGCCAAACAGTGTAATGTCCTGTTGCAAGGCTCTGTCATTGCCCGGCTGTCTGCTCACCAGCTGAAGCAAATGCAGGTTCCTGTCATCTCTATGAATGAACAGGAAAAGCTGGGAAGGCTTTATGGCACCGCTTTATACCAATATTATCTGGAAACGACCCGAACAACGATGAAACTGCAGGGCATCTTGAGCATCCTGCACGACAGGGAACGGAAATAAAGGAGACGTGAAATCATGACCAACGAAGAAAAGAACCTCGAACAAGTATTATGGGATTCGGCCAATGTTATGCGCCAGACTATGGGCGCCGCCGATTATATGGATTATGCCCTGGGACTCATTTTCTACAAGCATCTGTCCGATAAGACGCTGGAAACGGCGGCGCAGGCTTTGACCGATACTGGGGAAATGGAAGAATCGGAAGTTGCTACGGAAGCACAGCGGCAGGCAGCTTACAAGACGTATTACGACGATCCCGATTCCCATGATGACCTGCTGGCTTCGATGGATATGGACTATACCATCAAGCCGGACTTCACCTTTACGGCCTTCCTCAAGGAAATCAAAGACAAAACCTTCCAGCTGGAACATCTCGAACAGGCTTTCCGGGACCTCGAACAGTCCAATGCAGAATTGCTGGGCCATCTCTTCGATGATGTGGACCTTCATTCCAATAAGCTGGGACCGACGCCGCAGAAGCAGAACGACCTGATTGCCGATGTCATGCAGGCCTTGGCTTCCCTCAATCTGGACAGCCACAGTGGAGATGTCCTCGGCGATGCTTATGAATACCTAATTGGTAACTTTGCTTCCGATATGGGCCAGAAGGCCGGCGAATTCTATACGCCCCAGTCTGTTTCTACCCTGTTGACGCATATCGTGACCAGTGGCTATGAAGATAAGAAGGGCTTCAGTGCCTATGACCCGGCCATGGGTTCCGGCTCTTTGCTCCTGAATGTCCGTAAATATATCCAGAGTGCTGATTCCATCGAATATTACGGGCAGGAAATCAAGACGTCGACCTATAACTTGGCCCGCATGAACATGATTATCCACGGTGTTTCGGCCACCAACCAGCATCTCCACAATGCCGATACACTGGATAAGGACTGGCCTACTGATGAAGTCACCGATTTTGATGCCGTCATGATGAATCCGCCGTACTCTCAGAAATGGAGCGCCGACAAGGGCTTTTTGAATGACCCTCGTTTCTCGGATTATGGCGTACTGGCTCCCAAGTCCAAGGCCGATTATGCTTTCCTGCTCCATGGCCTGTATCACCTGAAATCGACGGGGACCATGGGCATCGTCCTGCCTCATGGGGTCCTGTTCCGGGGCGCTGCGGAAGGCAAGATTCGCCAGAAGCTCCTTGAAAAAGGCTATATCTATGCCGTCATCGGTCTGCCGGCAGGTATCTTCTACTCCACGGGTATCCCGACCATCATCATGGTACTGAAAAAAGACCGCCCGGGCCGGGATGTCCTGTTCATCGACGGCAGTAAGGAATTCGTCAAAGGGAAACCGCAGAACACCCTGACCGACGCCAATATCGAACGGTTGTATAATGCCTATAAAGACCGAAAAGATGAAGAGAAATTCTGCCACGTCGCCACCTTTGAAGAAATCCAAGAAAATGACTTCAACCTGAATATCCCCCGCTACGTCGATACCTTTGAACCGGAACCCGATGTCGATTTGGGTGAACTCAATAAGGAAATGTCCGAAACGAATGAACAGATTAAGGCCAATGAAAAAGAACTGCTGGCCATGCTGAAGGAACTAACCACGACGGACACCAAGAAAGCCAAGGACCTTCAGGATTTCCTTCACTTGTTTGAATGAGGTGACGTGCGATGAAAAAAGAAACGAAGAAAGCCCCGACCATACGATTCCGGGGCTTCACGGATGATTGGAAACAGCGTAAGTTAGGGGATATTGTTGATTTTCTTGATACGCAACGTAAACCTTTGACTGAAAACATTCGTGAGAAAGGTCCATATCCATATTACGGAGCATCAGGAATTGTAGACTATGTAGCAGGATATATTTTTGATGAAGAATTGGTTCTTTTAAGCGAAGATGGGGCAAATATTACCGATAGAAATTATCCAGTTTGCTTCTTGGCATCTGGAAAATACTGGGTGAATAACCACGCACACGTATTAAAAACAAAGGAAGGTATAGACAATAATTTCATTTGTAATAGCCTTGAGTGTAAAGACTTTAGTATTTATAACACGGGTATGGCAATGCCAAAATTGAATCAAGATATTTGTAAAAGGATACCTGTAGATTTCCCTACTTATGATGAGCAAGAAAATATAGGTAACTATTTCAGAGATATCGATTACTTTATCACTCTTCATCAGCGTAAGCTCGACCAGCTGAAGAAGCTGAAGAAATACTTCCTGCAAAACATGTTCCCGGCAAAAGGTGAAAAGGTGCCTAGGATTCGTTTCAAGGGATTTACTGGCGATTGGGAACAGCGTAAGTTGGGGGATATTTGCGGGGTATATGATGGGATTCATCAAACCCCAGACTATCAAGAAGATGGAGTTATGTTCTTATCTGTTGAAAATATTGCAACGCTTACATCTGAAAAATATATATCAGAAGATGCCTATAATAGAAATTATAAGGCATATCCAGAAAAGGGAGATATTCTTATGACAAGGATTGGAGATGTTGGTACTCCTCATGTTGTAGAAACTAACGAGAAACTGGCATACTATGTTAGTTTAGCGCTTCTTAAACCTAAGGGAATCGATTCATATTTTTTAAATAATGCTATACAGACATCTCCATTTCAAAAAGGACTGCTAGAACGTACTTTGCTTACTGCAATTCCTATGAAAATTAATAAAGACGAGATAGGTAAAGTTGATATATCTTTTCCTGTAAATATAAGTGAGCAAAAGCAGATTGGTTCCTATTTCCGCAACTTAGATAACCTCATTACCCTTCATCAGCGTAAGCTCAATCAGCTCCAGACGATGAAGAAGTTCATGTTGCAAAACCTGTTTATTTAAAGGAGATGTATGCGTATGACCTCATTTGAATCGGAAGCGAGTATTGAAGAGAAGCTCATCCATCAGCTTGTCGAAGGGAAATCCCAGTGGACCTTCCGTGGCGATATTCATACCTTTGATGACCTGTGGAATAACTTCCGCAAGATTTTAATTCAGAACAACAAGGAGATATTCGATGAACATCCCCTAACAGATAGTGAATTCCAGCAGGTCCAGAATCAGCTCCGTTTCCCGACCTTCTACGATGCCGCACAATGGCTCATGGGAGAAAACGGCATCGTCCGGGTCAGCATCCAGCGGGAAGACGCTGAACTGGGCACGGTCTACCCAGTCGTATTCAAGCGGGCCGACGTTGCTGGCGGCTCATCGGTCTATGAAGTGGTCCATCAAATCGAATTTGACCGGCAGGAAAAGATGAACCGGGACCGCCGCGGCGACGTCACTCTGCTGATTAACGGTCTCCCCATGATCCAGATTGAATTGAAGAACCGCAGCCATCCCTACCGGGAAGCCTTCAACCAGATTAAGAAGTACCTCAAAGAAGGGGCCTTCCGGGATATTTACTCGACGCTCCAGATGTTCGTCGTCTCCAATGCGTCCGATACGCGCTATATCGCCACGGCTGGCGAAAGCGACCTCAATGAGAAGTTCCTTTCTGCCTGGCTCGATGAAGACAACCAGCCGGTGACAGAGTACCTTGCCTTCGCTAAGGCGGTCCTTTCCATCCCAGCGGCGCACCGCATGGTTTCCCAGTATACGGTCCTCGACAGCGAACGGAAAGCCCTCATCATGCTGCGGCCCTACCAGATTCATGCTGTCGAAGCCATCCGCAACGCCGTCAATCCCTATACGGGCGGCGGCCGTCAGTCCGGCTATATCTGGCATACGACGGGTTCGGGCAAGACCCTGACGTCCTATAAAGTGGCCCATTACCTAAGCCAGCTGCCTAGCGTCCGCAAAGTCGTCTTCATCGTCGACCGCCGCGATTTGGACAACCAGACGACGGGCTCCTTTCAGGCTTATGCCGCTTATGACACGATTGACGTCAGCGAAACGGACAATACCCGTGATCTGGTCAAGAAATTGCAGTCCGATAAAGGCGATGTCCTGGTGACGACCATTCAGAAATTACAGAACGTCATGCGCCGCTATCCCGAAGGCACGAAGGAATACGAAAAGCTGCACATCCTGCGGCCAATCTTCGTCGTCGATGAATGCCACCGTGCCGTTTCCCCGTTAGCTCAGCACTTGATTAATCAGTATTTCTCCCGGCCCTTGTGGTACGGCTTCACCGGCACGCCAATCTTCAGCGAAGATGCCAAGGACAGCCCCGGTGATTTGCCGAAAACGACGGAAGAACAGTATGGAAAATGCCTGAATAAGTACACTATCAAGGAAGCCTTGCATGATGGGGCTGTCCTCGGTTTCCAAGTCGAATACCATAACACCTTCGACATGAAAGCACTGGCGGCGGAACATGATATCCCTTGGACCCCTGATGAAGACGGTTTCAATCTGGAAACGGCGCTGACACAGCATAAGCTCCTTGATGCCGCCTATGAAGACGATCAGCATATGTTTCAGGTCGTCGATTTCATCATCAACAAGGCCAGCGGCAAATTCGGCCTGAACCGGGGCAAAGGGAATACTTATGCGGCCATCTTGACGACGAGTTCCATCAAACAGGCCCAGCGCTATTACCAGCTCTTCAAACGGGTCAAGGAAGGCAAGGAACCGACTGTCTCCATCCATGATGACATCAAGCGCCAACTGTCCGATTTCCCCAAAGTCGCCATTACCTATTCCGTCGGGGAAAATAATGATAAGGACTCGTTCAATCAAGACCAGATGAAGGAATCCATGCAGGACTATAACGCCATGTTCGGCACACAGTACACGATGGAACAGCTCGGCGCCTATAACAGCAACATCAACGACCGGCTGGCCCGCAAGAAGAAAATCTATCAGGTCCGGGAAAACCAGCTCGATATCGTCATCGTCGTTGACCGCCTGCTGACGGGTTTCGATGCTCCCTGTCTGTCGACGCTCTTCATCGACCGCAAGCCCATGCGCTCGTATGGCATTATTCAGGCCTTTTCCCGGACGAACCGTCTCTATGACAACCAGAAACGCTTCGGCCAGATCGTCATCTTCCAGTTACCAGCTCATTTCAAACGGGCCGTCGATGATGCCATGCGCCTCTATTCCAGCGGCGGCGGCAACTATGTACAGGCCCCGTCTTGGGAAGTCGCAGAAGCTCGTTTCAAGAAGGCTATCCGGAATTTACGGCAGGCTGCTCCGACACCGGATGCCGTCGATACCCTGAGCAAGGCTGAGAAACTCCGTTTCCTCAAAGCCTACCGGGAATTCGACGACGCCTATTCGGACGTTCAGGTCTATTCGCCGTATCAGGTCAAAGAGCTGCCCAAAGATTACCTCATCGATGCGCCGACCATCGAAGCCTACAGCGGCAAGTTCAACAACGTGAAAGAAGAGTTCCGCAAAGACCGGGACGATGATGATCCCGACGTCAATCTGGTCATCGACTACGACTTGCGCTGCTATCACATGGACCAAATCGACGAAGACTACATCCTGCGTCTCATGGAAGCGACCCGGTCTGATGAATCGGCGTTCATCTTCGAGGATTCAGGGAAGAACCAGAAAATCATTGAGGAAATCAACGAAGAAATCCTGCGCTTCCGCAAGACGAATCCGGCCAGAGCCAAGATATTAGATGACATGTGGCACGAATATCAGGATAAGCCAAGAAACTTCGTGAACCAAAACTTCGTCGATGTTCTGCATGAACGAATCGATAGCCGTATCAAAGGCCTCATCGATGAGTTTGCCAGCGAATGGTGCATCAATCCCGAAGCCTTGGAATTTTTTGTAGAGACCTATGATGTCACCAAAGACCCCAGCGAAAAACAGGATAATCAGGATGCCTTGAAGAAAGCTACCCATCCCAAAGAATACCGTAAAGACCATCCCCATATCGGCCTGAAGTATTGGCCGAAACTACTAGATTCCCTGCGGGAATTCTATGTACAGCATCTCCAAAAGCTGCTTGAACGGTAAAGAAATAACCGCCAATGGTGTTCTGCACAGTTGGCGGTTATTTTTGTAAAGGTCTATTTCAAGAAAATTCTTTGAAGACCTTTACAAACCGCATGAATACTGGTAAAATAGACAAGTAAAAATTCATGCGGGTGTAATTCAGTGGTAGAATACGAGCTTCCCAAGCTTGGTACGAGGGTTCGATCCCCTTCATCCGCTCCAAAAGATGAAAAGGGCTTGTCGCACGACGACAAGCCCTTTTAAGTAGCCGGTTTACCCTGTTGAGCAGGCGAAGCCTGCGAAATATAACCCACCCGCT